>WNFT01000816.1_pt1 | contig 26251 bp, 28 predicted proteins | sample 5400191 | NCBI WGS metagenome assembly WNFT01 (sample SAMN13153359, study PRJNA577476) | soil metagenome | isolation source: 80 cm saprolite under Madrone tree | place: USA:California | collected 2016-06-14 | reverse complement strand
CAGGTCTTCCTCGGCGATGCGCAGCTCGAGGCCGCGATACCGCTCCGCGTCGTCGATGGAGTCGACGCCCTCGAGCTTCAGCACGAACCGGCCCTTGTGCGGCCAGCAGGAGGTGACCCGCACCTCGCGAGCCCCGCCCTCCGGCCCCGGGACGAAGGCGCGGCGGAGCGAGGGGAAGCGGTCGGGCCGGTCGGAGAAGGGCTGGGTGAGCACCTCGCCCTTGCGCCCCTGCGGCTTCACCACCCGGCCGATCGTCACCAGGTCGCGGAACAGGGCAGTCAATCCAGGATCTCCAGGGTGCAGCTCTGGCCGCGCCGCGCCGCGACCGCGTCGAGCACGGTGCGCAGGGCGGCCGCCGTGCGCCCGCTCCGGCCGATCACCCGGCCCCGGTCCTCCCGGGCGACCGACAGCTCCAGGACCAGCCGTCCCCGGTCGGTCCGCTCGCGGACGAAGACCCGATCTGGGTCGTCCACGAGGAACCGGGCGAAAGTGACGACGAGCTCCTTCAAGGGCGTGCGCTCGGGCGAGAGAGGCTCCCTCGTCCGCTCCTAGCTCACGGGCTCCGCGGCCGTCCGCTTGAGCAGGCTCCGCACCGTATCCGAGGCTTTCGCCCCCTTGCCGATCCAGTACTTCGCCCGCTCCTGGTCGATCTTCACCACCACGGGGCTCTTGCGGGGATCGTAGTGCCCCAGCACCTCCACGAAGCGCCCGTCGCGCCAATCACGCGAGTCCGCCACCACCACCCGGTAGTAGGGCCGCTTGGTCGATCCCGTGCGCCGCAACCTGATCGATAGCATTCGCTCTTCCGTCCTTACCAGAACTCGCCGCGGTTCTCCGCGGCTACTGCCATTCCCTATCGGAACTGGGGCAGGCGGGCCGCCAGGCGCTTCATCGCCTTGACCCCGCCCCCCAGGCCCTTCATGAGCTTGCGGGCCTGCGCGAACTGCTTCAGCAGGCGGTTCACGTCCTCCACCGAGCTGCCGCTCCCCTTGGCGATCCGCTTGCGGCGGCTCCCGTTGAGGACCGACGGGTCGCGGCGCTCGTGCGCGGTCATGGAGTCGATGATGGCGACCGACCGGCGGATGTCGCGCTCTCCCGCGTCCACGTCGACCCCCTTGAGCGAGCCCATCCCCGGGATCATGGAGAGCACCTGATCGAGGGGTCCCATCTTGCGGAGCTGGGCCATCTGTTCCCGGTAGTCCTCGAGGGTGAACTCGCTCTTGCGGAGCTTTCGGGCCAGCTCCTCGGCCTTCTCGCGGTCGACCGCGGTCTCCGCCTTGGCGATGAGCCCGAGCACGTCGCCCATGCCCAGGATCCGCGAGACCATCCGGCCGGGGTGAAACGGCTCGAACGCGTCGACCTTCTCGCCCACCCCCGCGAACTTGACCGGACATCCCGTGACGGAGGCGGCGGAGAGGGCGGCCCCGCCCCGAGCGTCCCCGTCGAGCTTGGTCAGGACGATGCCGGTGATCCCGATCCGCCGGTGGAACTCCTCGGCGCTCTTGACCGCGTCCTGGCCCGTCAACGCGTCCGCCACGTACAGCACCTCGGAGGGCTCGCCGATCGCCTTCAGCTCCGCCAGCTCGGACATGAGCTCGTCGTCGACGTGGAGTCGCCCGGCGGTGTCCACGAGCACGAAGTCGTGGCCGAGGGAGCGGGCCTCGTCGAGGGCGGATCGGAGGATGGCCTTCGACTCCCCGAGGGCCGCGGAGTGGTGGACGGGCAGGCCCGCCTGCGCCCCGAGGGTCTGGAGCTGCTCGCGGGCGGCCGGGCGCTGCACGTCGGTGGAGACGAGCAGCGGGTGGCGCCCCGCGCTCGCCAGCCAGCGGCCGAGCTTGCCGGTGGAAGTCGTCTTGCCCGAGCCCTGGAGCCCGGTCAGGAAGACGACCGAGGGCGGGCGGGAGGCGGTTTCGATCCGGGGCGTCTCCTCGCCTCCGAGCAGGGCGATCATCTCGTCGCGGACGATCCGCAAGACGGCCTGGTCGGGGCTGAGGCTCTTGAGGACCTCCTGCCCCGTGGCGCGGGCCCGGACCCGCTCCAGGAGCTGCTTCGCGACCCGGAAGTGGACATCGGCTTCGAGGAGAGCGAGGCGGATCTCGCGCAGGGCGGCGTCGATCTGGGCCTCGGAGAGGGTCCCCTGGCCGCGCAAGGACCGAAAGATCCCCTGTAGCCTGTCGCTCAGAGCTTCGAACAAGCCGCCGTCACCTCGATCGCGGTAGACAGCCAGCGCACCGCGCGGCGATCGTACGCGCAGGCGAACCCAAGGTAACGGACCATGTTACCGGTTCCAGCGAGTCCTGTCAAACCTAAAGCGTGGCGGCGTTTGAGGTTAGGGCGCCTCGGCGGGGCTTGAATGGAGTCACTCCCGCGACGCAGCGCCCCCGGGCTCGACGGAGATCGCCAGGAGCGTCGCCATCTTCTGGTTGGTCTCCCGCAGGCGGCCCGCGAGGGTCCTCCCGAAGGCCCAGAAGAACTTGGCGGCCAGGAGGGGCCGGCTCCGGACGAGCGCCGCGACCTCGGTGTGGGGGATCGCGAGGACCTCGCAATCGGTGTGGGCGAGCACGTGGGCGGAGGCGGGGGCCCCGTCGAAGAACTCGATGTCGCCGAAGAACTCGCCGGGCCGGAGGATGGCCAGGGCCTCCTCCCCCACCCCGCGCACCACCTTGCTGATGCGCACCTCCCCCTCGTGAATCACGTGGAGCCGGCCGCCCGACTCCCCCTCCCGGAGGATGACCGTCCCCCGCGGGTAGCGCTTCACGAGGCCGACCATCAAGACCTGCGCGAGCTCCTCGTCGTCCAGCTCGCGAAACAGGGGAACCGTCCTGAGGAACTCCTGGATCATACGCTCCGCAAGATATGGCCGAGCTTTTCCTTCTTGGTCTTCAGGTAGCGGCGGCTCGCGTCGGAGGGAGGGATCTCGATCGCCAGGCGCTCCACGATCTTGAGGCCGTAGCCCTCGAGGCCCACGAACTTCCGGGGGTTGTTCGTGAGAAGTCGGATCTTCTGCACCCCGAGCTCCACCAGGATCTGGGCGCCGATCCCGTAGTCGCGCTGATCCGCCTTGAAGCCGAGGACCTCGTTGGCCTCCACCGTGTCCTTCCCCTGGTCCTGGAGCTGGTAGGCCATGATCTTGTGCACGAGACCGATGCCGCGCCCCTCCTGGCGGAGGTAGAGCAGCACGCCCTTTCCCTCGGCCGAGATCATCTCCAGGGCCTTGTGGAGCTGGCTCCCGCAGTCGCAGCGGGTGGATGCGAAGATGTCGCCCGTGAGGCACTGCGAGTGCACGCGCACCATCAGCTCGTCCTCGGGCTTGAGCTCCCCCAGGACGAGGGCCACGTGGTGCTCGCCGTCGATCAGGCTCTCGAAGGCATGGATGCGGAAGCCTCCGTAGCTGGTGGGGAGGTTGGCCTCCGCGATCTTGCGGACCAGCCGCTCGTGGCGCATGCGGTGGCCGATGAGGTCGCGGATGGTGATGAGCTTGACGCCGTGGATGCGGCAGAACAGCTCGAGGTGCGGGATGCGGGCCATCGTCCCGTCCTCGTTCATCACCTCGCAGATGACGCCCGCGGGATAGAGGCCGGCCAGCCGCGCGAGATCCACCGCGGCCTCGGTCTGCCCCGCCCGCTGCAGCACGCCCCCCGGCTGCGCGCGGAGGGGGAACATGTGGCCGGGCCGCGCCAGGTCCTGGGGCTTCGTCCTCGGGTCGATGGCGGCGAGCACGGTGCGGGCCCGGTCGGCGGCCGAGATGCCGGTGGTGGTCCCGTGCTTGGCCTCGACGGGGACGCAGAAGGCGGTGCCGAAACGGGCGCTGTTCTCCTCGTCCTGGACCATGAGGGGGATGCGCAGCTCGTCGAGGCGCTCGCCGGTCATGGGAAGGCACACCAGCCCTCGTCCGTGCTTGGCCATGAAGTTGATGACGTCGGGGGTGACCTTCTCGGCCGCGATCGTGAGGTCGCCCTCGTTCTCGCGGTCCTCGTCGTCCACCACCACCACCATCTTGCCGGCGCGGATGTCGTCGATGGCCTCGGGGATGCTCGCGAACGCCATTCTGGGTTCCTCGGCGGGACGTCGGGGGCTAGCGGCCTCGCGCGGCCAGGAGCCGCTCCACGTACTTCGCGATGACGTCGGCTTCCAGGTTGACTAGGCCGCCCTCCGGCATCTCCCGCAGGTTGGTCTGCTCCAGTGTATACGGGATGAGGGCGACCGTGAAGGCACCATCACGGATCCCCCATACTGTCAATGAGATACCGTCCACGGCCACCGAGCCCTTCTCGACCAGGTAGCGCTCCAGCTCCGGAGGCGGCTCGATCGTCAGCTCGGCCGAAGCGCCGAGGGGCCGCAGCTCCCGCACCCGTCCGATGCCGTCGACGTGTCCCTGGACGACGTGGCCGTCGAAGCGCCCGTCGGCTTTCAGGGGCCGCTCCAGGTTGACCCGCACCCCCGGCTTCAAGCGCCGGTCGAAGGCCGTGCGGCGGAGCGTCTCCACGGTCAGCTCGCAGGCGAAGCCTCCCGCGTCCGACTCGACCGCGGTCACGCAGCAGCCGTTCACCGCGATCGATCCCCCGACGGGGAGGCCACCGAAGAGCGTGCCCACGGCGATCCGCACCACGAGCACGTCGCCCTGGCGCTCGGCCGACGCGACCGTCCCCGTCCCCTCGACGATGCCGGTAAACATCATTATTGAGCCGGGGGGTGTTGCGTCACACCCCCCAGACCCCCCGCTCGCTTCGCGGGAGTGAATCCCGCTTCGCTCGCCGTCCGTTACTCACAGTCGGCCGCTCTGTTGCCCAGCGCTCGCTGCTCACGTCCGAGGGTACCAGACCTCGAAGAGCCGAGGGCGCGGCCAGGGGAAGGCGGCCGGGCTGCCCTTGCGCACGAGCGGGCTCTCGGGGCTGACGTGAAGCGCGTCTGCGATCGTCGCGGGGTCCGGACCGCCGAAGGCCGGCCGGCTGCCGCGGCCACCCAGCAGCAGAGGAGCGCGGAAGAGCGCGACCTGGTCGACGAGCCCTGCGGCCAGGAACGAGCCGAGGACCTCCGATCCGCCCTCGACCATCAGGCTGCGGGCTCCGCGCGCCCAGAGCGACTCCAGCGCCCTCCTCGGCGAGATGTGTCCTCGCCCCCCCGGGATAACCCGCACCTCCACCCCCTTCCGCTCCAGTCGTCGCCGCCGGCCCGGGTCGCGCGAGGTGGTGAGCACGAGGACCGGCGCCTGCGGCCCGGCCGAGCGCGCGAGCCGGCTCGTCGGGGGCAGGCGGAGCCGCGAGTCGAGCACGACGCGGGCGAATGGCCGGCGCGGGCGGGGGGAGGGCAGGAGCAGCGGATCGTCGGCGAGCACGGTGCCGATGCCCACGAGCACGCCGTCGTGGAGCCGGCGCAGCCAGCGGGCCTGGGCCCGCTGGGCCGGGCTCGTGATCCACTTCGAATCGCCGCCCGCGGTGGCGATCCGCCCGTCCAGGGTGAGGGCCGCCTTCAGCAGGACGAAGGGCCGACCTTCCCGGGCCGAGCCCAGGAAGCGCTCGTTCAGGAGCGCGGCTTCGTCCTGGAGCACGCCCGTGGTGATCAGGATCCCCGCGCGGCGCAGGAGAGCGATGCCCCTCCCGCGAACGAGCGGGTTGGGGTCGCGGTGCGCCGAAACTACCCGTCGGACCCCGGCGTCGCGCACGAGGGGCGCGCAGGGTGGGGTCCGGCCGAAGTGCACACAGGGCTCGAGGGTGACGTAGAGGGTCGCCCCCCGCGCTCTCGCGCCGGCCCGCTCGAGGGCCACGACCTCCGCGTGCGGGCCCCCCGCCCGGGCGTGGAAGCCCTCCCCCACCACACGGCCGCCCCTGACCACCACGCAGCCAACGACCGGGTTCGGGTTGGTCTCGCCCAGCCCGCGAGCCGCCAGGGCGAGGGCCCGCTTCATCCAGCGGACGTCCTCGCCGGGGCTCATCGCTCTCATCCCTCAGCCGATCAGCCCTTCCGCGAAGGCGGCCGGGTCGAAGGGCAGCAGGTCCTCCACCGACTCCCCCACCCCGACGTAGCGGATGGGCACTCCCAGCTCGCGCACCACCGCCACCGCCACTCCGCCCTTGGCCGTCCCGTCGAGCTTGGCCAGGACGAGGCCGGTCACGCTCGCGGCCCGTGCGAACTCACGGCCCTGGACGAGGCCGTTCGAACCGACGGTCGCGTCGAGCACCAGGAGCGTCTCGTGGGGGGCGCCCGCGATCTCCCGCCCGGCCACGCGGTGCATCTTGCCCAGCTCGGCCATGAGGTTGGTCTTGGTATGGAGCCGGCCCGCGGTGTCGACCAGCACCGCGTCGTGGCCGCGGGCCACCGCCATGCGCAGGCTGTCGGTGAGGACGGCGGAGGGGTCGGACCCTTCGGCCCCCCGGTGGAACGCGCTCTTCGTGCGCTCCGCCCAGACCTGGAGCTGCTCCGGGGCGGCGGCACGGAACGTATCGGCCGCGCAGAGCAGCACCGAGCGGCCCTCCGCTTTCCACGAGGCGGCCAGCTTGCCGATGGTGGTGGTCTTGCCCGCCCCGTTCACGCCCACCACGAAGACCACCCACGGCCGGGCCGAGAAGGGCTCGACTCCCGGGGGCAGGGCCAGGGAGCGCCGGATCTCTTCGCGCAGGACCGAGCGCATCGCGGAGGCCCCACCCCCGGCGATGCGTCCGCTCTGGGCGCGGAGCACCTGCATCGCCTGCTCCACCGCGGGAAGGCCCATGTCGGCGGCCAACAGCGCTTCCTCGATCGACTCCAGGGAGCCGGCGTCGAGGGGCCGCCGCCCGCGCACGAGGTCCTCCACCGGCATGGTGAGGACGTCCCGGGTGCGGCCGAGCCCCGCCCGCAGCCGGTCGAGGATCCCCGTCTTCATCGGCCCGGAGCCCATCGGGGTCAGAGCTCCTTGTCGAGGTCTTCCTGGGTGGTGGCGGAGTGCCGGACCGCCTGGGCGAGCCCGGCTTCGGGCGACAGGGAGATCACCAGGTAGTAGCCGTCCTTGAGCGGGCGCAGCAGCACGCTCCCCCAGGCGTAGCGGCACACCATGAAGCCGATGCGCCCGGTGGCGAAGCGGGCGGTCGTCCGCCGCGCCATGGCGAGGCCGATCCCCTGGTAGGCCGCGATCAGGCGATGCCGATCGTCCCGCGCGCCCGCCTCCACCACCACTTCCCCCTGCGCGTCGAGGAGGAGAGCGGCCTGGGAACCCATGATGGTCTGCAGCAGCCGCTCGAGCAGGCGCAGGTAGGGCACGTTAGCGCGGGAGCTCCTTGAGGACGTTGGCGGCGCGGCGACCCACCGGACCGTCGGGATCCTTCTTGACCGCTTCCTCCAGCCGCGCCCGCGCCTCCGTGAACCGGCCGACCTTGAAGTAGGCCTGGCCGAGGGCGAGCTGCAGCGAGGGGTCACCGGGCGCCTCCTTCGCTCCCGCCTCCAGCTGGGTCACCGTCTCCTCCTGCCGGCCGGTGGCGAGCAGCCCCTCCGCGAGCCCAAGGTACGCGTCGGTATAGCTCTTGTTGCGGCTGAGGCTGGTGCGGAACCAGTTGATGGACTCGGGGTAGTTCTTGTCCTCGAGGTACGCCTGCCCGAGGTTGCGGGCCGAGATCTCCGGGGTCGGGTTCGTGGGATCCCCGAACGCGGTCAGGAACTCCTTCTTGCCCCCCTCACGATCTCCGGACAGGATGAGCACGGTCCCGAGGTCGTTGCGCACGTCGACGTAGTAGGGGTTCAGCTCCAGGGCCTTCCGGAACGCCGAGATGGCGTCGCCCCACTTGCGCTTGGCCGCGTAGGCCTGACCCAGGCCCTTCATGACGTAGGGGTTCTTGGGGTCGAGCTTGGCCGCCTTCTGGAAGTCCTCGAGGGCCATGTCGAGCCGGCCCTCGCGCAGGTGGCTCACGCCCATGGCGAAGCGCGCCTCGGCGTCCGGATTGTTCTGGGCGGAAGCGGCGCCCCCGAGGAGCGCCATGAACAGAAGCGCCGGGAGGCGCCTGCCGGGGTCGAAGGTCATTCGGGTCTTGTCCTCAAGCCGTCGGCGGAGCCGAGGCGGAAACCGGGACCGGAGCCGGCCCCTCGTCGCTCTTGCGCGCCGCCACCGAGGCGCGACGGGCCTTGGCCGGCGTGAGGTCCCCCGCCTGGGCCGCCCGCTCGAAGGCCTCCACGCACCCTTCGTCGAACTTCTTCCCGATCAGGAACCGGAGCCGGGCGATCGCGGCCTCGAAGGTCATCGCCTTGGAATACGGCCGGTCGGTGGTCATGGCGTCGAACGCATCCGCCACGCTCACGATCCTTCCCAGGAGAGGGATGTCGTCGCCCTTCAGCCCGTCGGGATAGCCGGTGCCGTCCACGTTCTCGTGATGCATGAGGCCGGCGCCCGCCATCTCCTTGAGCAGGGGGACCGCTTCGAGGATGTGCGCCCCCTTGGTGGGGTGCTGCTTCATGAGCTCGTACTCCTCCTCGGTCAGGGCCGCCGCCTTGCGCAGGATCTTGTCCTCGATCCCGATCTTGCCCACGTCGTGGATGATCCCCGAGAGGTGGACGCGCTCCACGTCCTCCGGGGACATGCCGAGGTGCTTGGCCAGGACCATGGAATAGTAGGCCACCCGCTCGGAGTGGCCGCGCGTATAGGGGTCCTTCTCGTCGATGGCGTTCGCGAGCATGCGGATGGAACCCATGAAGAGCTCCTTGTTGGTGGCGGCCGCCTGGCGGATCTCCTCGATCGATTTCTCGATCTCGCCGCCCATCTGGTTGAAGGCGTCGGCCAGGACCCCGACCTCGTTCTCGCTCTCGATGTGGACCCTGGTCCCGTAGTCGCCTCCGGCGAGCTGGCGGGCGCCCTGGGCCAGCTGCTGGATGGGCCGGCTGATCTGGCCCGCGAACGCCACCCCGAGGACGATCGCGAGCACCGTCACCAGCGCCACCAGGGCCAGGGACTTCCGTCGCATGTCGGTGGCCGCGAAATAGGCCTTGTTCTCGTCCACCTGGACGATCGCGCCCCAGCCGGAGTCGTCGGGGACCCGCGTGTAGGTGCCGAGCATGTTGATGGCGCCCCCCGGGGCCGGGATCGCAAAGGCGTGGGTGACCCCGACCCCCTTGGACTCCAGGAACTCCCGCACGATCTCGATGTTCGACATGTCGGTGCCGAGGGACACCGACCGGTCGGAGTGGGCGATGGCGTGGCCGCGTCCGTCCACCACGTACACCTCGAACAGCTTCTCCCCCGTCTGCTCGGTCATGCGCCAGACGGGCAGCAGGCTCGCCACCACGAGCACCACCCCCTGCACCTCGCCCTCGGACTTCACGGGCTCGGTGATCACGAGCACGGGCTCCTGCAGCGAGGCCGAGATCAGGGGATGCCCGATCATGGGCGCCCCCTGCAGGCCGCGGTAGAAGCCTTCCTGGAGGGACTCCTGGATGGCCGCCTCCTGGAGCTGGACCCCGGACCACGGCCCGAGGCCGGTCGTGTCCGCCACCCTCACGTAGTTGAAGCTACGGCTCTCCCCCTCCAGATAGCGCACCAGGGCCTTCTGGTCGCGGATGTGGGCCAGCCGAGTGGAGAACGGGATCAGCCCCGCGTCCACTTCCATGGTGCGGGCGATGGCGGCCACCTGGGCGCGCAGGCTCTCCACGTAGATCGCGATCTGCTGGGACAAGCTGCGCGCCATGTCGAGCTGGATCGCCCTCTGGTTGAACTGAAGGCTCTCGCGGCTCGTGGAGACGAGCTTGTAGGAGGTCCAGAGGAGGGGGACCACCCCGACCGCGAGGAGCAAGGCGAGAAGGGAAACGAGGATGCGCCCCCGGCGCCGCGGCGGAGCGGCCGGGGGCTCGGGCTCAGGCTTCACCGGCTGCCGCCCCCGCCGCCTCGGCCCGCCCGGGGCCCACCACCTCGAAGACGCCCACTTCCCTTTCCTTGCCCTTCAAGGTGAAGCTGCCCAGGCTCCGGCACTCGAACTGGCCGGCCACCATCCGATGGGTGTTCTCGCCGATCACCAGCATCCCCGGCTTGGCCACCGAGCTCTCCAGCCGGCTCGCGGTGTTCACGGTGTCCCCGAGCACCGTGTACTCCTTCTTGTTGACGCTGCCGATCTCCCCCGCCACCGCCTTGCCGCTGTTGATCCCGATGCGGATGCGCAGGTGCGGCCCCTCCTTGTGGTCGGCGTTGAACTCCGCGAGGCGCTCCTGCATCTCGAGGGCGACCTTGATGGCCCGGAAGGCGTGGTCGGGCATGTCGAGGGGGGCCCCGAAGACGGCCATGATCGCGTCGCCGATGTACTTGTCCAGCGTCCCCTCGTACTTGAAGATCACCTCCGTCATGCGGGAGAGGTAGTCGTTCAGCACCAGGGCGACCTGCGAGGGGCTCATCTTCTCCGACATGGTGGTGAAGCCCACGATGTCGGCGAAGAGGATCGAGACCTCCTTGACCTCGGGCACCCCGAGGGCGGCCCCCTGGGAATCGGAGGTCGCGAGAATGCGGCTCGTGACCTGGGGGGAGAGGAACCGGCCCAGGCGCTCCCTCTTCTTCTCTTCCGCCAGAATCTTCTGGTTGAGGCGCGCCCGCTCCACCGCCACCGCCGCGTAGTTGGCGAGGGCGGTCAGGAGGTCGAGGTCGTTGAGGGTGAAGCAATTCGTCAGCATGGGGGAATCGACGTGGACGATTCCGATGACCTGGTCCTTGTTCCACAGCGGAGCGCACATCGCGCTCCTGATGCCATGGAAGCGGATGGAGTCCCCCGCCCCGAAGCGCGGGTCCACCATGGCGTCCGAGGTGAGGATCGAGACCCGGTCCTTCATGACCCGGTCGGTGATGGTCTTGGAGACCGTGATCTTGCCCTCGCCGCTCCCCCCGGGATTGCGGTGCTTCACCACCATGGGCACCAGCTTGCCATCGACCTCATCGGCCAGCATGAGGAAGCCGCGGTCCGCGGGAACGTGGTCGAAGACGATCTCCATGACCTGTTGCAGCACCTCTTCCACCGGGCGGACCGCGATCAGGGTCTCCGCGACCTTGGTGAGGACCTTCAGGATCCGGTTGGAGTTCTGGATCTCGGTGACGTCGGGGAGCTTCTTGAGGTCGACCGCGGCCGCGACCGGCGCCTCCGAAGGGGCGAGGAGCCGAGACAGCTCGCCCACGCTCCGGATGATCGTCCCCGCCTCCTCGGAGAGGGGCTTGGCCTCGTCCAGCACGACCTTCCCCTCGAGGGCCTTCGAGAAGACCAGCAGGAACTTGCCGAGGAGGATCTTGTCCCCGTCCTTGAGGGGCGCCTCCACGACCGGCGTTCCGTTGATCTGGGTTCCGTTCTTGGACTTCAGGTCCGTGATGCGAACGCCGTCCTCGCTGACGCTGATCCGGGCGTGGGTCCGCGAGATCCCGAAGTCCTTGAGGACGATCTGGCAATCGGGAGACCGCCCGATCACGACCTCGCCGGCCGTGAACGTATACGTCTGCGGAGCTTCACCGTCCTGGTAGTTCAGGCGATACATGACGCTGGACCCGGCAAACCCGTCCCGGATACTCCAGAGTTTACACCGTTTTCCAGAGTCTACTCCCTCCGCAAGCTCCGGAGCATCAGCTCGTCGAGGGCCGCCCGGGGCGGCTTGCCCTCGTAGAGGACCGCGCGCATCTGCCTCGCGAGCGGCATCTCGATCCCCGCGGCCTCCGCCAGCGCGCAGGCGGCGAGCGTGGTTCGCACCCCCTCGGCCAGCACTCCGGCGGTCGCGTCGGCGAGCGTCCGGCCGGCTCCCAGAGCCTGGCCCACGTGCCGGTTCCGGGACAGGGCGCCGGTGCAAGTCAGCACCAGGTCACCGAGCCCGGCGAGCCCGGCCAGGGTGTCGGGCCGGCCGCCGAGCGCGACCACGAGCCGGGAGATCTCGGCCAGGCCGCGGGTGATGAGCGCGGCCACGGTGTTGTGGCCATACCCGAGCCCGTCCACGATCCCCGCCGCGATCGCGATCACGTTCTTGAGGGCCCCCCCCAGCTCGACCCCCACCACGTCGTCGCTCGAGTACACGCGGAAAGCCCGGGTGGCCAGCGCTCGTTGGACGCCCTCGGCCACCACCATGTCCTCCGAGGCCACGACTACCGCGGTGGGCAGGCCCTTCGCCACCTCCAGGGCGAAGGACGGCCCGGAGAGCGCGGCCCGGGCTCCCGCGGGCAGCTCCTCCCGAGCCACCTCGCTCATGCGCCGCCAGGTGTCGATCTCGAGGCCCTTGGCCGCGGAGACCGCGATCGCCTCCCTGGGCCAGACGGGCGCGAGGTTCCGGCAGACCTCGCGGAAGAACGCGGAGGGGACCACCACCAGGACCAGCTCCGCCCCGGCGAGCACGGCCGCCGCGTCGGTCGACGCCCCGAGACCCGCGGGCAGGCCGACCCCCGGCAGGTGGGCGGGATGCTCGCGCCGCTCGTTGATCACGCGCGCCCGCTCCGCCTCGCGCACCCAGAGCCGGACCTCGTGACCCGCCCTCACCCCGTGAGCGGCGAGGGCCACGCCCCAGGCCCCTCCCCCCACCACCGCGATCCTCATCGACCCCCTACCCCATCCCTCACCGTGCCCCGCCCACCCGACTCTCCGTCCCGTTGGCCAGCCGCCGCAGGTTGTCGCGGTGCTTCCAGACCACGAGGCCGGCCACCAACGCGGCGGACCAGGCGACGGCGGGGGAACTGCCGAGGGCGAAGGCCGCCGCCACCAGCATGGTCGCCGCCGCGATCGAGCCGACGGAGACGTACCGGGTGAGGGCCAGGGCGAGCGCGAAGACCAAGCAGGCGATCCCGGTGGCCGCGGGGGCGAGGGGCAGGAACGCCCCCGCCCCGGTGGCGACTCCCTTCCCACCCCGGAAGCGGAGCCAGATGGGGTACATGTGCCCGAGCACCGCCGCCACCGCCGCCAGGGGCGGCAGGATGCTCCCGGGGGGCTCGATCACGCTGGCCAGGAACGCGGCCGCCGCCCCCTTGGCGGCGTCGAGGGCAAACGCCAGCAGCCCCGCCGCCTTTCCCGCGGCGCGCATGACATTGGTCGCGCCCACGTTGCCGCTGCCCACCCGCCGGACGTCCTCCACCCCGAACCACCGTGCCACCAGGAAGCTGAAGGGAATGGCGCCCACGAGGTAAGCCGCCCCGAGCAGCGCGATCATCCGGGCCATGTGGGGTGCCGAAGTATAGCGCCGTCATGTGGGAGCTCCATGGGTCATGCAGATCCGTCCCGCCGGCCTTGCGTGGAGAGGGGCCCGAGTGTCACGATTCTCCCGTTGAAAGGGTCGACGGAACGCGGTGCGAGGCTCGCCTGATGATCGTCGAGCAATGGTGGCATGATCTGCGGCTCGCCTGGCGCGGGCTGCGCCGGGCCAAGGCCTTCACCGGTGCGGCCGTGCTCACCCTTGCGGTCGGCATCGCCGCCACCACGGCGATGTTCGCGCTCGTTCAGGGGGTGCTGCTGCGCCCCCTGCCGGTCCGCGAGCAGGAGCGGCTGGTCGTCGCGTGGATGGCGCTCCCCGGGCCCGGCGCCACGCACTGGCCGTTCCGGGCACCCGACGTCGAGGTGATCGGCAAGAAGAGCCGGATCCTCGAGAGCGTGGCCGGCGTCAGCTACTACGGCGCCATCCATCTTGTCGCGGTCGAGAACGGACACGCGAGTCCCATCAGCGGCGCGGCGGTCGCCGGCGACTTCTTCCGGGTGGTCGGCGTCCCGCCGATCCTGGGCCGGGCCCTGACTCCCGCCGACGACGTCAAGGGTGCCGAGAACGTGCTCGTGATCACGCACGGTCTGTGGCAGCGCCGGTACGGCGGCTCGCGCGACGTGATCGGGCGCCGGGTGGTCGTGAGCGAGCGCCCGTTCGCGATCGTGGGGGTGATGCCGCCGAACGTCGAGTGCCCTCACGGAGTCGAGGCCTGGATGACGCTGGCCGCGGGCGCTTCGACGATGACGAACCCGGGCCATGATGCCGTGCTACGTGACGTCGATCTCATGGCCAGGCTCCGCCCTGGTGCGACGATCGAGCAGGCGAGGAGCGAGCTCTTGGGACTGACGTCGCGGCTCGAGGCCGATGCACCGCCGGACGCGCCCCGCGGTTTGACTCCGGTTGTTCGTTTCTACCGCGACGTGGTGGTGGGCGACGTGCGCCCCGCCCTGCTCCTGTTGTTCGGCGCGGTCGGGCTCGTGCTCCTCATCGCGAGCGCGAACGTGGCGAACCTCCTGCTCCTTCGCGGCGAGGTCAGGCGGCCGGAGCTGACGGTGCGCGCCGCGCTCGGCGCCAGCGGCGGAAGGCTGGCGCGCCAGCTGCTCGCCGAGAGCCTCCTCCTGGCCCTCGCCGCAGGCGTCGTCGGCCTCGCGGTGACGTGGTGGACGCTCCATGCGCTGGTTGCGCTCGTACCCGACGGCCTGCCCCGGGTCGACTCGGTGCGCATCGACGCGGGGGTCGTCCTGTTCACCGTCGGGGTCGCGTTCCTGACCGCGGCCCTGGCCGGGCTCGCGCCCGCGCTATCCCTCGCACGCGCCGATCTGGCCGCGCACCTGCGCAGCGGAGGACGCGGCGTGGCCGGGAACGTGGCGCGACGGGGCCGCCGCGCCCTCGTGGTGGCGCAGGTCGCCCTCGCCGTCACGGTCGTGGCGGCGGCGGGCCTGCTGACGCACAGTCTCCTGCGGCTCCAAGCCGTGGAGATGGGGCTGGCCGCGGATCGCCTGGTCTTTGTGAGGGTCGAGCTGCCCCCGGCGACGTACGCCGACGACGCCCGCCACCGCCAGTTCCTGAAGGACGTCGTGGCCCAGCTGGAGGCCGTGTCCGGCATCGGCGGGGCGACGCCCGTCAACACGCCGCCCTTCGCGGGAACCGGCGGCTGGGATGCGCCCGAGTTCACCGCCGAGGGCCAGAGCGCGGACCGCGCGGCCACCAACCCGTCCCTCAACCTGGAGTCGGTGCATCCGAACTACTTCGCGACCTTCGAGGTCACCCTCGTTCGCGGCCGCGCATTCGCGGAGACGGACCGGCGCGGCGCACCGGAGGTCGCGATCGTCAGCGAGGACATCGCGGCGCTCACCTGGCCGGGTGAGGACCCGATCGGCAAGCGCCTCAAGCTCGGCCACTCCGACTCCACCGAGGACTGGCGAGCCTGGCGAACCGTGGTCGGGGTAGCCCGCCCCACGCGGTATCGCGAGCTGGCCGCGCTGCGGCCGACCCTCTACCTTCCGGTGGGGCAGTTCATTGCCGCGGCCGAGATGTTCGTGCTGCGGACGTCCTCGCCGCTGGCCCTCGTGGCCCCTGAGGTGCGCGCCCGCGTGCGTGCCGTCGATCCGGCCGTACAGGTCGTGCAGGTGGCGCCATTCCGTGAGATGCTCCAGGGACCGCTCGCGCGGCCCCGCTTCAATGCATTCCTGATCGGCATGTTCGGCATGATCGCGCTGCTGCTGGCGGCGATCGGCCTGTATGCGGTGATGGCCGCCCATGTGCGCCAGCGCTATTCGGAGATCGGCGTCCGCGTCGCCCTCGGGGCCACCACCGCGGACGTGCGAGGCCTCGTGCTGGGAGAAGGGCTGCGGCTCGCCGGGATGGGTGCCGCGATCGGGCTCGCCAGCGCGGTAGTGGCAACCCGCCTGCTGCGCGGCCTGCTCTTCGACGTGCACCCGCTCGACCCGGCGTCCTTTCTGGCGGCGGCGATGCTCTTGATGGGCGTGTCCGCGCTGGCCTCCTATCTCCCCGCGCGGCGCGCCACGCGGGTGGATCCCATCGTCCTGCTGCGGACGGAATGAGTCGAATTGAGGAGGACAAGCCCATGAGAATCGGTTCGATCACGTTGCTGGGTATGCCGCTGCTGGTCATGGGGGCGTGCGCGCAACCGCCCAAGGTGGACGTGGAGGCCGAGCGGGCGAGCCTGCTGGCGGCCGACAAGGCGTGGTCGCAGATGGTCAGCGACATGGACAAGGTGACGTCCGTGCTGGCCGACGACGCGGTCTTCCTCGGCGAGGGCATGCCGAAGATCACCGGGAGGGCGGCCATTCGTCAGGCCTGGATGGACATGAGCAAGGCGCCGGGCTTCTCCATAGGCTGGGTGCCCGAGGGGGCGGTGGCGGCGCAGAGCGGCGATCTCGGCTACACGTTCGGGTCGAACGAGATCGGCGCCAACGATGCCAAGGGAGCCCGGGTCACGACCAAGGGGAAGTACGTGACGATCTGGCGCAAGCAGGCGGACGGCTCCTGGAGGGCGGTCGTGGACATCGGCAACGGCGACGCTCCCCCGGCTCCCTCGGCCGCCGCGAAGCCCTAGGAAATCGACCGTGGCCATTCGCGTGGTCCGACTCGGAAGTCCCCGAGCGCGGGGCGAGGGACCGCGTCTCGGGACGGTTCGGCGCCCTCCCCGCGGCGTGCCCAAGGGCCAGTACGCTTCGCGCAATTTCTACGACGTCTGGCTGCCCGACGTGGCGCCCAGCGAGCAGCTCGTGAAGGTTGCCCTGGGCGCCTCCGACGAACGAGGGTGGCGCTCCTTCGCGAAGCGCTACCGGAGCGAGATGAAGCGGCCTCCCCGTGCCCGGCTGCTGGATCTCCTGGCGGCCTTTTCGCACGAGGCGGACTTCTCGGTCGGCTGTTACTGCGCGGAGGAAGACCGCTGTCACCGCTCCGTGCTGAGGGCGCTGCTGGCGGAACGCGGGGCGAGGCTGGCCTGATGACTGCTGAAGGCTTCCGGCGATTGGCTCTGCGCATGCCCGAGGCGTCCGAAAGCGCTCATATGGGGCATCCCGATTTCCGGGTTCGCGGAAAGATCTTCGCGACCCTGTCCTACCCGGACGAGAGCTGGGGAATGGTCAAGCTGACCCCGGAGCAGCAGGAGGCCTTCGTGAGCGCCGAGCCGGCGGTGTTCGTGCCGGTGAAGGGCGGCTGGGGACGCCAGGGCGCCACCAACGTGCGCCTTCGGCCGGCGAAGGCACGAAGCCTTCGCGTCGCGCTCGCCGCCGCCTGGCGCAACGTAGCACCACGGCAGCTCGGGGAAAGCGTCGCCCGCCACTAGCGGGGGCTCACCAAACTCCAGGCACGAGGCGTTTGGTCCGCGCCACGTACGCGTCGTACTCCTGGCCGAACTCCTCCCGCATCATGCGCTCCTCCGGTCCCAACCGAAGGGCGACGAGAAGCACGAACACGACGAGGTAGGAGGGGCCGGCCACCCAGTTGGGCAGGACGAGCGCCTGGCCGACCGAATAGAGGATGAGGGCCAGGTACATCGGGTGGCGAAGGTGGCGATAGACGCCCTGGGTGACCAGCCGGTGCTGGTCCCGCACCTCGAGGGTGATCGACCAGTTCGCGCCCAGGTCCGCGTGTGATCTCTGGAAGAGCCAGAGCCCGAGCGCCAGGCAGGAAACACCGGCCATGAACGGGAGGGGGCGGAGAGGATAGTCCGCGAACGCCATCACGGGCTTCCCTACCCAGACCAGGGGGACGAAGAACCCGACCCAGGCGAGGGTCAACAGGGCTTTCTCCAGCGCGCCTTTCCGGCTCTTCACGACCTTGATCCGACGGCTGCGCTCCCCGTGGGGTGCCCGGATGACGACCATCACCATGCTTCCCACGATCACGGCCGCCCTTGCGAACCAGAGATCCATGCCCCTGCCCATCAGCTCCCCAGCCCGAACCTGGCCAGCTCGGTGTAGACCGCGCCGTCGGGGCGCGTCTGGCTCCGGAACAGCAGCAAGGTGTCGAGGGACGCCCGGCCGAGGTCGGCCGCGGGGAGCTCGGGACGCGGCGCGCGATCGCGCCAGCGCCCGAGCGTCAGGTGCGCGCTGAACCGTCGCGTCTCCGGGGGGAAGCCGACCGCCACCGCCGCCGCCTCGCAAGCGGCCTGCAACGTGATCATCGGCTCCGGGAGCTCCAGGCGCAGCCAGAGCACGCGTGGGCTGCCCCGCTCCGGAAAGAGTCCGAAGCCACCGACCGGCACCTCGGCCCGCGGGCAGCGACCGGCGGCGGCGCCGAGGCTCTCTCGCAGCCGGTCGACCTGGGAGGGCGACGTATCCCCGAGAAACCGCAGGGTGAGATGCACGCCCTCCGGCCGCACCCAGCGCAGGCCGGCGAACCGATGCCGCACGTCGGCCATCAGCCGGCCGAGGGCCGTCCGCATGTCCGCATGCAGCTCCAGAGCGATGAACGCGCGGACCTGGTCGCGCGCGCGCGCCTCCTCCCGCCCGTGGCCCCGGGTCACAGGGCCGCGAGGCCGAGCAGGCCGCGGCGCAGCATCTCGAGGGCGACCTGGGCCGCCTGGTACCGCACGCGGTCGCGCGCGCCCGGGAAGACCGCGCGCCGCACGCGGGTCCCCGCCGCTCCGTCGAGGGAGACGAAGACCAGGCCGACCGGCTTTTCGGGGGTCCCCCCATCTGGCCCCGCGATGCCCGTGATCCCCACCCCGATGTCGGTCCGGGCCACCCGCCGCGCCCCCGCCGCCATGGCCGCCGCCACCTCTTCGGAGACGGCGCCCACCCGCTCGATGAGCCCCGCGTCCACGCCCACTTCCTCGATCTTCGAGCGGTTCGAATAGGTGACGAACGAGCGCTCGAGGAAGCTGCTGGCCCCCGGCACCTCGGTGAGGCGGGCGGAGAGGAGCCCGCCCGTGCAGGATTCGGCCAGGGCGAGGGTCAGCTTGCGCTCACGCAGCAGGCCCGCCACCACGTCCGGCAGCTCCCGCCCGTCTTCACTGAAGATCCGGTCGGGCAGGGCCCGCCGGATCCCCGCGGCCAGGGCCTCGATGCGCTCCGCGGCCTCGGCCTCGGAGCGGCCCTCCGCGACCAGATGCAGCTCCACCTGGCCGGCGGCCCCCAGGATCGTGGTCCGGGGATTCGTGAACGTCTTGTAGATCGGAGCCACCGCCTGCTCGACGTCGCTCTCCGCCATGGCCGCGATGCGCAGGACGCGCGTACGGATCACGGCCCCCCCGGCCCGCTCACGGACCACCGGCAGCACCTGTTCCGTGAACATCGGCATCATCTCGCCCGGAGGGCCCGGCAGGAGGAACAGCAGCCGCCCCCCCTGCTCGAGCCGCTGGCCGGGGGCGGTGCCGCGGGCATTCGGCAGCACCACCGCCCCTTCGATCACGTCCGCCTGCTTCTCGTTCACCGCCGCCATCTGGCGCAGGTAGCGGGCGAACCGGGTCTTGAGCGCCTCGAGGATGGCGGGGTCGCGGCGGATCACCCGGCCGAGCGCGGCCGCCGCCGCCTCGCGCGTGAGGTCGTCCTCGGTGGGGCCCAGGCCGCCGGTGGCGATCACGAGGTCGGCCCGGCCGAGGGCGCTCCGGAAGGCCGACTCGAGCAGCGCCGCGTCGTCGGCCACCGTGACTCGCGCCGCCACCTCCACTCCCGCCTCCAGCAGCCGATCGGTGAGCCAGAGGGTGTTGGTCTCGGCGCGCAGCGGGCCGAGGAGCTCGCTGCCCACGGCCAGGAGCTCCGCCCTCATGCCACGGGCCACACGAGGAGGCCGACCCGCACCAGCAGGTTCGCGTAGATCCCCGCCATCACGTCGTCCGCCATGATCCCCCACCCGCCCGGCAGCCGCTCGAAGTCGCGCGCCGGCCAGGGCTTCAGCACGTCCAGAAGGCGGAAGAGCAGGAAGCCGAGGACGACGGTCAGGGGGGTCATCGGAAGGAGAAGCAGGGACACCCACTGCCCCACCACCTCGTCCACGACCACGATCCCCGGGTCCTTGAGCCCCAAGCGACGCGCCAGATGAGCGGCCGCGAGGGTCCCGACCAGGAAGAGCGCAACCGTCACCCCGACCTGCCCCGCGAAGGGAAGCCGGGAGAGCGGCCAGAAGAGCAGCAGGCCCACGAGCGACCCCGCGGTGCCCGGGGCGAAGGGCGCGTAGCCCGAGCCCGCGCCCGTGGCCACGAACTGCGCCGCCAGGGAGAGGACGGAGCGGGACGAGGACACCGCCGGATCATACCGCGGGTCCGCGGCTCGCCCTCACCGCCGTCGCAGGCGTCCCTCGGGATCGCGCGGGGCGGCGCGCAGGGTGTCGGAGTGTCCGATGGTCACGCGGCCGGGCCCGCCCCGCGCCGGCCGCAGGTGCTTGCGCCGCGTCACGTGCACGTCCACCTGCGCCTCGGGGCCGGCCTCGCTGAAGAAGGCCGCCACCTCGGCCGCCTCCCGCAGGTCGTCCGCCCCCGCGCGGCCCTCGGGGTCACGCAGGATGACGTGGGCGCCCGGCACGTCCCGCGCGTGGAGCCACAGGTCGTCGGGCCGCGCGACCGCGAACGTCAGGTGGTGGTTCTCGCGCGCGCCCCGGCCCACCAGGAGGGAGAGCCCCCGGGACGTCAGGTAGTGCCGCGGCCCGCTCTGCGCGCCGTCTTCCGCCGCCCCCCGCGCGGGAGGAGGAGCGTGCGGCTCCAGGTCCGCGGCGTCGCGCGCCTCGAGCACGGCCGACTCGCGGGCGCGGGCGCCGCCGAGGGCGGAGCGCGTCTCGCGCAGCCGGAGCTCGATCTGCCGCCGCGACCGCTCGATGCGCCGCGCCTTGTCGAAGAGCCGGTCGGCGTTCGCGGGAGGGGACAGCCGCGCGTCCAGGGTCACCCTCAGGATCCGGTCGGGCTCGTAGGGATCGGGCACCGCGATGGTCTGAGCACCTGGCTCCACCCGCCCCGCGTAGGCCAGGAGCGCCTCGCCACGGCGACGCAGCTCCGCTTCCTCGGGCAAGGCGCTCCGGTCCCGCTCCAGGTTGGCCTCGAGCTGGGCCAGCCGGCGAAGCTGCCGTCGCGCGTCCTCCAGGACGGCCCGGCGGCGCCGCTCGAAGTGCGCCCCCCGCAGCCGCGCGGCCAGGAAGAGCGCGGCGGCCGCGACCCAGGTCGGGGAATGAAGGACGGTCAGGCCCTCGCGGGCGATCGGCACCGGCGCCAGCAGGACGCGCCCTGCCCCCAAGAGGTCGGCGTCGTGCCAGGCCTCGGGCGGGCCGGGGACCAGGAGGGTGGGCCGAGGAGAGCCGAGGCGCGCACGCAGCGTCCGCAGCGACTCGGGCGAGCCGTCGAGCTCGCGGGCCAGGACCGGACCGAGGCCGGGGCAGACGGAGAGGATCGAGCGGGTCACGGTCCGTCCCGTCTCGCCCGCCTCCGCCGCGGCCGCGGCGAGGGCCTCCGGCTCCACGCGGTCCCACTCGCGCTCGGGCGCGGCCGGGGGGGGCGGCCAGGCCTCGGGCCCCTCCCCGATCGTGGCCACCGCCGCGCCCTCCCGGGCCAGGGTCAACGCGGGGGCCGGACCGGAAAGACGCAGGACCAGCGTGCCCCCGCCCGTCTCGATCAGGAGCGTACGCTCGCCGGGGATCCGCGCCAGGCCGAGGACGCGGGCTCCGTCGGTGTGCTTGCGCAGCAGGAGGTGCGCCTGTCGCGTCCGCCCCGGGGCCTCGCCGCCCCCCAGGCCTTCGAGCCGACGCGCCTCGTCGCGTCCCAGACGGTAGAGACCGGCCGTCCCCCGGGAGGCATCCAGCCAGAGGCGGCCCTCGCGATCGTTCGAGAGCTCGAACGTCACCGCGTGCGGAGCCACGATCCGCGCCCGGCCGAGATGCCGACCCACGACCGACGGACCGAGCTCCGCCCGCAGGTGGTCGAGGGTGACCGCGTCCATCTGGACAGTATGCGGCGAGACCGCTCAGGGAACGACGGGGGTCGGCCTGGGCACCGGCATCCCCCGCGCGACCATCAACGCGCGCAGGCGGTCGGGGAAGTCGGTGATGATCCCGTCCACCCCCAGGTCGATGAGCCGCATCATGTCCTCGGGCTGGTTGACGGTCCAGACCACGACCTCGAGGCCCAGGCGGTGAGCCTCGGTCAGCCGGGGGGCGGTGAGATCGCGGAAATCCGGCGACCAGACGCCGCTTCCCGCGGCCCGGACGAGCCGCGGCACCGAGCCGTCCACCGCCGAGGGATCGAGCCCGGCCAGCCATGGCTTCGTTCCCGGCCGCTCCGCGTCCACGGTGTCGTCGCCCGGCTGCTGGGTGGTCCGGCACGCCGTGCGGAGGTCCGCCGCGGTCTCATGGGCCCGGCGGACCACCCGCCAGTCGAAGGACTGGATGGTCGAGCGCGCCCCGAGCCCCGCCTCGCAAACCACCCGGACCGCCGCGTCCGTGATCGCGTCGGGAGAAGCGGTCTCGTCCGGCCGGAGCGGGCTCGTCTTGATCTCGAGGTTGAATCGCACGTCGCGGTTGCCCGCCTTTCGCGCGAGGGCAAAGACGTCGGCGAGCTTCGGGATGCGCGCTACGACGTGGGACGCCTGCGGCGGCGGGGGCGCTTCCCGGCCGCAGGCGTCCCACGTCGTAGCGCGCGAGCTCGCCGTAGCTCAGCGAGGCGATGGCGGGAACGGGCCCCTCGAGCCAGCGCCCGTCGGGCCCGCGCGTGAGGTCGCGGTTCAGGCACGGGTCGTGGCTCACGACCACCACCCCGTCGCGGGTCAGGCCGAGGTCCAGCTCGATCGTGGTCACCCCGATCGAGAGGGCCCGCGCGAAACCAGCCAGCGTGTTCTCCGGGGCGAGGCCACGTGCCCCGCGGTGGCCCTCGAGGTCGAGGGCCGGGCGATCCGGCGGCCTCAGCGCCTGACCACCCGCATGCGGAACAGGCGGTCGTGCAGCGCGCGGCGGGCGGGATCGAAGAGCATGGGCAGCAGGCCGAGGCCCAGGAGGGCAACTCCCACCGCCCCCAGGCCACCGCGGACGAACGCGCGCAGGAAGCCGGGGGGTCGGCCCGCCCGGTCCACCACGCGCAGGCCGGTGACCATCTTGCCAAGGGTCTGGCCGATGGTGCCCGTGAAGTAGCCGGAGTACACGAGGCCGAGGAGGGCGAGATAGCCGAGCAGCCAGGGCCAGGCGGGCCGGAGGCCGGCCACGGGCACGCGCGCGGCCCGGCCGGCGAAGTAGAGAATGATCGCCGCCGTCCCCGACAGGAGCACGAAGTCGAGGCCTGCCGCGGCCGCCCGCTCACGGGCGAAGGCGGGCCGCTCCAGGGGCGCCGGCTCCTGGGTGCGCGGCGGCAGCTCCAGGGGCCAGCTCTCCTCGTCGCCCGCCCGCGGCTCCTCGTCGGGGGGCGGGGGGACGGTCGGGGAAAGACGCCTCGGCGGCGTTTCGTGCGGGGGCGCGGGCGCCCCGCGCAGAGGCAGGTCGGCCAGGTCGGCCGAGCTCGCCTCCGGGCCCTCCAACTCGCGCTCTTCGGGGCTCCCCGGGGCGCGCTGCTCGTCCCGCTCGGGGGATTCGCCGGTCTCCGACCGCTCGTCCTCGGCCCCAGCCTCCTCGTCGCCGAAGAGGGGAAGGTGGCCGGTGGAAGGCAGGCCCCCGGGGCTCTTCTGCTGCCGCCGGCTCCGCACCCGGTCCTTGACCTCGTCCTTCCAGGAGCGCTCGCGCTTGCGGTGTCCGGGGAGGTCGCGGATCGGCTCCGCAGGGCCGCGCCCGGGCGGCGTCAGCGAGGCCGGGTCCGGGGCCAGCGCTCCCTCGAGGATGGGCGCCACCATCGCCCCGCACGACGGGCACCGCGACTGGCCGGAGGCCAGGGGCTGGCCGCAGGCGGGGCAGGTCATCGCCATCTCCCTCCGCTCCTCAAGGCTTCGGCGGCCTGACCGCGCAGGTGGCGAGCGAAGGGGTACGCCGGGTCCTGGGGCAGCACCGAGTCGAGCGCGGCCAGGGCGCCCGCGAGGTCGCCGCGCTCACCCAGCCGATGCGCCTCGGCGATCGCCCGCTCTCCGGGAGTCGCCTCCGCGGGGGGCGCAGGCAGGAGGGCAGCCGCGGGAGCCGGCGCCCCGGCGAGCCGCGCCATCAGCCCTTCCCAGCTCGAGGCCACCGAGCTGGCCAGGACGGCGAGTACGAGCGCCCACAGGGAGCAAAGCGCCCTTCGTGGCCACGCGGGCCCCGACCGGCGAGCCGAGGTGGGATCCCCTGGAAGTCCCATCAATGATTCCGCTCGTTCCTCCCGCGGGGCCATTATCGGGGAAAGGCTCGCGGCGATTCAAGCCTTCTTCGCGGGCTCGTCACCCGCCGGCCGATGTGGTAGTAAGGGCCATGCCCCGGATCATCGAATGCGTCCCCAACCTCAGCGAGGGCCGCCGGCCCGAGGTGGTGGCGGAGGCGGTCGCCGCCTTGAAGGCCGTCCCGGGCCTGCGCGTCCTCGACGTGCAGTCGGACCGGGATCACAACCGGAGCGTGCTCACCCTGGCGGGTGACGAGGCGGCCCTGCGCGCGGGCATCCCCGAGCTCTTCGCGGTGGCGGTCGCCCGGATCGACCTGCGGACCCACACCGGCGAGCATCCGCGGGTGGGGGCGGTCGACGTCGTCCCCTTCATCCCCATCGAGGGGGCGACCATGGCCGACTGCGTCGCCCTTGCGCGGGAGGTGGGACAGGCGGTCGCGAGCCGCTTCCGCGTCCCTGTCTTCCTCTACGAGGAGGCGGCGACCGCTCCCCACCGCCGCAACCTCGAGGACATCCGCCGCGGCGAGTTCGAGGGGTCGACCGACAAGATGCGCGACCCGCAGTGGGCCCCCGATTTCGGCCCTGCCGCCCCCCATGCCTCCGCGGGAGCCAGCGTGATCGGCGCGCGCATGCCCCTGATCGCGTACAACGTCAACCTGGGGACGTCGGACCTCGAGGTGGCGAAGCGCATCGCCAAGGCCATCCGCTTCAGCAGCGGCGGCTACCGCTTCGTAAAGGCGATGGGAGTGATGCTGCAGCAGCGCAACCTGGCCCAGGTCTCGATCAACATGACGGACTTCAAGAAGACCCCGCTCTCCCGGGTCTTCGAGACCGTGAAGGCGGAGGCCGCGCGGCACGGGGTCTCCGTGGTGGGCAGCGAGATCGTGGGCCTCGTCCCCGCGGAAGCTCTCCTCGACGCCGCCGACCACTTCCTGCAGCTCGAGCGCTTCGACCCGTCGCAGGTCCTGGAGCGGAGGATCCGGGAAGCAGAATAGTCCAGCCATCATTGAAGATCGCCTCGATGTCCTTCATCGGCGCTCCCCCGGCACCTACAGGGAAAGAAGGAGGCGGAGCCCGTCGCTCACCTCCCGCATCACCGTTTCGGGCAAACGACCGACGTGCTGGAGCAGATGTGAGCGATCGACGGCGGTAACCAGAGACACGTTGGCGACGGAAGGCTTCGGAAGCCCACTTGCACGGGGTCGGCAGAGAACGTTACCCGGCGCCTGGGCGAGAGCCAGATTGGTCGTGAGCGGAACGACCACCGCAGTTGATATGCCGCTGCGATTGTAATCGTTGGACTGAACCACGACTACTGGACGGCGATAGCCGGCCGCGCAGCCTTGTGGTCTCCCAAAGTCGGCCCACCACACCTCGCCACGCTCCAAGCTATTCTTCCCACTCCACTCGGCGCAGCATCTCGGCGCCGTGCTGGAGCATCACCGGGTCTGGCTCGGACCCTTTCTGGCCATAGACCTCATTCAGCCGCTCGGTGATATCCGGACGCTCCTGTTGCTTCAGGAAGGCTTCCACCGCGCGTGCGTAGAACTGGCTTCTGGGAACTCGCATGCGTTTCGCTGCGCTCTCCGCCGCCCGAAAGACAGGGTCGGGAACGGAAATGGCGACCTTCATGTCGTGAGTATTACTTCCTCCTACCTCCATGTCAAGCCGTGCTGGCCTCCCCCCGCCGCGCCGGGATCAACCCATACGCCTTCATCTTCCGGTACAGGTTCGACCGCTCGACCTGCAGCGCGTCGGCGGTGCGGCTCATGTTGCCGCCGCACTCCTGGTACTTCTTCCAGATGTACCGCTTCTCGAAGTCCCCCCGGGCCTCGACCAGGGACGGGAAATCCACGAGGGGGATCGACTCTCCCGGGGCCGCGGCTTCGCCGGCCGCGCCCGCGCCCCCCATGGGCGACGCCGGAAGGTGGTGGGCCTCGATGCGCTCGCCCGGGGTCATGATCACCAGCCGCTCGATGACGTTGCGCAGCTCGCGCACGTTGCCCGGCCAGAGCTGCACGGTCAGCCGGTCGAGCGTCTCCCGTGAGATCTCCTTGGGCCGCCGCCCGTATTCCGCGGAGAGGGTGGCCATGAAGTGGCGGGCGAGGAGCGGAATGTCCTCGCGGCGATCCCGCAGGGGCGGCACGTGCAAGGGGATCACGTTCAGGCGGAAGAACAGGTCCTCGCGAAACGCCCCCCCGCGGATCTCCTCCTCGAGGTTCTTGTTGGTGGCGGCGATCACCCGCACGTCGACGGTGACCGAGCCGGTCCCCCCCACCGGCTCCACCTTCTGCTCCTGGAGCACGCGCAGGACCTTGGCCTGGGTCTTCAGAGTCATGTCCGCGATCTCGTCCAGGAACAGCGTCCCCCCGTCGGCCAGCT
>WNFT01004232.1_pt1 | contig 26278 bp, 27 predicted proteins | sample 5400191 | NCBI WGS metagenome assembly WNFT01 (sample SAMN13153359, study PRJNA577476) | soil metagenome | isolation source: 80 cm saprolite under Madrone tree | place: USA:California | collected 2016-06-14 | reverse complement strand
AATCTCGAGCACGCCCGAGGCGTTGATCGAGCCGGCGTAGACGAGCGTGCCCTCGACCTTTTCGATCGGCATCGACTCGCCTGTGATGCGCGCTTGATCGACGAACGAGTGGCCCGACACGACGACGCCATCCACCGGGATCAGCCCGCCCGGGCTGACGAGCACCATGTCGCCGACATTCAACTCGTCGGCATCCACGTCTCGCACACGTCCAGCCCGGCGCACCGAGACTGAGCGGGGCAAGGCGTCGAGCAGGTCCCGAATCGCCCGCCGGCCGCGTGACACGGTCATGCCTTCGAGCACCTCGGCGACGAGGACAAAGAGCGTGATGACGAGCGCGGTGAAGAACTCCGAGATCGCCGCTGCCGCCAGGATGGCGATGGTCATGGAGAGTTCCATGGTCATGCGCCGTGCGAGGGCGTTCTCGGCCGCCTCCTTGACGATGGGCCACCCACTGATGAGAAGCCCGAGGACACCGATGACACTCACGGCCCGAAGGGGCTCCCAGAGGTGAAACCAGACCGCGACGGCAGCTAGGGCGACCGTTGCGATGCGCACGGCATCCGACCATCCCATGGCAGGTCCCTGTTCGTTGGCTTGGTTCTCAGGATGATCCGGGCTGCAGCGGGGGTCGGAATGATCCGACGGCGCGGGCGGGTTCGAGAGTGCGGCTCCGTCCCGGCGTCTGCCGATCGGGTCGGGCGAACCCATCGCCTGGCGTTCCTTACCTGAAATAGGCGCGGACGGCGTCAATCAGTTCGCCCGCGGCGGCGGCCCGGCCGGCATTGCGCTCGCGCGCGGCCCGGCCGGCATTGCGCTCGCGCGCGGGATCAACGACGTGGACGCGGATGTGGTCCTCCATGATCTCGGCCATGAGGCTGTTGACCGCGCCCCGAACGGACGCGATGAGCTGCAATGTCTGCGCGCACCCCGCCTCCGTCTCAAGAGCCCGCTCGACGGCCTCGACCTGTCCTCGGATGCGGCGGACGCGACTGACCAACTTCGCCTTCTCGCGAATGGTGTGGCTCATACGGAGAATTCTACTATAGTGTAGGGGGGTATAATAGGGACTCAAAGACACGCACTCCGGACAAGAGCCCGGCGAGAGCGCCAGAACCTTCGACGGGAGATTTGGTCCCTGGGGGCTACCGCTTCTCGAGGGCGATGAGCCTCGCCGCTCCCGCCTCAATGCCTCTCGACTCGAAGAACCCGGCCCTGGCCTCGATCGCGAACCGGAATGGCCCCATGGGGCCGTAGAGCGCGGTCGGGCTGGGGGCCATGCGCAGGATCGCGAAGATACGCCCGTCCGCCTTCGCAAACGCGATGTCGAGCGGAGCGGGGACGTTCCCCATGCGGAACTGCGTCAGCAGCTCCTGGCCGAAGTCGAAGACGATGACGCTTGTGCGGATCTCGCCCTACGGTAGGTGGCGACCACGCTGGACGGAGAACCCAGTGCGGGAATTCTAGCCCTAAATTCACACCCGGGACGTTAACGTCCGGAGGGCCGACTAGAGGTCGCCGACGACGGTGCCACGGATCGCAGTGGCTGCGGTCGGCGTCTTGATCTCGATGCGTTCGCCCGGCTTCATCATGGCCTTGGAGCGCGCGTACGGCCTTGACCGCACCGGGGTTTGCGAGTAGAGAATAGCTCGTGCCTCTCCTCCGTGGCTTCTGCTCGCTCGTGCTCGTCGTCCTCATCGTCGGGCTTACCCCGGCTGCCTACGCGGACCCACCCGATCCGTCATGGATCGACGGCTATTGGGATGATGACGATTTCGACAACGTGGTCGTCTTCATCGCGGGCGCGTGCGCGATTGCCGTGCTGTGCGCCGTCGACGCCGGCCCGCTGTGGGCGCCCGTCGCCCTTGTCGAGCCTCGTGAACCGGACGCTGCCCCGGCGTCTCTTCATTCTGTAGCCTCTTCTCGTGCTCCGCCCGTAAGCTTCACGCCCTACTCCGGCTGATTCGCAACTAGCGGCAAGCTTAGCGCGCGTCGCCGCCGGCGGAATGTGCAAGTTCCGTCTCGCCGGAAGTCGCGGGCGCCTCCCGACTACACACGTCAAGACCTTCAGGGGCTCGAGTGGAGGCACTAAGGATCTAGCCATGTGCGGGCTCGCAGGGTTTCTTCAGAACGGGCTCCAAAATGATCGCCGACGTACGGTGCAGCGAATGGCCGATACGCTACGCCATCGCGGCCCCGACAGTGAGGGCTTCTACGTTGACGGGTTCTTCGCGCTGGGCGTCCGGCGCCTCCGCATTATCGACCTTGAAACCGGTGATCAGCCGGTCTCCAACGAGACCGGCACGGTCTGGGGCGCTCTGAACGGCGAGATCTACAACTTCCACGCGCTCCGTCACGATCTGCAGCGCCTGAGGCATCACTTTCGCACGCTGTCGGACACCGAAGTCGTCGTGCACGCATACGAGGAGTGGGGCGAGGACTGCGTGCATCATCTCGACGGCATGTTCGCCCTCGCCATCTGGGACGGCGGGCAGAACTCGTTGCTACTGGCGCGCGATCGGATGGGCGAAAAGCCGCTCTATTACCACGCGGGTCCCGACGCCTTCGTGTTTGGATCAGAGCTGCGAGCTCTCCTCGAGCATCCGGCCGTGCCGCGTGAGCTGAGCTTCGAGAGTCTGAGCCGCTATCTCAGCTTCGAGTACATTCCGGCGCCTCACTCGATCTTCGCCGGGATCGAAAAGCTCCCCGCAGGCCATCTGCTGACCGTGAGCCTGGGGAGCAAGCCCCGCGTCATTCCGTACTGGGATCTGTCATTCGCCCCGGACGATTCGATTGACGCGCACGAGTGGGCGCACGCGCTCAGGCAGCAGCTCGAGCGATCGGTCCGCCAGCAGCTCGTCAGTGATGTGCCGCTCGGGCTCTTTCTGAGTGGTGGGATCGATTCCAGTGCGATCACCGCGATCGCCACCCAGGTGTGTGGCAGGCGCTCTATCAAGACGTTCAGCCTCGGCTTTGCCGAAGCCAGCTACGATGAGCGGCCGTTCGCCCGCACGGTCGCCCGGCACTGCGGCACGGACCATACGGAAATCGAATTCTCGGCGGAGGACGCGGCCCGACTCCTGGAGCGCGTGGGCGATCTACTCGACGAGCCTCTCGTCGACAGCTCGTTTCTGCCGATCCACTGGCTCTCGCACGTGGCCCGACAGACCGTGACCGTCGTGCTGAGCGGGGACGGGGGCGACGAGCTTTTCTGTGGGTACCCAACGTTCCTGGCGGATCGCGGAGCCCGATGGGTGCAACGTCTACCGGGGCGGGTTCAGAAGGGGGCGGCTCGCGCGGTGAGCCACTTGGCGCCCTCGTGGCGGTACGGCAGTGTCGAGTTCCTCCTGAAGCAGTTCTTCCGGGGCCTCCCGTTTTCTCCAGAGGTCCGCACCCAGCTTCTGCTTGGGGGTCTGGCTCCTTCAGAGCGGTCGACCCTCTTTTCGGAGGGCCTGCGTGCGGCATGCGGCGAGTTCGAGCCCTACGAGGAGTTGGCCGCGGCCGTCGGCCAGGCGCCGAAGTTGGCCCCGCTCGATCGCCTGATCTATCAGCACTGTAAGTTCTATCTCGCCGGCCAGAACTTGGTGGCGGTGGACCGGGCCAGTATGGCGTGCGGCCTCGAAGTCCGGGCGCCGTTCCTCGATCGGGCCCTCGTCGAGCTGGCCGGCCGTATCCCGTTCCAGCTCAAGTTGGCCGGGTGGCAGACCAAGTACATTCTGAAGCGCGCCCTTCGTGACCTGCTGCCAAACGCGATCCTCGACCGACGGAAGCAGGGGTTTGGTGTCCCAATCGGTCTGTGGCTGCGCGGCCCACTGCGACGTGCGCTCGAAGAGCGCTTGGCACCCGAGCGAGTCGCGCGTCTCGGACTCTTTAATCCCGACGTCACAACTCGCCTCGTGACTGAGCATCTTATGGGGCTGAGAGATCACAGAAAGGTTCTCTGGGCGCTCCTGATGTTCGATGCATGGCGCGAGCGATACCTGCCAAGCGCTCGGTGGAGTTGAGACCTCGGTGGTGAAGCACGTCGCGCCCTGCCTCGGTCAAGGCGTCGCCGGAAGATGCCCTGTCGCGGTCCGATACCAGGACACGGACGTGGCTGAAGCGTATGATCGGCAGCGATTTCATAGCCCGCGGGGCCGATACAACAATTGGAGACTGCGTAGACTGTTGAACAAAGTGTTAGAGGGCCTGTCTCCCAGCAGTGTCGTGCTTGATATCCCGTGCGGGACTGGGCGCATTGACAACTGGTTGTTGAACGCGTCCTTCAGGGTGATCGCGGCCGACATCTCAATGGAGATGCTGGCGGTCGCACGACGAGAGGTTCGGCCTATGCCTTGGTGGCTGGGGTTCCTTCGGGCCGATGCGGGCCATCTCCCGTTCCGTTCCCGTAGCGTTGACGGGGTGTTATGCATTCGATTTCTTCATCTCCTAGACCAACAAGCGCGACTGAGATGCTTGAATGAGATGGCTCGGGTCACGAGGCAATGGGTCGTTGTCGAATACCGCATCGAGAGACCTGTCAAGGCAGCCAAACGTGCGCTCATTCGTTGGCTCACGGGACGGACAGGGCGGAAGAAGATGATGGTCTCTGGAATCGCCGATGAACTAAGTAAGTGTGGACTGCTCGCCGACCGCTACTATTTTGTTAGTCGATGGTTTTCGGGAAGCGTTCTCGTCATGGCCCACCGCCAGGAGCGGTCATTGTCGCAAGGCCTTCGCGCCTGAAAATTGTGTGGGCTCGACCGTGACTCGACGTTGATGCTTTGAGGGGATCGGTGAACCTGGTCGCATCCGCCGTGGTGACGTTAAGGAGCCTGACGCTGGAGCACCGCGACCAGGAGCGCCATGGGCAGCGTGTGAGCCGGATCGACGGGAGCATGAAGACGAGAAGCTGGGCGACGAGATAGAAGGGCACGCCCTTCGTGATGACGAGGTCCGTCAGGTCGTAGATCCGTCGATGACCAGGAAGAAGGTGAAGAGCATGCAGCCGAACGCGAACGGTGAGACCAGCTCGCGCGCGATGTACCGATCGAGAACGAGGAACCGCACGAGTCCCTTGTGTCACAGACGCGTGAACCGGCCATCGGGTTGGACGGGCGCGGAGACACTCGTCACGCTCCCATCATGAGGCCCATTCCGCTGTCCCGCCCGCCGGTCGACGACGAGATCAAGCAGGCCGTGCTGGCCGCGATCGATTCGCGCCAGTACATCCTGGGCCCGCAGTGCCGCCAGCTCGAGGCCGAGCTCGCGAGTGCGACCGGCGTGAAGCACGCCGTGCTGACCAGCTCGGCGACCGCCGCGCTCTGGCTCGGGCTTCGGGCGCTCGGCGTGAAGGCGGGGGATGAGGTCCTGGTGCCGTCGCACACGGCGTTCCCCACGGTCGAGGCAATATGCCTGGCGGAGGCGACGCCCGTGTTCGTGGACGCGGACGAGTTCTACACGCTGGATCCGCGCGACGTCGAGGCGAAGGCGACGCCCCGGACGGTCGGGATCGTGCCCGTGCACTTGTACGGCCAGCCGGCGGATCTGACGTCCGTCCAGAACCTCGCCGCGCGCCTTGGCCTCTGGGTCCTCGAGGACTGCGCGCAGGCGCAGGGGGCCGAGTGGAACGGGCGCCGCGTCGGCACCTTCGGCCGCGCCGCGGTCTTCTCCTTTTATCCGTCGAAGAACCTGCCGGCTCTGGGCGACGGTGGCGCCATTCTCACCGGCGACGACAAGCTCGAGGCCCGCTGCCGCCGATTGCGGGACCACGGCCGGGTCGACAAGGACGTGCACGCGGAGATCGGTTTCAACCTGCGCTTCAATGAGCTGCAGGCCGCGGCACTGCGCGTGCTTTTGCGGCGGCTCGATGCGATGAACGACCGCCGACGTGACCTCGCCCTCCGCTACGCACGTGGGCTCGCCGGGCTGCCGCTCGTCCTGCCCGGTGTGCGCCCGCACGCGCGCCACGTGTACCACCTCTTCGTGGTGCGCACGCCACGCCGCGCCGAGCTGGCCGCGTTCCTGAAAGAGCACGGGATCCAGACCGGCATCCACTATCCGGTTCCGACCCATCGCCAGCCCGCGGTCGAGCGCTTCGCGTCGCCGCCGTTGCCGCGGACGGAGCGTCTCGTCGAGGAAATCCTCTCGCTGCCGATGTCGGCCAACCACGACGACGGGGAGATCGATCAGGTGGTCGCGACGGTGCGCGAATTCTTCGGGGCGTGATGGGGGCGCCCCTCCGGATCCTCCATCAATGTTGGATCTAGGCGGCGGCCGCACACCCTTCGCGGTCCTGATGGCCGTGAGTGCGGCGCTGCTGGGCTTCGATCTCGGCGCCCGCGTACTCGCCACCAACGACGAGGCCAGGTTCCCCATGATGGCGCGCGACATCCTGGCGAACGGCCACTGGCTCCTGCCTGAAATCAGCGGTGTGCCCATGCTCAACAAGCCGCCACTTCACGCCTGGCTGATCGCCGTCGTGGCGTGGCCGACGGGCGTGGTGTCGCAGTGGACAGCCGCACTCCCGTCCTTTCTCGGAGCTCTCGGCCTCATCGCTCTGACGTACTGGCTTGCACACCGCCTGTTCGGTGCCCGTGCTGGGCTCGCGGCCGGGATGATCGTCGCCACGACGGCCGGCGTATTCGCCTTGGCTCGCTCCGCGGTGCCCGACATGACGCTTTCGTTCGCCATCACGGCCGCCATGGCCGCGTTCGTGCTGGCCGAGGTCGATGGACATCGGACCGCGTGGCTCGGCTTCTATGGCCTTACGGCTGTCGCGTTCTGGGCGAAAGGGCCTGCAGGGCTTCTGCCCATCGCCGTCGTTCTCGTCTATGAGCTCGCGACTCATCGGTGGCAGGGTGTGACGCGCATGCGAGCCGGCGTCGGCATCGCTATTCTTGCGCTGTTGGTGGCGCCCTGGTGGCTGCTCGCCGCGAACGCCGGGCGGGAACAGTTTGTGCGGGACGTGCTGCAGAGCGACATGGTGCAGGGCTATGACCCGCTGCGCGCGTGGAGCTGGCGCCGGGTGGTCGAGCCCCTCGGGGCCGCGGTGACGATCCTCCTTCCGTGGTCTCTCTTGCTCCCCTTCGCCGTTCGCTGGGCCGCTCGGCGCTGGAAGACGGAGCACGCAGCGGGCGAGCGGTTGGCGCTCTTGTGGGCGATCACGGTGTTTCTCCTCGTTGCCGCGTCGTACCGCCAGCGATGGCGTTACTATCTGCCGCTCTGCGTGCCCGGCGCGTTGCTCGTCGCCGGCTGGGCTCGGACCCGGCGCTCTTCGGGCCGGATGGCAGTCTCCTTCGCCGTGTGGGCCATCGTCGCCGGCGCCCTGGCGGTTGGCGAGGCCTACGTGACAGCGCGCCACAGTCGCGGCACCGAGCTGCGGCCCATTGCGCAGGCGGTCGAGCGAGCGCCGGCGCCGGTGTTTGCCGTTGACGCGCCAGAGCTGGTCTTGTCGTTCTACCTTGAAAGACCGATCCGAGCGGTTCTAGACCCGGCGGAGTTCCGCCGGCTCGACCCGCCCGTCTATATCATCGCGAAGGAGCCCGCCGGTCGGGAGCCGTTCGAGGCGGTCACCGCCGGGTTCGTGAACGGGCAGCGCTTCGTGCTCCTGTGGAAGCGATGAAGGCACAGGGCTCGATTGGGGGCTGTCTCCTGCTCCCGGTCGAAGAGCATTCCCAGTCTGGGGTAGCGCCATCCGCATCCCCTTGGGGGAAGCTCGCGTGCCATCTCGGGTTACACTATCGCTGCGATGCCTACTGACGGGCCCAAGAGCGCGTACGAGCTGGCGATGGAACGCCTCCGGTTGAAGGATCGCGAGGCCGGGGTCGAGGAGCGTCCGTTGACCGAGGCGCAGAAGGCGGCGATCGCCGAGGCGCGTCAGGTCTATCAGGCGAGAATGGCCGAGCGCGAGATCCTGCACCGGGACGCGCTGCACAAGGCCCAGACTCGGGAGGAAGTCGAGAAGCTCGAGAGCGAGCTGGCCATCGACCGGGACCGCCTGGCGAGCGACCGGGACCGGAAGATCGCCGAGATCAAGCAGCAGCCAGCGAAGTAGATAAGCCCCGCGCTCAGCGCTCGTCTAGTTCCATCGCCTCCGCGAAGCGCCGATACGCCTCCAGCGGATCCCCATACTTCCGGTGTCCCGCCGTGTGCTGGGCGCTCGCCAGCAAGAGCCGGTCGCGGTCGTGCGACTTGGTGTGCAGATAGTCCTCGAGGGTGCAGAGCCCGAGCTCCTGGTTGTGCGGGTCGTTCCCGATCTTGCACGCGGCGGTGGCCAGCGTCTGCACCAGGGGCGCCCGGTCGTAGCCACCCTTCAGATAAGCCGCGGTCAGGTCCACCGACTCCTCGGCCCGAAGGGCGAGCAGCGCCTGCTCCAGCTTCTCGAGGAGCTGGCGCGACGACCATGCTTCCGAGCCCGCCGGCGGCGCGACCGTCCGCCGGCTGTTCCCCGGCGTGTTGGCCTGGTGCTCGGAGCCGCGGTTGATGAACAGCGCGGCCACGAACAGGATCTTCAGCCGGTGCGGGTGCTCGAAGGCATCGTAGAACCAACCGACCGTGTTGCAGTACTCGTAGCCGTGCTGCGCCATCGAGTAGTTATTGGGCTCGCCCGTCTCGAGAATGACCTGCGCCGCGGCGATCTGGATGGCGTCGAGGATGCTGCGCGCGCTCCGCCCCGCCTTGAGGAGCGCCACCAGCGCGTCGATGACGGAGAACTCGCGCTGGCGCATGATGACGTCGACCAGCATCGCTTCTTCGGCCGGCGTGAGCGGCGTGTCCTGACGGAGCAGCTCCTGGTCGCGGCCGTCGAGCAGGTTCTGGACGACGTTGCAGCCCACCTCGTAGGTGGAATACCAGCGCGGGCCCACCGCGATGTCGGGCACGCCGGCGTAGAGCACGTGGTGCGCGTTGTCCCAGCCGATGGCCTCGCCCAGCTCGATGGTGGCGCGCGCGCGGTAGCCCTTGTGGCCGGTGGTGTAAGAACGGTTGTGCCACATGCGGTCCTGGACGTCGATGAGCCCGGCGAACGCCAGATGCGCGAGGACGTGCCGCCGGTTCGGCACGTCCTGCATCAGTCCAAGAAACACACGGTAGGACGTCAGCACTTCGCCGCGCTGCACGAGTGTCAACCAGTGGTTGAGGCGCTCGCGCAGCGAGCCCTCGACATGGAGTGGCTCCTGGTCCGGCCAGTGCGCCTCGGGCATGGGCGGCGTCGTGTTCACCTTGATGTCGTAGAGCCTGGTGTAATGGCCCGGGGCCTTGCCGATGAGCTGATTCCACGGATCGAGCCCGGTCGGCATGTACCAGACGGTCTGGGCCAGCGGCAGCCAGCGCAGCTCGGGGCGGATCATCGACGCGAGCGGCAGACCCACCCGCTCACAACTTCACGACGCCGTCGTCGAGCCGCTGGTGGTAGGGGACGTGCGTGTACGGCGCGTGGATGCGCACGGTCTCGCGCGTGATCTCGGTGACGGAGCGGCCCTGTTTCATGAGCCGGTAGAGCACGTCGCTGGCGCCCTCCTGGTCGCGCGCGATGATGCGCTCCTCCAGCCGCGCGTACTCGGCGGTGGGCACCGACTCGTTCCGGACCGCGGCCGTCGTCGCCATGGAATCCTCAGGCCTTCTTGACCACCTTCTTGTGAACCATCTCGACGTTTTGTCCGACACGGTCGCGATAGCGCCCGAGCGGATACTTGGACATGCCGGCCTCGTACTTCGGCGCGAGCTGGTCGCCGATCTTGGTCTGCATCTCGGCCAGCGTGGCGCCGTCAGCCGACGCCTTCTTCACGGCGGCGATGAGGTCGCTGAGATAGCTGCGGAAGAACGTGAGATGGCTCTTGGGCAGGACATCACCGTGTCCGGGGACGATGTGCGTGAAGTCGAGCTTCTCCACGGCGCTCAGGGTCTGCACCCAGTCCTCCGGGTAGCCGTCGTTCAGGAACGGCATCCAGTCGATCAGCGCGTCGCCGGTGGCGATGACCTTCTCTTTCGGCAGATAGATATAGAGATCGCCGTCGGTGTGGCCTCGGCCCAGCACGTGCAGCTGGATCTCGCGGCCCTGCTCCTTCAGCGTCACGGTCGTGGTGACCGTTCGCGTCGGGAGCGCCGGCTTCATCTGCTTGAGCTCCTGCATGAAGGACTCTGCCTGCTGCAGGTTGGACTCGAGGTTCCGCTTCTTGTCGGCGTCCGACTCCTTGAGAATGTCGCCCTTTAGCTTCTCGATCTCGCCGGGCAGCGCCGCGAGCTGCTTTTCGATGTAGGGGACGCCGCCAACGCCAGCGTCCGGCTTCGTCAGGTTTTCCTTCGTCTTCTGGGTGGCGATGATCTCCAGCTTCGGGTTCCCCGCGGAGTACACCTCGTTGCCCTGCCAGTGGTCCCAGTGGAAGTGCGTGTTGATGACTTTGAGGACGGGCTTCTTGGTGATCCCCTGGATCTGCGTGTACACGGCGCGAGAGGCCGAAGGCTTGGAGTGCGAGTCGACGACGATGACGCCGTCATCGGTCATGATGACCGCGGCGTTGCAGTTGACCTTGTACCGGGTCTCCGCGATGGCGCCGTAGACGCCGTCGCCGACCTTCTTGAGCTCGAAGAGGTCCTTGTCCGCCGTCTGCGCGTGCGCGGAGACGGTACAGCAGAGCTCGTGGGGATCGAGGGTGTGAACCGCCGCGGCCGCGATGCCCATCTGGGCCAGCACCTGTCGACGCGTCCATTGCTTCGCCATCTCGTCACCTCCATGTGACTAGCGGCTGGTGCACTTCTCGATCGGCCCTCTTCAATCAGCCATTCAGTCGGCCCTGAAGATCAGGTCGGGCTTGAGATCGGAGATCTTGGTGCGACCGCAGAGCCCCATCGCGATGTGCATCTGCTCGCGCAGAATCTCGAAGACGCGAGCGACGCCGTCGCACGACGTCGGCGCGGCCGGCCACCGCGTCGACGATGGGCGGGAGCGCCTCGATGGACGACTGCGTGTGGTCGAGCTGGCGCCCGCCGTGGTTCGAGACCCAGATAAGGCGCACGCCCAGATCGACGGCGCGACGGGCGTCGGGCACGGTCATGATGCCCTTGAGCCCCACGGGCAGCTTCGTCGTCTTCATCAGCCACTCGACGTCGGCCCACGTGAGACGCATCTGGTAGTCGTGGAACGGTCCGCGTGGGTTCGGCGCGATCTCCATGGCTTTGCGCGGGCTCCAGCGCGCGAGGATGTCGCGCTCCCGCCGGCTGTAGTGCTGGGTGTCGACGGTGAGGGCGACGGCCTTGTAGCCGGAGCTCTCCACGCGCTTGAGCAGCTCGCTCACCCAGCCGCGGTCGCCATGGTGGTAGAGCTGGAACATCTGGGGCGCCCCGCCGGCTCGCGCGACGTCCTCGACGGGCCAGCCGGTGGCGCCGGACAGCCACTGGAGCGTGTCGGCCTTGCCCGCGCCGCGGGCCATCTCGACGTCGCCCTCGGGATGGAAGAGGACGAGGCCGCCCATGGGCGCGACGCCCACGGGCGACGAGAGCGGCACGCCGAGCAGGCTCGTGCGCAGGTCGATCTCGCGCACGTCGACGAGGACGTTCTGCGCGATCGCGAGGCGGTCCAGGTGGCGACGATTGCGGCGCAGCGTCGCTTCCGACTCGCTGCCGCCGTCGCCGAAGTTCCAGGCCTCGCGGGCGAGCCGCACCCTGGCGGCGCGGCGGATCTCGGGAAGTGTGGCGAACGGGCGTGGGAATTCCTGTGATTGGGCCATGGCGCAGTACTATACGCCAGTCCGGTCCGCGGAGTCTTGGTACACTGCGGCGGCGTGAGCCGAGAGAGGATCTGGTGATGGAGATCGGCTGTCATCTCCCGACGACCCAAGCGCCCGAGGCCATGGGCGACGCGCTGGTCACGTTCGCGCGCGAGGCCGAGCGGTGCAACATCGCCTCGCTCTGGGTGAGCGACCACGTCGTCATCCCCAGGGTGAGCACCGGCTACGGGCGCGGACGGAGTTTTCCGCACCCTCCGGAGCGGCCGTACCTCGAGGCCGTGACCGCCCTCGCCGCCGCCGCCGTTTGCACGACGCGGGCCCGGCTCGGCTCGTCGGTGTTCATCCTGGGCCATCGCCAGCCCGTGCTCATGGCCAAGATGCTGGCGAGCATCGACGCGCTGTCGAAAGGCCGTCTCATCTGTGGATTCGGTGTGGGGTGGTGGAAGGAAGAGCTCGAGATCCTGGGCGCGCCTTTCCACACTCGCGGTCGCCAGGCCGACGAGGCCTTGCGCGTCTTCAAGGAGCTGTGGACGTCGGACTCTCCGAGCTTCGAGGGCGAGTTCTTCCGATTCCGTGACCTCGGCTTCGCGCCGAAGCCCGTCCAGAAACCCCATCCGCCGATCTGGGTCGGGGGCGCGAGCCCGGCGGCGTTTCGCCGCGTCGTCACCCTCGGCGACGGCTGGCACGCGTCGCCGAGAAGCATGACCGAGTTTCGGGATGGCCTCGCGCAGCTCCGCAAGGCGGCCGACGCGCACGGCCGTTCATGGGAGACCATCGAGATCTCGATGCGCTTCGGCTTGAGCGACGAGCTTCTCGCCCAGGGCCCGCAGGCCGTCGTCGATCAGCTCTGCGAGTACAAGCGCCTCGGGGTGCGCCACGCGCTCGTCGAGTTTCGCCGGCCGGATCTCGGGCGGATGCTGGAGCTTCTCGGACTGGTCGCGGCGACCATTCGTCCCGCCGTCGCTGCGGCCTGAGCTCGTGACGCGACCTGAGGTCGTGACGAGGCGAGGGACGAGGCGGATGCCAGGGGAGGGGATACGACATGAGCGGTAACGGTACCGGTGCCCGAGGCGTGAAGCAGGTCGGGTACTTCGATTGCCCCGGCGGCGGGCAGGTGGTCGTCGACGGGCGCGTAGCCTTCATCGCCCATATGAAGGCGCCTCACGGCACGACGCTGGTCGATGTCAGCGACCCGGCAAAGCCACGGCAGCTCGCGTCGATCGAGGTGCCGCCCGGCACGCACTCGCACAAGGTGCGCGCGGCCAACGGCCTGATGCTCGTGAACCGCGAGGCCCACGGCGGGCAGCCGTCATCGCCGAACCCGCCCCGGGGGCTCGGCATCTACGACGTGTCGACGCCGAGCCGGCCGCGCGAGATCACGCTCTGGCGCAGCGGCGGCACCGGCGTCCACCGCTTCACGTTCGACGGCCGCTACGCCTATATCTCGCCCGAGATGGACGGCTACGTCGGCAACATCATGATGATCCTCGACCTGCACGACCCGAGCCGCCCGCAGGAGGTCGGCCGCTGGTGGATGCCCGGGCAGTGGACGGCGGGCGGCGAGACGCCCACGTGGTCGGGGCGGCAGCACCGCTGCCATCACCCGATTCGCCAGGGCGACCGCCTCTACGTCAGCTACTGGCACGGCGGCTTCGTCATCCTCGACGTGGAAGACCTCGCGAAGCCGCGCTTCGTCTCGGGGCTCGACTGGAGCCCGCCGTTCTTGACGCCGACGCACACGGCGCTGCCCGTGCCGTTTCCGTTGCATGGACGGCGCGTCATGCTGGTGGCCGACGAGGACGTGGCGAAGCTCGAGCCCGGGCCGCCCGCGTTTCTCTGGCTGGTGGACATCACCCACGAGCAGCGGCCCGTGCCCTTCGCGAGCTTCCAGGTGGACGCTGACGGAAAGCCCCAGCCGGACATGACCGGCTGCCATCAGCCCTGCGAAACGATCACGGGCCCGGAGATTCCCGTGGCGTGGTTCGCCCACGGCCTGCGCATCGTGGACATCGCCAACCCGCACGCGCCGCGCGAGGTCGCGCGAGGTCGGGCACTTCCTGCCGCCCGTGCCCGAGGGCTCGACGCGCGTGTGCAGCAACGACGTGTGCGTGGACGACCGCGGGCTCATGTACCTCGTCGACCGCGGGCGCGGGGTCCACATCCTCGAGCGCGCGTGACCCGGAGGCGCTGAATGGCCGATAGCCTGCCGTCCCGGCAGCAGGACTTCAACGAGTGGTACAACCAGCTCGTGCTGCGCGCCGACCTGGCGGACTACGCGCCGGTCCGCGGCTGCATGATCATCAAGCCCTACGGCTGGGCGCTGTGGGAAAACATCCAGGCCGCGCTCGACCGGCGCTTCAAGGCCACGGGCCACGTGAACGCCGCGTTCCCGCTCTTCATTCCCAAGTCGTTCCTCGAGAAGGAAAAGCAGCACGTCGAGGGCTTTTCGCCCGAGCTGGCCGTGGTCACGATCGGCGGCGGCGAGGAGCTGGCCGAGCCCCTGGTGGTGCGGCCGACCTCGGAGACGATCATCGGCCACGCCTACGCGCAGTGGATCAAGTCGTATCGCGATCTCCCGGTGCTGATCAACCAGTGGAACAGCGTCGTCCGCTGGGAGCTTCGCACCAAGCTCTTCCTCAGAACGCTCGAGTTCTGGTGGCAGGAAGGCCACACCGCGCACGCGACCTACGACGAGGCCGAGGCCGAAACGCGCCAGATGCTCGACGTGTATACCGACTTCGCCGTCACCGAGGCGGCGGTGCCCGTGATCCCCGGCATCAAGTCGCAGGCCGAGAAGTTCGCCGGCGCGCTGCATTCGTACACGATCGAGGCGATGATGGGCGACAAGCGGGCACTGCAGGCCGGCACGTCGCACAATCTCGGCCAGAACTTCGCCAAGGCCTTCGACATCAAGTATCTCGATCAGGGCAACGAGCTGCAGCACTGCTGGACGACGTCGTGGGGGCTCTCCACCCGATTCATCGGCGCGATCATCATGGTGCACGGCGATGACCAGGGGCTGATCATGCCGCCCCGCCTCGCCCCGTTCCAGGTCGTCGTGGTGCCGATCTACCGGAGCGACGCCGAGCGCGCCACGGTGCTCGAGGCCGCGGGGCGGGTGAAGACGCACCTCGTGGCGGGTGGCGTCCGGGTCAAGCTCGACGAGCGCGATGGGGTCACGCCGGGCTTCAAGTTCAACGACTGGGAGATGCGCGGCGTGCCGCTGCGCATCGAGATCGGCCCGCGCGACGTCGAGAAGCGCTCGGTGGTCCTGGCGCGACGCGACACGCCGGGCAAGGCGGGCAAGTCCTTCGCGCCGGAAGAAGGGCTCACGGGCGCCGTCACGGCCATGCTGGAGTCAATTCAGAAGGCGATGTACGAGCGGGCTCTGACGTTCATGCGCGCCAATACCTCGGAGCCCAGGACCTACGACGAGTTCAAGCAGGCGATCGAGGCCGGTCTCTTCTGTCGCGTCTGGTGGTCGGGCGACGCCGGCCGTGAGGCGGCGATCAAAGAGGAGACGAAGGCCACGATTCGCTGCATTCCGCTGGAGCAGCCGGGCGGGGAAGGCGCCTGCATCGGCACCGGCCGGCCCGCCAAGCAGGTGGCGATCTTCGGGCGGGCGTACTGACGCGCGTCCGGGCTTCCGGCTCTACGCGTCCCCGCTTACGTCGCTACAGAGATGCGCGAGAGCGCGGAGATCGGGAGTCTCACCGACTCGGAACACGCGAGGCACGCGAAGTGTAGCTCGTCCGGGTGTCGCGCTTGCAGAACCATCCGCTGACCGCAGCTCGCGTGGTGGATGCCGCCGTCGAGTGCCCAGTACACGCTCACGATCCGAGGGGAGACCGAGGTGTCCATCTATATCGCCCTCCTCACGAGTGCCCAGCCGAATACTTGTAGGTCCGTGGCGATGTCTCGTTGCCGTCGGTCTCCGCGTCGTCTCTCGGCCGACACGGGCTCGTCGCGGCGGCGTCGCTCCTGCACCCGGCGGTCGAGGATCACATCCCCCGTCTCGCTGTCGAAGACGTACTGGAGATAGGCGTATCGCTCCCGTTCCGAGCGCGAGACGATCAGGAGCTGACGGGTCACCGCTGGCTTAACGAGCATCCTCCCTCCAGCCTCCTTCAGGCTCGTGTTGAATTGAAAAGTTTGCAAGCAGCGAGAGTCGTGCCAATTGTCATCGAGCGCGAAGCCTTCAGGCTTTTCACCGAGTTGGCCGCACCCCGAGCCCGGGCGGTCTGCAAGGAAAGTCACAGGATAGAAGAGATTTCTTCTCAGGCTCTGTAGGTCCCGTCAGGGGGTGGCGCTCAGCGGCGCGCGAAGCGCCCGGATTCCGGATTTATCGGCTTGAGGACGTGAGACTCGAAGTGTTTTGGGACCACCACGCGAGTCCGGGGCGACACCGCCTTGACCTCCTTCACGAACACGTCGGCTTCGCGCAGGCGGGCGTCCTGGGGCGCCCCATAGGGCAGGGACTGCTCGTCCCAGTGGGTCGCGAACACGAGAGGCGGGCGATCGAGCGCGCGCATCAGGCGGCTGGTGTACTCGTGGATCTCGAGCCGCTGCCGGGCGGCGGCGATCAGCGCGACGTCCGGCCGCAATCCCTGAACTTCCCGCTCGAGGTAGTTCATGGAGCCGAACCAGAGAATCCGGTAGCCCGCCAGCCGCAGGAGATAGGCGAGGGTCCCGCCTTCGACGTCGTTGTCCATGCGCCGCGGCCCGCGGAAGTCGCGCGGCACGACGCGGCCGTCGTAGTAGTGCTTGCCGTTCAGGGCCGAGTGAAGGCTCGGGATGACCTGGATCGACAGCGCGCCGAATGCGTAGTCCTCGCCCCCGCGCACGGTGAGGAGCTGGGGCTCGGGTACCCCACCGGCGCGGGCGAGGATCGTCGTGCTCTCCGTGCCGATGACCGTCGCGCCGGTCTTCCGGGCGATGTACGGCATGTCGAGCGTGTGGTTGAAGTGCGAATGCGAGAGCAGGATGAAGTCCGCGCGCGTGATGCGGGCGTCGACGGCGGCCGTGTCGGAGACGAGATCGTCGCCGGGCCCGAACACGCGGCGCGTGTCGCCGGGCAGCTCGGGCGTGTCGAGCAGACCGAACCGGGCTCGATACCGCAGGCGGGAGAGATAGGGGTCCATCAGGATCACCCGCTGGCCGTCCGTGATCTCCCAGCCTGCGGCGCCGAGATGCGTGAGGCGCACCCGCGCCGCGCCTCGGGCGCGCGTCATGGTTCGAGCGCGTGCGATGGTGGTCGCCTCAGCAGCAACCGCCGGACACGCCGGACTTCCGCGCCTCGACCAGCTCGACCCTGACGTCATCGGGCGCTTGCAGGAACGCGATGCGCGGGCCGTTCGGGTTCTGGATCGGCCCCTCCAGCAGGCGGGCGCCGAGCCCTTCGAGCCGCGTGATGTCGGTCTCCAGGTGCGTCGAGTCGAAGCCGAAGTGCTCGAGCCCGTGGTGCGCGCTCGCGTCGCCCGGGCCGAGGCGCTCGTTGGTGCGCGCCCCGGAGATGTTCACGTTCATGCCGCCGTCCTCGCTCTGACAGCGGATGAAGCGGTCGCCGAACACCCGCGTCTCGTCGCCCACGATCTTGAAGTTGAAGGCGCGCACGTACCACTCGGCCGTCTTCCGCGGATCGGGCGCCTTCAGGTGGATGTGGTTGATCCGGAACGCCATGATCGTTGTCCTCCGTCGTGAGCTGGATGCCGGCCAGGATCTTCTGTATATACGCCGATCAGTGCATGACGAGGCCGCCGTCGACGCTCAGCGCCTGCCCCGTCATGTAGCCCGACTTGCTCGACACGAGAAAGCCGATCACGCTCGCGACGTCCTCGGGACGCTCCATCCGCCCGAGTGGGACCTGCGAGGCGCGCTGGCGCGTGAACTCCTCGGGCGTGAGCCCCATCAGCTTGCCCTGCTCGCGCGAGACGTAGGTCCACATGTCGGTCTCCACGAAGCCGGGGCACACGCAGTTCACGCGGATCCCGTCCGCCGCGTGGGCGAGGGCCAGGCTCTTCGTCATGCTGATGACCGCGGCCTTGCTCGCGTTGTAGGGGAGGTTGTTCCGGTTGCCGATTTTGCCGGCCATGGACGCGAGGCTGACGATCGCGCCGCGCTTCTGCGCGATCATCGTGGGCAGCACCGCCTGGGTGGCGAAGAACACCGCCTTCGCGTTGACGTTCATGATCGCGTCCCAGTGCTCCTCGGTGACGTCGAGGGGCGCCGCCGCGCGGTAGATCCCCGCGTTGTTCACGAGGACGTCGATCCGCCCGAACTCGGCGCGCGCGCGGTCCGCCATCGTCGTGAGATCGTCGCGCGAGGTGACGTCGGTCCGCACGACGCTCACGCGGCGCCCGAGGCCTTTCACCTCGGCGGCCGTGCGCTCGGCCCCCTCGCGGTCCAGCTCGGCGACGACGATGTCCGCGCCCATCTGGGCCAGCTCGAGCGCGGTCGCGCGGCCGATGCCGCGGCCCGCCCCGGTGACGATCGCGACCTGTCCTGAAAGCTCCACGATGCTCTCCCTTCGAGCGGCTGAGCTGCGCCGCGAGTCTACCACCCGGCGTCGTCCAACGTGTACGATGCAGGGCGGCCATGGCGCCCGAGCCGACGGATATTCTTGTCCTCGCGCAGCGCATCGAGCGCACCGATCTGGCCCGTTTGCTTACGCTCTTTGGTGACATGATCAAGTACGTGGTGGACGTCGAGCGCGGTGTGATCGCCATCGGGGGCGAGCTGCACGCCGACGCCGAACACGTGCTCCTGGAGCACGGCAGTCGCCAGGCTGACGTCTGGGGGGCCAACTACTATCCCGGGCGTGGGCGGGAGGACTGCATCGAGTTCACCTCGCTCATCAACATCCGCCCGGCCCGGGGCAATCGCGGCATGCAGGTCGAGGCCCCGACGATCAGAGAGCATATCCGGGCCCTCACCTTCAGTCTGATCGGCAGCGGGGAGGCGCTCTGAGATGGCTTCGCACGCCGGCCTGTCTCCCGAGCGATGGGCGACCTTCTCGCTCGATCAACAGATCTTGATGATCGCCAACGAGATGAACCGGACGGCGAAGCTGATGGCCCCCGGCGATCGTGGGCGCCTCTTGAGCGGCTACGAGCGCACCCTCCAGCTCACGGACCTCACCGTTCAGGTCGGTCGGCCGGCGCTGCGGCGCGAGCTACTCCGCTGGCGTGATCTCGTGGCCGCGCTCTACGTCGCTGCTGCTTCCGACCCCATCGCCCACGCCGCCGCCTTCCGCGCCCTGCTCTTCCTGACGCCGGAGGCATTGAAGCAGCTTCCGCTTCTGCACGGAGTCAGGTCTTGACGGGCTCGATGACGCCGGCGGCGTGCAGCGCGGCCAAATCGTCCTTCGCGAGGCCCAGGAGCTCCGCCAGCACGCGGTCGGTGTCCTGGCCCAGGAGCGGCGCCGGGCGCGCGACGGCCGCGGGATCGGCGCCGTGCAGGCGGATCGGCGAGATGGGCACCTTGGTCTTTCCGCGTCGCGGGTGCTCGATCTCCTTCCAGACGCCCCGGGCGCGGAGGTGCGGATCGTCGACCACCTCGGCGGCCGTCCGCACCGGGGCGCAGGGCACGTGGGCTTCAGTCAGGATCGCCATCACCTCGTTCTTCGTGCGCTCGCGCGTCCACGCCGTGACCATTGCGTCGATCTGTTCGACGCGGGCCGCGCGCCCCGGGGTCGTCGCGTAATCGGGATTCGCGAGCAGATCCTGGCGCCCGAGCACCTTGGTGATGCTTTCCCAGTGGCGATCCGAGGCCGTGAAGATCGCGATGTACCCGTCGCTCGTGTCGTAGACGTTGTAGGGCGCTATCGCGAGCGCCGGGTGGCGGTTGCCGGTACGCGGCGGAACCGACGTGTCGCCGTCCATGAAGACGCCGAGCGCGCTCGCGAGCGCGATGATCGCGGCGTCCAGCATCGCGACCTCGACGAACTGTCCCTGACCCGTGCGCTCGCGCTGGAGGAGCGCGCCCAGAATGCCGGCGAAGAGATGCACGCCGCCGAGGAAATCGCAGACCGCGGGCCCGGCTTTGACCGGCGCCCGGTCGGGAAAGCCCGTCGCGTTCATGATGCCGCTCATCGCCTGGATCGTCAGGTCCATCGCCGGCAGATCACGGTACGGGCCGGAGAGACCAAAGCCCGTGCCGCTGCCGTAAACGAGCCGTGAGTTCTCCTTCTGCAGCACGTCCCAGCCGAGACCGAGACGATTCATCACGCCGACGGCGAAGTTCTCGACGACCACGTCGGCCTTGCGGGCCAGGCGAAGGAACAGGGCCTTGCCGTCGTCGTGCTTGAGGTCGAGGACCACGGACTCCTTGTTGGAGTTCAGCATCACCAGCGGATAGGGCTCGACCTGACGCTTTCGCCGGCGCACGATGTCGCCCTCCGGCGACTCGATCTTGAGCACGCGCGCCCCCATGAAGCCGAGCAGCAGGCCGCAGTACGGGCCGTTGTAGATCTGGCCGAGGTCGAGGACGAGCATGCCGTCGAGCGGGCGGCTCACCTGATTACTCCTTCGCCGGCGTGATGATGGTTTTCACGCCCTCTCCGGCCGCGGCGTGGGCGAAGGCCTCGCGGATCCCCTCCAGCGGGAATCGCGCGGTGACGAGGCGCTTGAGACCGAGCTTCGGCATCAGCGCGAGCGCGCGGCGGTACGCGGTGCCGCGACCGAACGCCCCGCCGATCCGGATCTCGCGGAAGTGCACGTCCCAGAGGTCGAGCGGCAGCCGGCTCCCCTTCGGATTCACCCCGACGAGCTGGAAGAAGCCCGTGGGCTTGGTCAGGGCGACCGCTTCCGCGACCAGCTCGGGCTTTCCCACCGCCTCGCAGACGACGTCCGCTCCACGCCCGCCCGTGAGCTCCATCACCTTGTCTCTCAAGCTCTCGCGGACGGGATCGATGACCACGCTGGCCCCGAGACGCCGCGCCATCTGCCGGCGTTCCTCGATCGGATCGGAGAGGATCAGGCGCCTGGCGCCTCGCCGCCTGGCCAGCACCATGGTGACGAGTCCCATGATGCCGCCGCCGATGACGAGGACCGTCGCGCCGCGCGGCATCTGAAACGTCTCGAGGCCGGCGAGACAGCAGGCGGCGGGCTCGGTCATCGCCGCGGTGACGGGATCGAGCCCGCGCGGCAGGGGATGGACGTTGCGCGCCGGCAGCACGACGCGCTCAGCGAAGCCGCCGACCCGAACGCATTTCGGACACTGGCTCACGCGCCCGGCCTCGCACTCCGCGCAGGCACCGCAGCCGTACGAGGGCTCGCACCCGACCATGCGCCCGACGAGGCGCCGGTCGACTCCACGGCCCACCTGGCGCACGACGCCGGTGTACTCGTGGCCGAGCACCAGGGGCGGTTTCCAGGGGAAAAGCCCCTGCGTCGCGTGGACATCGGTGCCGCAGATGCCGGCGGCATGAACGGCCACCACGACCTGGCCAGGCCCGGCGACGGGCTCGGGCACCTTGTCGATCGTGAATCGGCTCTCACCTTGCCAGGTCGCGATGTTCATGCCAGTACCTCGGTCACGGGAACTCCTTTCGCTGTGCCGCGAGGCTACCACACGGCGCCGGACCGAGGATGAGCTGATCGAGGTGCTCCTGCACCTCTCCGGTTACGTGGGCGTGCCGTTGATCCGCGAGGCGATGCTCACGGCGAAGGAGGTCTTCGGGGAGCTGCGCAAGGAGCGCTGACGGCGACGGCGGTCAGGCGAGAAAGCGCCTGAAGGCCATCCCGACGAGCAGCGCCAGAGCGAGCTGGAACAGATCAAGAGCCGAAAGCCCGGGTACCGCTCCGCCCGGGACGCCGCCGGGCAGGACGGCGTCCCGGCCGACCGCCAGGAGCTCGCTCATCGGCAGGCCACCGCCTACTGCGGTGAGGAACAGCGCATAGAGCGCCGCGCCGGCCAGCGACCAGCCCGCAACCCGCCCAGCCGTTGCAAGCTTCCTCGACTTCTTCTCGACGGCCGTCCTCCGGGGTGTCGGGATAATTTCCAGTTCCCACCGGCGACACCAGCGCCGACGAGGAAATAGCAAGCGACGTACCGGCTCGATCGGTTGCCGACGGCGCCGGGGAACAACTCGAAACAAAACGCCGATCCTACATCGCAGCGAACCAGCGCCGGACGCGCGCCCGAGGTCGACCCGATAACCGTCAAGGTTTCCGACGCTGCGAGCCGATCGGGTGGATGTCGTCCACGATTGGTGCTAAGAAGGGCCCAGGAGCGAGACGCTGTTCACGGGAGGATCGGCATGAGTACCAGCGAGAAGATCACGGTTCTGAACCCGATGGGCTTCGCGCCGAAAGTGGTCAAGAAGCCACTGGCGCCGCGCCTCTCCACGCTCGACGGCAAGACCGTCTACCTGGTCGATTGCCGGTTCGACGACTCGGACGTCTTTCTCAAGCAGATGCAAGCGTGGTTCGGAGAGCACATGCCCGGCGTGCGCACGGTCTTCAAGCCGATCTCGAGCGTCTATCTCAAGGACGATCCGACGACCTGGGCAGAGATCAAGGCCAGGGGGCACGCCGCCATCGTCGGCGTCGGCCACTGAAGCACTTGCGCGCCGGCGGTCGCCGCGCACGCGATGACGATCGAAGCGCAGTACGGCGTTCCTACCGTCGCCATGCACACCGACAAGTTCGATCGGGTGGCCCGGTCGGTGGCCGCGGTGAACGGCATGGCCGAGCTCCGGCAGGTGTTCGTTCCTCAGCCGGTCATGGGCAAGTCCCCCCGCGAATTGCGCGCCTACGTCGACGGTCAGGACCCGCTCACCGGGCGGCCGGTCATGCAAGAAGTCATTGAAGGGCTCACCACGCCGTTCGATGGGCAGGGGGTCGGGACCATCGAGTACGACCGGTCCACACCGCGGCTCGTCGAGGCGGACACCGAGGAGAACCTTCACCGGTTCTTCATGGAGAGCCGGTGGACGGACTACCTACCCATCGTGCTTCCCACGGAGGAGCGGGTGGCGGCGATGCTGGCCGCGACGCGCCGCAAGCCGGACGAAGTCGTCGGGCGCATGCGGCCGACGCATTTCCGCGAAGCCTGGGAGTACACCGTCGAGAAAGTCGCGGTGAACGCGGTGATGGCGGGCGCCCGGCCGGAGTACTTCCCGGTCATCCTGGCGCTCGCGGCGACCGGCGTGAGCGCGCGGGGCAGCACGACCAGCTCCATGGCGGCCATGGCCGTGGTCAACGGCCCGATCCGCCTGGAGATCAAGATGAACGCGGGGACCGGCGCTCTGGCGCCCTACAACCACGCCAACGCGACGATCGGTCGCGCCTACGGCCTGCTCTCTCAGAACCTCCAGGGCGGCTCGGTGCCCGGGGTCACCTACATGGGCTCGATGGGCAACAACTATGCCTACAACAGCATCACGTTCCCCGAGAACGAGGAGCGGAGCCCCTGGGAGCCGTTCCACGTCCAGCAGGGTTTCCGTCCGACCGACAGCACGGTGAGCGTCTTCAGCGGATGCCGTTCCACCGCCTACACGCTGGGTATCCGCGAGAAGCACTGGCGCGAGCACGTCCGCAACATGCTGCGCGGCATGGATCCGCACATCCCGCCGGTCTTCGTGCTCGATCCCATCACCGCGCGGCAGTTCATCGACCGGGGCGGGTTCACCAAGAAGGACGCGCTCATCGACTGGATCTACGAGACCGCGCGGATGCCGGCCGGCGAGTTCTGGGACTACCAGCTCGTCCAGAATTACCTGTACCCGCGCGCCACCTTCGGCGAGGAGCCGTGGGCCTCGAAGCTCAAGGCCGCGCCCGACGAAATGATCCAGATGTACCGGCGCGAGGATATCCACGTCGTGGTCGTCGGCGGGGAGACCAACGGCTACTGGCGCATCATGGGCGCGTCGTACGCGAAGACCGTTTCGGTGGACGACTGGCGGTGATGCCGAGCTCCTGAGTCGCGGGCTCAGATGTTGAGCAGCCGCTCCAGGTTCCGCCAGAGGATCGCTTCTTTCTCCTGCTGTGTGAGGCTCTCCATGGCGAGGATCCAGGAGACGGGCCAGTCGAGCGCCATGTCGTAGGGCCAATCCGTGCCGAACACCACCCGGTCGGCGCCGACCGTGTCGATCAGGAAGCGCAGCGCCGACTCGGTGTACACGATGCAGTCGTAGTAGAAGCGCCGGAGATAGGTGCTCGGGGGCTGTTGGATGTTGGCGCGCGCCTCCGAGCGGACTTGCCAGCCTCGGTCCATGCGGCCGATCCCATAGCAGGTGTAGCCTCCACCGTGGCCGAGGACGATCTTGAGGTTGGGGCACTCGTCCATGACGCCGCCGGACACGAGCGTCGCGAAGGTCACCGCGCGATCGACCAGATTGCCCACGGTGTTCGGCAGGTGATAGCGCTTGGTCCGCGGGCTCACCAGCGTTTCGCCGCCCTGATGGAAGAAGACCAGCGCGCCGAGCTGATCGGCCGCCTTCCAGAACGGACGGAACTCCGGCTCGTCGAGGGTCCGGCCGTTGACGTGATCGTTGATCTCCACGCCCTTGAGGCCGATCTGCGTCATGCAGCGCTCGAGCTCCGTGATCGCGGCCTTCACGTCCTGCATCGGGAGGGTCCCGAGTCCCGCGAATCGTTTAGGCCATGTCCGCGTCATCGAGCTGATCTCGTCGTTGGTGGCCCGCGCCGTGGCCGTCGCGACCTTTGTATCGAGCTGGTAGTTGTAGAAGCCGACGTAGGGCGAGACGACGTGCACGTCGACGCCGAGCGAGTCCATGTCGGCGAGGCGCTCTTCCGGCGTCCACTTGGCGCGCGGCGGGAGCGCCTGCCGCTTGCCGGCGATGACGGCGAGCTCCTGCCCGCGCTCGTCCTTCTCGCGCTTGAGCGTGTGCCAGTCACCGCCCTTCTCGGTGGCCTGCCAGAAACACTGCGGAGTCAAGTGGGCGTGCACGTCGATGCTGCGCATCGGTCCCTCCCGTACCTGGTATCCTTGCTTCGTGCCCGTACGCGTCGCGGCCATCGGGGTCAATCACTGGCACTCGCTGTACGACTCCGCCTATCTGCGCCACCTGAGCGGCATGCCCGACATGCAGCTCGTCGGGCTTCACGACTCGAGCGCGGCGATCGCCGCCAAGCGCGCCGCGGTGCTGGGCGATCCGCCCGTCTTCACCGACTACCGGCGGATGCTCACCGAGACCCGCCCCGACTTCGTGATCGCGCTCGGGCGACACAGTACCATGGCGGAGACCGCTCTTTATCTGCTCGATCAGGGCTATCCGTTCTTGATGGAAAAGCCCATGGGCGTCAACGCCGAGGAAGTCCGCCGCGTGGCCGACAGGGCAGCCGCGAAGAACGCGTTCGTCGCCGTGCCGCTCATCCAGCGCTATCACCCGTTCACCGCCCGCGCCCGCTCGCTGCTCGCCGATGGAAGGTTCGGCCCGGTGTCGCACATCTACTTCCGCCTGAACCGCCCGACCTCGGCGCGCTACGCCGCCTGGGACGCGACGTGGATGCTCGATCCCAAGGAGGCCGGCGGCGGCTGCCTGCGCAACCTGGGCCCGCACGGCCTGGACTTGTTCCTCTTTCTGACCGGCGAGGAGGTGGAAGTCACCGGGGCTCAGCTCAGCTCGCGGGCCCTCGCGCAGCCGGTGGAGGACTACGCCTCGGTCCTGGTGCGCTCCGCCGCCGGCATCCTTGGAACGATCGAGGTCGGCAACACGTTTCCCCGAGCCGGCACGGACGGCGAGTGGAAGATCGCCTGGCGCGACGCGATTCTGATCCTCCGGGACGGCACGCTTCGCCTGACGACGGCGGGTGGGGAAGAGGTCACGGCAGGAGAGCCCGGGGAACCGCTCGCGCTCGCGGCCCTGCGCGATGCCCTGGACCACTGGCGCCGCGGCGCGCCACCGCCGGCCAGCGTCCACGACTGCCTGCGCGCGGTGCGCCTCATCGACCAGGCCTATGCGCTCGCGCGTCGGACCGGCGGGGGACTCGCCTGAGGAGTTGGGAGCACTAACGATCCGGCGTGCCGTGGCGAGCGGTCGGCTCACCACGGCACGCCGGGACTGACGCTGCTGCGAGTCTCGGCGGGAGCTACTTCTTGGGCGCGAGCCCGAGCCGGTTCTCCAGGACGAGCCGCATCTCCTGCACCGCCGCGCGCCAGAGCTGGCCACCGGCATACGCTTCCCCGACCTGCTTGCGCATCTCGTTCATCGCCGCGTCGGCTTGATCCTTCGACGCGACGTCGACGGTCTTGGCGCGGATCTGGGCCGCCTTGCCCGTCGCGGCGTGCGAGCGCTCGATCCAGTGGCCGATCTCGTTCCAGTCCTTGTCGAAGAACGCCACGACCGGAATGGACTGATAGCCGTTGTTCAGGTAGGTGTCCCGCAGGTCGGCTTCCTTGTCGCGGAAGAAGACCCGCAGCTCGCAGCCCTGCATCGCCTCGCAGACGTGCGCGATCAGCGGCGAGTTGCGGTGGACGTCGCCGCACCAGTTCTCGGCCAACATCATCGCGTACTTGACCTGGTTGACGCCGCCGAAGAACGTCCGCTCGTCGTCGGTCAGAGCCGACTTCGCGTAGTAGTCCTCGGTGCGGGCCCGGGTGTCACCCAT
>WNFT01001306.1_pt1 | contig 26282 bp, 15 predicted proteins | sample 5400191 | NCBI WGS metagenome assembly WNFT01 (sample SAMN13153359, study PRJNA577476) | soil metagenome | isolation source: 80 cm saprolite under Madrone tree | place: USA:California | collected 2016-06-14 | reverse complement strand
GCGTCAAGGTACTCTTTTGAAGTTCTCTAGCCGTGCTGAAGTTCGCTGATGGCGCGCCAGGCCTGATCGATGGCCACATCCGTATATGCGCTGGCGCCGGCATCGGAGTTCGCGATAGCGATTTTGCCGAACGGCTTCCGGCCGATGACCCACGGCTTCTCCTCTTCTTTCCAGTCGGGATCGAACAGCGCATTCGGCGCGAAGGCGTAGCCGTGCGCCCAGCGATTGACGGTGATGCCTTCGATGTCCTGCGCGGGGTCGAACCCTGCTCCGCCAAGCATGCGGCCCAACTGGTCGCGGATGCTTCTCTCGAATTTCGAAAAAGGCGTCTGCAGCAGCTCCGCGCGCCCGGCTCGATTTTGGTCGCGCTGCGGCAGTCCCGGCTTGCACGGAGTTCTCAGCATGAACAAGACTGCCGGCTCCTCCGGGTTGCTTGGAAAGTGGTACTGACCGAGGCTTACCGGAAAATCCAGCGCCGTATAGGTGTGATATCCGCCTGGCGCGACGATGTGGTGAACATTCAGCTTTGCAAACGAGGTCCAGTTCCGGAGTGCCACGTGGGAATACACCAACGGCATTTTTACCAGATACGACAGCGCTTCTTTCTGCTTCTCCGGAAGCTCGGGGCAAAGGTAAGGAATCATTCCGTTGTAGCAAGCCAGCACGCAATTCTTCGCTGCGACGGTCTGCACCTTTCCGCCGCGGACATAGGCGACCTGCACTTCTTTCGCGGCGTTCGCGTGCCGCACATGGACAACCGTGCTATTCAACCGGATGCGTACGCTGCCGCTCGCTTCATCCAGCTTGCTGTAGTCGGCTTTGGCGGTGACCACATCCTCCATGGTTGATCCTGGAATGGCTTCCGGGATCATGGACCGCACCAGCAGGCGCGCGATCGAGGCATTTCCGTCTGGGAAATGAAAAATGTACGGCTCTTCCTTGCCACTCTCAGGCAATCCGAGGCCCTGAAAACCGGCGTAAGTGAACGAGCCGTAGTCGTCTCCCGCTTCATAGCAAGCCATTGCCGGGACGGATTCGATGCCGATGCAAAAGAGATCGTGCGTAAACGTCTGGAAGAACGGCAGCGCTTCCGGGGTCAGCTTGCAGTGCCGCGTCAAGTAGTCCGCGTAGCTCATCTTAGTCAGACGCGCGACCTTCTCTTGCACGGACATTCCTGCCAGATAATCTTTTTTCTCGGTGTAAACGCGGGCGATGTCTTTTCGCACCGCGTCGGAGAGCGGCGCCTTGGCGAGAAATTCCGGCCATGGCGTGGTATTCATGCCGGTGACCAATCGGTCTTCGTCAAATGTTTCCTTGTCGAAAAACGCCGCCGTGCCCATCTTCGAATAGAGCTTCTGATCGTAGGCCTTGTAAAACTTTTCTGTTTTGACTCCGATCTCGGTGATTAGCGCCTTTGCAACCGCACTATACTTTCCCGGGCTCTCGATGGACTGCGTCCCGCCGTAACTCAGTACCATGCGGCCGCCGGCACGGAATTCGTTACGCTTGGCGTGTCCGCCGAAATCGTCGTGATTGTCGAGAATCAGAATGCGCGCGTTCTTTTCCGCGCTCTTGCGGAAAAAATAAGCCGCTGCCAGCCCGCTGATGCCTCCGCCAACGACCACTAGGTCGTACTTTTCTCCACTATCTACTGGCTCGCCGAACGAATCCGCACCTTCGCCGTCCCGCAAACGGTGGGCAAACCTGAAAGTTCCGTCATGGTTTCCGCGGATGCCCATGCGCGCGGGCGGGTAGTAATCAGCGGCTTTTTCCGGAGCGAACTCATCGAGGGCCGCCGCTGCCAGCAACGTGTCGGTTCCGATCCCTCCCCCGACCAGCGTTCCGCCAACGCCAACGGCCACGCCGTTCAGAAAATCCCGGCGCGTGATCTCGCGGCCCATCCCCAGCTCTTTGTCTTTTATTTGCTGGCTCATCCGTGGTCCCCCGGCGCAGGCACGCCTCCAGATTATAAGCCTGGTTCACTCAACTCTACACATTTCTAGCAGGCTTCCGGGCGATGGCGGAACCATTCCAATAGGTGCGTTCGCTGGCGGGAATGCAGAGAGCTCGTGTTCGATTATTTGTAGCTGGCCACGACTTCGCCATTTTGGATGCGCAGGTCAGAAATCTCCGAAGGCAGCTTCAGCTTCTCGCGATTCTCAGGCGAATCCATGAGCCGCTGCACGGCGGATTCGAGCGCGGACTGGGGAATCGGCAGCGAGCCGAACTGTCCGCTGACCGGTTCGAAGCGCAAGTATCCGTTCTGTGCTCCGAGCCGGCCTTCCAATTGCAGCGTCATGTCTTTCCCGTGTACGTCGAAGACCACGTAGGCTTTTACACGGTCGTCCATCAGTTGCACCTTGAAGTCCCGCACGTTCGAGCGCATTTGCTCGACTTCCTGAGGTGTCGGGCCCGCACCGTTCGCAGCGCCTTGCGCTCGTCCGCCACTGGCTTGATTCGGTGCGCTATTCCCTTCCAGTGTCAGATGCGAGGCCAGGTAGGAATTCAACTCCGTTTCGTCCATTCGTAGCGTTGCAGGCTGCCCGTTGGCAACGGCCCTTTCCACGTCTTGAAATTTTTCTTCGGCTCTCGCAGCGGCTTGCGGGCTGGTCTCGACCAGCGGCGGCGGCGCTTTGTGAAATGCCAGAACCAGCGTGACAAGGGCAAACGTGTAGGTTGTCCAGCGGACGATTCGAAAGATCCTCTTCCACAGACTGGCAGACGATTTGCTGACATGGGCAAATTCACTTTGCCCAGCTGGGGGAGGCGATTGCGTCATGATTCACTCCTGCAAAAATTCTCGTCCATGGATTCACAACTAAACGGCTTTTCGCACTACAGAGAAAGCGTAGGCCTCAGAAGCGTCGGCGACAACCATACCGCGCGATGGCTGGCCCAATTCGCCAACTGTCCACTCGGGCATGCGGCGGGCTCTGCTACCGCGAGAAACCTCACCAGTTCAGACGAATCGCAATCTTTCCCGAACCATGTATGATTCCTTCTGGCAGGCAAATTCGTGGCTCTACCGTTGAACAAGCAGACCGCTGTGATTACCGGCGCAGGAAGCGCCGAAGGAATCGGTTTTGCTGTGGCGCGGCGTCTGCACGCCGCTGGCGTGCGCGTCGTGATCACTTCCACCACCGATCGCATTCATGCGCGCGCCCGCGAACTCGACGCCGGCGGCGAAGGCGTTCTCTCCTTCATTGCCGACCTTACCGTCGAAACCGACGTCCAGAGATTTGTCGATTCCGTGCTCTCGCGCGCAGGCCGCATCGATATTCTGGTGAACAACGCGGGCATGGCGCAAACCGGTCGGCCAATCGATAGTAAGCCGCTAATCGAGACCTCGTTCGCCGAATGGCAGAACCAAATTTCGATTACCCTTCACACGGCGTTCCGGATGACGCGCGCTGTCCTACCGGGCATGACGGCGCAAAAATACGGGCGCATCGTGAATGTCACTTCGGTGACCGGGCCGCTGGTGAGCAATCCGGGTTCCGCGGCGTACGGCGCCGCGAAGGCGGCAATGGATGGAATGATGCGAGCCGTGGCCATTGAAACCGGACGCGATGGAATTACCATCAACGGAGTCGCTCCCGGTTGGATCGCGACGGGTTCTTCAACGGAATCGGAAAAGATCGCCGCGCTTCATACGCCGCTCGGCCGCGCCGGCACTCCCGATGAAGTCGCCGCCGCGGTCTGTTTCCTGGCCTCGCCCGAGGCTTCCTACATCACCGGCCAAGTCCTGGTTGTCGATGGCAGCAATATCCTGCAGGAAAAGAAAGTTTCCTAAAACCTTCATTCGCGCTTGCTGGAATCTCCACGGCACGCCAAACTCATAATTTGTTCGCGACTTGAGCAATTTCGATCTACCACTGAGGAGGCCCGCATGCGCCGCATTGTTTTCATTCTCTTGCTTCTTTTGTCGCCTGCCGCAACACGCGCGCAGCAAGACGCCACACCGCGGGTGCGGCCCAAAATCGGCGTGGCGCTGGAAGGCGGCGGCGCCATGGGCCTGGCGCACATCGGCGTCCTGAAGTGGTTCGAAGAACATCACATTCCCGTGGACTATGTCGCAGGGACGAGCATGGGCGGGCTGGTCGGCGGGTTCTACGCCACGGGAATGAGTCCCAACGAATTGAAAACTCTCATCGACGGCATGGACTGGCGAAAAATTCTAAGCGACCGCACTCTCTATGAAGACCTTGCATTTCGAAGGAAAGAGGATCAGCGCGCCTATCCGAATTCGCTCATTTTCGGCTTGCGCCGTGGCTTGACTTTGCCCGCCGGACTGAACGCCGGGCACCAAATCGGCCTGATTATCGACCGTGTAACGCTACAGTACAACGAAGCGCCTTCGTTCGATGCCCTCCCGGTGCCGTTCCGCTGCGTGGCCACGGACCTGGTCAGCGGCAAGCCCCACGTTTTCCAAGACGGCTCGCTGGCGGTGGCATTGCGCGCGACAATGTCCATTCCTGGAGCGTTCTCTCCGGTTCACGAAGGAAAGGCTGTCTATGTGGACGGCGGACTTCTGGACAATCTGCCGACCGACGTCGTGCGCCAGATGGGCGCGGAGATCGTCATTGCCGTGCACCTGGAGCGGGCGCCCGTCGACGCCAAGGACATCCAGTCCGTCTTCAGCGTGCTGAATCATTCCGTGCGCGTGGTGCTCAACGAAAATGAATTGCGTAGCCTGGCGCAGGCCGACGCGGTCGTTTCCGTTGCGTTGACGGAATACAGCACCGTGGACTACACCAAAAGCGCCCAGATCATGCAGCGCGGCTACGAAGCTGCGAATGCGCGAGCGCGCTTGCTCGAAGCGTTTGCCCTCGACGATGCAAGCTGGAAGGAGCATCAGCAACTGCGCGAAGCGCGCAAACGAAGCGATGTTCCCACGCCGCAATTCATCGAAGTCCAAGGAACAAACACGCACGAAGCGACGGACGTCACTCGTTACGTCAAACGCTTCCAGGGCAAGCCGGTCAATCCCGCGAAACTTGACGAAGTGCTGACGCGGCTCACCGGAGTCGGGCGCTACGACTCGGCAGGCTACCGGCTCATCGAGAAAAATGGCCAGACGGGTCTGCTCGTTGATGTCGTGGAAAAAAATTACGCGCCGCCCATGTTCCAGACGGCGTTCGAAGTCGATGGCTCGCAAAGCGGCAACGTGGATTTCACCATGGGGACGCGCTTCACCTTCATGGACGTGGCCGGGTTCCGCTCGGAGTGGCGCACCGATTTGCTCCTCGGCAATACGTATGGCATCCAGACGGAATTGTTCCGGCCGTTTCGCGCGGAGAGCCGATGGTTTTTCGCGCCACACGCGGACGCCAGCGACACCACGTTTCCGATTTACGCCAAGAATGATCCGCTGGCGGACTACCGCATCTATCGCACCAATATCGGTGGCGATATCGGTTACAGCTTCGGGCGCTTCAGCGAATTGCGCGTTGGCTATGAGGTTGGTTCGCTGAATACCAAGGTGCGCCTTGGCTCGCCGGAAATTCCTTCCGTGGCGGGCCGCGTGGGGCAGACGCGCCTGCACTACCTGCTGGACCACACCGACGATCCCGTGATTCCCCGCCGCGGCTTCAGCGCAGAAACAAATTTCCGGTGGTTTGACCAAAGCCCGGGTGCCAACGGCGCGTTTCCGTCCATGGACCTGAAATTGGGATATTTTCAGCCCATTGCGCGGCCCGCGTCGCTTTTCCTGGAGAGTGAAGGCGGTACGACATTCAGCAACAAGGCCACGGGAGTTCCTCAATTCTTTCTCGGCGGGCCGGTGCGGCTCAGCGCCTATGGCCAAAACGAGTTTCAGGGCAATCAATACTATTTATTTCGTGCCGGATTTTTGCGTGACTTGCTCATCCTTCCTCCGTTTCTCGGCAAGAAGGTTTATGCTGTCGGAGCCTACGAGATAGGAAAGATGTACGGCGTGACTACCGGCACCGAGTTTCCCAACGATGTTGCTGCAGGGTTTTTGGCGGAAACGGCCGTGGGCCCCTTCTTCATCGGCGGCAGCGTCGGCGACTCCGGCCACCGCAAATGGTTTTTCCAACTCGGCCGCGTGTTCTAACTGAGCGAGCTCTCAAAACTTGATGGCCGGGGCGAAATGGCAGGGCTTGCCGTCGGGCGGAAAAGCCGAATTCTTGAGTCTCTTTAGCTCGTCTTCAATCGCCGAAAAATCAGGAGGTATTTTTTCCTCTTTTCCTGCGAATTTGCCAACGCCAAATGTCCTACTCGTCTTCGCTAGACCGTCGGCAACTGTGATGGTGTGCAATTCCAATTCCTCGTTACCTTGTGTCGCGTACAGAAAGATGAAATGCTTCTCGGGTAGCTCGAAGAAATGTCTTTGGATAATCAATTGCACTAGGTTCTTCACCACGTCTTGGCCTACTTTGGCCCTACAAGTGGGAATGTCGGTGATAGCCATCGGTCGGTCTGGGTGTGCCTGCAGAATTAGTGAGCCATCGCCGCGTACGAAGAACAGTTGAATCCATCCCTTCTGGCTTGGTGGTAGGTAGACCACCGTTAGCCTTTGCAGGCCCGCAGGATCTTGTATTAATGGTTCAAGATCAAGTCGGTGTCTCTCCGATTCAAACTCCTGCGGCAAAACGACCAGAAGGAAAGCGAGGACGATTCTCATAGCAGTGCTTTTTATGATTCCATTCAAACGCGGCTGAGTTGTCTAGGCTATCGCGAAAAACCTTGACTTTCGCTTTTTGTTCGCCTATAGTGCGGGGCGGTAGAGGAAACGGGAAACGGGTGGCGCGCCGGCTCCATTGCCGACAAGGCTCTCACGAGTCGGCCGCCGCCCGTTGAAAGTTCCGAGCCGTAAGCGGGGTGAGGGGTCGACTTGCAAGACGATCCCTCGACTCCGGAAGCCGACCGCGTCGGCTTCTTCGCTCGGTGACAGTATAGGCGTCCCGCTTCCCTGTGTTGACCCCGACCGGGTCGGGGTCACCGTAAATAGGAGCCGTCATGGACGTCTGTGTCGAAAACGTATTCATCACTCCCCCCATTGAAGCCATCAACATGATTCAAGCAACCGCGGAGGAAAAGGATCGCGCGGCATCTTTCGACCCGCATCATGGGCATCAAGAAACGGACGCGGAGCAAGAAACTGTAGCGCGGGGCTTCAGCCCCGCGGATTCGTCCGAATCGGGTGGGATGAGCGGCAGTTGTAGTGGCGGGTCTTTAGACCCGTCTCCGAAGTCGGAAGCGCCGCGGACGGAACCAGCGGCGGAGAAAAACCCGTGGTCCGCGTGGGCCTGGCTGGGACTTTGCAGAACCCGCGAAGAGAAAAATCTCGGTCCTAAAGGCCCGAGCTACAGCGCTCGCATTCCCAACATCGTGCACGTGGATGTGGACGCGTTTTTCGCCTCTGTCGAGCAAGTGCTCAATCCCAAACTCCGCGGCAAGCCCGTGCTGGTAGGACGCGGCTGCGTGGCTTCGGCGAGCTACGAAGCGAAGTTCCTCGGCGTGAAAACGGCGATGGGCTTCCGCGAAGCGCTGCGCGTCTGCCCGCAAGCCATCGTCGTCCCCGGGCAATACGAGCACTACGCCGATTTTGCCGAGCGCGTGCGCCGCATCCTTGAAACCTACACGCCCGCGGTCGAAACCGCCGCGCTGGACGATTTTTATCTCGACTTTGCCGGCACCGAACGCCTCTATCCCGATTACGAAGCCACGCTGCGCCATTTGCAGACGGAGATTCGCGCCCGCACCGGCTTGAGCGTCTCCGTCGGCGCGGCGCGCACCAAAGTGGTCGCCTCCATCGCTTCGCGGCTGGAGCGCCCGCGCGGCTTCCGCATGATCGCTCCCGGCGAAGAAAAAACCTTCCTGACGCCGCTGCCCGTGGAAAAACTCCACGGCATCGGCCACGTGCATGCAGGAGCTCTCGCCGAGCGCGGCATTGCCACCATCGGCCAACTGCGCCTGGTGCCCAAGCCTGCGCTGCAGGCCGCTTTCGGCGAAGCTATCGGCCAGCAAATCTGGGAGCGCGCCCGCGGCCTCGATGGCCGCGAAGTGCTGCTGCCTTCCACGCCGAAATCCGTTTCGCGCGAAACGACCATTGAAGGCGGCACCATTGACACGGAATTTCTCGGCGGCCTGATCGAGTATCTCAGCGAGCGCATCGGCTCAACCCTGCGCGAATACGGCAAGCAGGCGCGCACCATCGGCCTACGCATCCGCTATGTCGACCACTTCTCGGCGCACCAGACAGTGCGGCTGACGAAACCAACCAACGACGAGCGCGAACTGCTCGCCGCGGCAAAAGATCTGTTCGGCAAATTGTTCACGCGCCGCGTGGCCGTCCGCCTCGCTGGCGTCAGCGTGCACAACCTCGAAACCGACAAGCGTCAGCACGAACTCTTTGACACCAACGCCAACCGCCGCTGGTACCTGAACCGCGGCCTCGATTCCGTGCGCGGCCGCTACGGCTGGAACGCCGTCTTCTACGGCAAAGGCCTCGAGCTCCGCGAACATTACGCCACCAAGCCCAACGGCCTGGTCCTCTCGACGCCCTGCTTATCGCGGTAGGGGCGACCCTTGGGTCGCCCGCTGCAAATGGTGCCGAGGCTTCAGCGGGCGTGGCAAGCCCCGCTCCTACTGCTAGTTTGCTGAGTTTTTTCCTTCCCTTCCCCTACCTGGTTTTACTGAATTCAAGGGGCAACGTCCTCGCGCGACGTGAGTCGTGACTCGTATTTCGTTCCGGCGGAAGAACTACCTTCGGGCTGGGTTCACGGGGCACGGATCACGGGACACGGATCACATGTTCGTTCACCTGTATTGTCATAGCCACTACTCGTTTCTACGCGGCATAGCGTCGCCGGAGGAGATCGTCGCAGCAGCGGTCGAGCAGAAAATGCCGGCCGTGGCGCTGACGGATACGAACGGTTTGTATGCAGCGGTAAAGTTTTACAAGTTGGCGCAGGAAGCGAAAATAAAACCAATTGTCGGTGTAACGCTGGATGTCGAATTTCGTATTTCGAGTGATCCTTCGGCGGCTCTCAGGACAAGCGCACTTCGAAATTCGAAAAACGAAACGCGAAATTCGGCGAGCGCGCCTCTGACGCTGCTGGCCGCGGACATGGACGGCTACAGCAATTTGTGCCAGCTCGTCACGCTGCGCCATCTCGGCACAACAAAATTGTCACAAAACATGAACTCGGCTGAAACCGATGGTCGCCCAGTGACCATGCAGGAATTGGCGGAGCACAGCCGCGGCGTGATCGCGTTGTGCTCTGTCACGAGTCACCAATCACGAATCGCCAATCACTTTTCGCAACTCAAGGACATTTTCGGCGACCGCCTCTACATTGAAGTACAGCGCCTCTCGCCGGGAGATGGGCGCACACTGCGCGAAGCAGAACGCATCGGCCGCGAACTGGGCGTGCGGCTGGTGGCGACAAATAATGTTCATTTTCTGCGGCCCGAGGAGCATTTGCATCACCGCGCGGTGAACGCCATCCGCACAGGTGGATTGCTGACGACGGTGGCGGCGCCGGAGATCACCACCGGCGAGGCGTGGTTCAAGCCGGTGACAGAAATGCAAAAACTTTTTCCCGATCATCCGGAATGGCTGCAAGCAACGATGGAAATCGCCGACCGCTGCCATTTGCAGCTCGAATTGGGAAAGTTGATCTTTCCGGAGTTCACCGTTCCGGAAGGCGAGACGCCGGATTCCTATTTGGACAAATTGAGCTTCGATGGCGCGCTGAAACGCTATCACTCATTAACACCAGAAGTGCGTTCGCGGCTGACTCGTGAATTGCAGGTCATCAGGAAGTGGAGCCTGTCGCCTTATTTCCTGCTCGTGTTGGACATCGTGGAAGAAGCGCGGCGGCGCGGCATCCCCGCGGTCGCGCGCGGGTCGGCGGCAAGCTCGATGGTGACGTATTGCCTGGGAATTTCACGCGTGTGCCCGTTGCGCTGGGGGCTCTACTTCGAACGGTTTTTGAACGAACAGCGCGGCGATTGCCCGGACATTGACATTGATATCTGCGGCGCGCGCCGCGATGAATTGCTCGACTATGTGTACGAGCACTGGGGCGCGGAACACGTGGCAATGATCGCGAGCTTCATCACCATGCACGCGCGGCTCGCCGTGCGCGAAGTAGCGAAAGTGTTTGGCGTGCCGCCGGGCGAGGTGGACCGCTTCACGAAGCGGCTGCCGCACCGGCCGGTGCGTGAAATTCTTTTGGCCATTCGCGATCTGCCAGAGTGCCGCGACCTGCCAATCGACGACGAACCCTGGAAAACAATCCTGCAAGTGGCGTTGCGTCTCGACAACGCGCCGCGGCATCTCGGAATTCATCCCTGCGGTACGGTGATTTCCGCGCGGCCGCTGACGCGGCTGACGCCGCTCGAACGCGCTACAAAAGGAATCGTCGTCACGCAGTACGACATGAACGACATCGAGGCGCTCGGTCTCATCAAGATGGATCTGCTCGGCCAGCGCGGGTTCACCACCATGTCGCTCGCGCTGGACAACATCGAGAAAAGTAGGACAGGCATTCCTGCCTGTCTTGCTGTGCGCGAACCACAACTTAGAAAGCGGACAGACAGGAATGTCTGTCCCACTGCGCGTGAGATTGATTTTGACGCCATACCGGAAAATGATCCGGCCACACTCGATGTGATTGCAGCGGGGCGAACGATGGGAGTTTTCCAGATCGAATCGCCGGCCATGCGCGGCATGCTCCGCACGCTGAACGCACGCACGCTCGAGGAAATGGCCATCGCTCTGGCGATCATCCGGCCGGGCGCGGCGGAGTACGGATCGAAAGAATTGTTTGTGAAGCGGCTGCGCAGGGAGGAACAAATCACATTCGCGCACCCAGCGCTCAAGAAGATTCTCGGCGACACGCTGGGCATCTGTATTTTCCAGGAACAGGTGATGCAAATTTCGCAAACGCTCGGGAGCATGTCGCTGGCCGAAGCCGATCTTGTGCGGCGGGCGTCCGCAAAATTCTCCGGCCGGAGCGACCGCGAGCGGTTGCGCGGAAAATTCCTGAAAGCCGCAGGAATGATGGGGCTGACCAGCCAGCAGCGCGAAGAAACCTGGATGATGGTGGAAAAATTCGCGGGGTTCGGTTTTTGCAAAGCACACGCGGCGACGTATGCGGACATTTCGTACCGCATGGCGTATTTGAAAACGCATCATCCGGCGGAGTTTCTCGCGGCGATGTGCAGCGCGGGCGCGGGGTTTTATCACGTGTCCGCGTACGTGGAAGAAGCAAAGCGCTGGGGCATCGCGGTGCGGCTGCCGTCGGTGAATCATTCGCGGATGGAGTACACGGCGGAGGACAGCGAGGACGGAAAACGAGCGCTGCGCGTGGGCTTGATGCAAGTGCGCGGGCTGCGCGTGGAAACGATTACAACCATTCTGCGAGCGCGAGGAGAAGGCGGAACTTTTCAATCGCTCGAAGATTTTCTCTGGCGCGTTTCGGTCGAGCGCGATGAAATTGAATCGCTGATCAAGTGCGGCGCCTTCGACGAAATAAACGGCGACACGCTTGCGATGACGCGGCCAGAGCTGCTGTGGCGCTGGAATTTTCTGCAAGCAGATAAAAGTGCACAGGCAAGAGCATCTGTCTCAATGGGAGTAGGACAGGCATTCCTGCCTGTCGTCGTCTTTGCAGATGAAGAAAAAAACGAACAGACAAGAATGTCTGTCCCACAGTACACGCTGGAACAAAAGCTGCGTTACGAACGAGAGATTCTGGAAGTGTGCGTGAGCGGTCACCCGCTGGATTTTTTGCCGCGCAACGGCGAAGTTTGGAGCGATGAATTGCCGGGGCTGCGCGGAAAGCGGGTGACGCTGTGCGGTTGGGTGGTGACTTACCGGCATGTGGGAACGAAAAATTACCGCAACATGATGTTCGTCACGCTGGAGGACCAGCGCGGCGTCTACGAAGTGGTGCTCTTCCCCGATGCGTACGATCGCTATGGCGGCGTGGTGTTTGAAACGCGCACGATGCGCGTCACCGGGCGCGTCGAGCAGGACGGGCAGGTCAAGGGCGAGAAGTTGGAGGCTTTGAAGAAGTGACTCATGACCGGTGACTACCGGCAAAAGCCATCCGAAGGCTGAGACGAAGGTGATGATATGAATTTCATGATTCGTCCTAGAAAACAAAATACTACGCCGGTGGCGGAACCAGAGACGGGCCGCCCCGCGGGGAGCGGGGAAGAATGGCTGGGGCGGAACCTCAGCAGTAAGCGGCGGCTCTGGGAGCGGTTAAATCCGCGGAGCCGGGGGCAGATTCGGATGATTGCGGAGGCGCTGGCGCTACAGCAAACGCACGCACAATTACCGGAGCCGCTGCGCGCACGGCTCAGCGCCACGATCGGCGAAATCGAGCGGCTGGTGGTCCGGACGCGGGCCCTGCTGGCGGAGGTAGCACGCCGGACACCACCGCGCGCGTGACAGTTGCAGGCGGCGATGGGGGGCGGGATACTTTCTTTATGGCTGTCCCCAATAAGCGCGGCCCCCTTTTCTTTGCAATGTGTGTTCTGATGTTCTGCGCGACCGGTCTTTCGGCGCGGGCGGATGAGATTCGCCTGAAGGACGGCAAGAAGCTTTACGGCGTGATCGTCGCGTACGAAGACAGCATGTTCAAGGTCAAGACAGACTTTGGATTTGTGCTGGTCGAGAAAGACAAAATCGAGTCGATCATCCCATCAACGCCAGGGACAAAATCAGAACCGGCGTCACCGACAAAGAAAGATGCGGCGCAGCGTCCCGCAAAGCCGGCCGATGATCCACAGCCAAAGGCCGAGCCGGCGGTCGCAACGTCCACCGATGCGGCTACGGCAGCGACGAACGCCAGCGCGAAAGCCGTAAATGCAGGGCCAGCGGGGAAAACAGACAAAGCTTCGCCGAAAATGACGAACGCGGCTGCGAAACCAGACGTTGCGGCGAATACGACAGCGGCCAACACTGCGGTACCAGCAAATGGCTTGACGGCGTCAACGCCGCCGCCAGCCGCGCCGAAAGAACCGGAAGTCCCCGCGAACCGAGAAGAGATCCAAGGGAATCTCTACACGAACTACACGCACGGCTTTCGGATGTACAAAGCGCCGAGCTGGAGCTTGATCGAAGAAGCGCGGGGCGCGCTGCCGAACGCGATCGTGGCCATGGGCACATCCAACGAATCCACGCTGCTGGTGGTAGGCGAGGAGAAAACGAAGGAATCTCTGGACGCGGCGGCCGCGGCAGTGGAAAAGCGGCTGCAAGACGTCTACGTCAACTATCGGCGGGTATCGCAGCGCAAAACAACGGTCGGCGGGCTACCAGCCGTGGAGTATCAATATCGGGGCAAAGCTGACGACCACGACTGGTCAGGCAAGCTGGTGGTTATCTCGCGCGGCAAGGACATGTTGACCGTGCTGGCCATGACCTATGCCGACAGTGACCTCATTCAGATTCAGGAAAATGTAGTTTCGCGGACGATCGCGAGCTTGGACTTCAACGTCCATTAGGCTGTACGCCTCCAAATTCAGCGACTTAAGGGGCGACGAACTCTCGCTGGCATGTCGGTATTGGTCCAGGAAAACCACCCCGACCCCCGTGTTTTTCGTCAAGTGTTGATTCTAAAGAGAGTTAAAGTCGTTTATTTTGATGCACTTTTGCAAGTGTTGATTCTAAAGGAACTTATATTGCACAAAAATTGTGCAACTGCGTTATCTAGCGATGGGCTGGAACCGAGGCCACTCAATTAACTGCAGAAATACCTAATATGTAGAGTATCAGAAGAGCGGCACTCTGTCAAGAGAAAAGCCGATGAGTGCTCGCTTTAGTCACGAATAGGAGAACAGTCATCCCCGACGAATAAGCGAGCCCTAGAGCTTAATCTTCCTCATCGTCTCGGTTGTCGCCTCGCGCGCGCATGGCGTGTCTCGATACGTAATCCGCCACGGCTCTGCCCAGCGCATTCGCACGCACACACGAGGTTCGGAAGTGAATGCCGCCAAAAACGCGCGCATCGGCGATTTCCGCTGTCGCGTCCGAGAAACTATGGAACGAGCGAGTCGTGCCCGGACGTACTTCCGAGGTGAGGCTAAAGTCTGTATTCTCTCCAAACGCAGCGGCAAGGGTGAAAGCCGCCGCTCCACTCAACGAGGAGTGGGCCGACGGGTACTCAGGATGCGCGGGAGTGCCGCTCTTGAAAAAGTCCAGCCATGGCACCCATGTTGGGTCTGCGTCCGAGGGGGTGAGACCCGCTCGGATCGCGGTGATCGGCCGCCAGAAAACGTAGCGGTACTTGCTATCCCAGCACGCGATAAGGGAATCGGAAAGCGAGAGATTTAGTAAGGCAAACAAGTGCGCATTCTCGGTCAGAGTCAGCCCGCGTTTTGCGGAAAGCTGCGCGGCAATACGGTTCCAAGCAAGCGGAGTATTCAATGCCCAAAATAACGCGAGTTCCGATTGATCATCGGAGCGCCCCGATCCAGAGTAGACTCCCATACTCTTCACTTCGTTGAGATCGGCAACGTACTCCGGGCTGTTGCGATCCAGGGGCGGCGGCAAGCGGAACTGCGATGGCCGCGTGAGTACCCACGGCGTCATGGTGGCGATCTGTGGTGTTGCGCCCGGGTTGCCGGGCAGTTGGTCGGGCAACCCTTGCGGTGTCGGGCGCCAAACGCCCACGTTCGGTGCGCCGAGGAACGGCGGGGGCGGGGGCGCAAACCCGTCAGTCAGCCGCAAGGTCCAAATGGCATCGGCAACCGTTTGGCCCCAGGCGACACCCGCGGCGATGGATTCCGCTTTTTCGGTTGACGCGAGCGCCATGAGCGACGCATTCCGCCGAGTATTGAGCGTCCCGCTTTGGGCCGGATAAAGATTCAGGAGAATCACGTAGGCCGCCTGAATCGCCGCTGCGCGTTGCGAGGCGTTGTGCGGCGCGCTCGGCTTCACTAGCAACGGACGGAAGCGCGGGTCGATGCCGTTGACGGCGTCGAATACCGAAGCCGATACCAGTGCGACTACGCGGCTGGTCACATTCGGGGCGGTACCGGCGGCAAGTACCGTGGTGTTCATGACGTCGATCCACTCGAGCACCGGGTCTGGCGTAGCCGCCGACACCGGTAAAGGACTAACGAGGAGCGCCACTATCAGCACCAGCATTGCGCTCCGAGCGGTCGCCCCGGCACCTTGCTTGCAACGTGAGACAAAAAAGGCCGGGTTAGATCCGGTTGATTTGCCAATCTTGCGCATGACTCCCAACAGAACCATTGTCGGAATTCGAGTTTTGGACATACGAAGCTCCCTTGATAGTCGTTGACTGAGCCCAAATCTGGGGGAGACGCGCGACGACATACTGGTCGCGCCCGACTTGATCGCTCGTAGCGGGATACTGTATCCGGCACGCGCCTAAGCGCAACGGGCAAAGTGAGGCAAAGAAGAGCAAAGTGCGACATAAGGGGCATTGAGAGTCTGATTAGGCAGTTGCCATGGAAACAAACCAGTGTGATACTTCTTCCACTTAGCGGGAGCCCTCAGACCCATGTCCGTTCAGGCAACGTCAGGCCCCGGGACCGGTGCAGATGCCCAAGGCAGGCGTCTGGAGTCGTGGAAGGAAATCGCGGCCTATCTGGGGCGGGACGTCACGACCGTCCGCCGCTGGGAGAAGCGAGAGGGGCTGCCCGTACATCGCCTCCACCACAACCGGCTCGGGTCGGTTTACGCCTACACCTCAGAGCTGGACGCATGGCGGGATGAACGGGCGCCTACAGCCGCAACCGATGCTCCAGATGCGGGCCAGGTGTCAGAGGTCGTCCGAAGTCGGGCTCATGCGCGTAAAGCGGGCGCTCTGGCGGCGCTGGCGTTGGCGCTAGCCGCTGTCCTGATATGGTTTGCACGCGAGCGGACCGCCATACAACCGGCAAGTGCCAGCGGCGGCATCCGGTCGCTCGCCGTTCTTCCATTGCAAAACTTCTCAGGCAATCCCGAGCAGGACTACCTCTCCGATGGCATGACGGAGGCGCTGATTGCCCGGCTTTCGACAATTCACGCCTTGCGTGTGATCTCGCGCACTTCAGCAATGCAGTATAAGGGGACGCGGAAGCCCGTGCCTGCCATCGGGAAGGAGCTAAACGTCGATGCGGTCATTGAGGGCTCGGTGCTGCGATCAGGAGACAAGATTCGTGTCACTGTCCAGTTGATTCGGGCCGACACGGACGAGCACCTGTGGTCTGGTACGTATGACCGTGAACTGCAGGACGTGCTGGCGCTGCAGAGCGATGTGACCCAGGGCATTGCGGCTCATATTGAGAGCGCGGTCACCGGCGCGCGGAGAGGCTTACCTGTTGCCCCTCGCACGGTGGCGCCCGACGTCTACGAAGCGTACTTGAAAGGCCAATTTGCATTGCATAAGAACAACCGGGCGGGGCTCGAGGAGGCCCGTCTGCGCTTCCAGGCCGCAGTCGATGCTGACCCCACGTTTGCTCCGGCCTACGCTGGCTTGGCGGCGACTTACTCGGCTCTGGGGCTCGTATTCTACGGCGAGCCCCCTGGCGAAACTCGCCCAAAGACGGTCGCCGCAGCTCGAAAGGCATTGGAATTGGATCCGGAGCTTGCGGAGGCCCGTGCACTGCTTGCAAACGCGCTGCAGAAAGACTGGCACTGGGCGGAAGCGGAAGCCGAATACAGACGGGCCATCGAACTAAGCCCCAGTGATGCGGCCGCTCACGCGGGCTTGGCCGATTGGCTGCTATGCCAGGGACGGACTGAGGAAGCGCTGGCCTCGGCCCGACGGGCGCAAGAACTCGACCCGCAGGCATTCCGTGGCACTCAGGTCGGCTGGATCTTCTTTCAGGCTCGGCGTCACGATGAGGCCATTCGGGAATTGCGTACGGCGCTGACAATGGAACCTAATGATCCGATGGCTTTCTGGTTCCTTGGCTTTGCGCTAATCGGCGCCAAACAATTCGATGAAGCGATTCGCACGCTGGAGAAAGCCGCTTCTCTTTCAAACCGTAGCTCGGCTGTGCTTGGCGTGCTCGTACACGCCTATGCAGGCGCAGGCCGCCGTACGGAAGCCGCGCAGGTTCTCGGCGAGCTACACAAGCGCCGACAGAAGGGTTACGTCCCGCCAGCCGCATTCCTGAATGCGTACCTGGGACTCGGTGACAAGGAGGAGGCATTTGCATGGATGGAGCGTGCCGCCGAGGAGCACTCGAACATCATGCAATTTCTCAAGGTGCATCCCTTCTTCGATCTACTACGCGGGGACCCGCGGTTTGTCGAGTTTCTCCGCAGGGCGAACTTCTCGCCTGATCAAGTAGCGGCAGCAGCCAGGTAGGCCACACAGAATGCCCCTGTATCTTAGAGCGCACGAGTTACGCTTGCGTCTGAGGCGCAGCACAAGGGGTAACGTAGCGGGGCTAGCTGGCGGCGGCTTCGGCGGCAGGCTCGGCGGATTTGCGGTGCTCGCGGATGATGCCGATGAGGGCCTGCGCAGCGCGGGGGAGGCTGCGGTCGCGGCGGTAGATGAGACCGAGCTCGCGCCAGAGGTCTACGCCTTCAACGGCGAGCAGCTTTACTTCGCCGGCTTTCACGTAATCCTTCGCAAAACTCTCACTGATGATGGAAACGCCGGCATCGGCGGCGACAAAGCGCTTGATCATGCCTATGCTAGGCAACTCCATGGCGACATGGATGCGGGCGCGATAGGGACGGAAAAGCTTGTCGAGCACCTGGCGGGTGAAGCCGGTGCGGGGAAAGATGAGGGGCTGCTCGGCGAGTTCGGCGAGGGTGATCTTGGAGCGATGAGCGAGCGGGTTCTTCGTGCTGACCATGAAGCGCAAACGGTCTTTGTAAATGTGGTGCATTTTCAGATTAGGGGACTTGATGGGCAGCGTGACGATGCCGACGTCGACGGAGCCGTCCTCCACGCGCTGGAGAATTTTGTGGCTGAAGTTACGATAGATGCTGATGTGCACCAGCGGGTAGCGGCGCTGAAATTCCGCGAAAATGTCGGGGAGCAGATAGAGACAGGTCGCTTCATTGGCGCCGAAGACGATGGGGCCCTGAACCACGTTGCCGCGGTCGGCAACGACTTGAATGGATTCGTCACGCAGGCGGAGGAGCTTTTCGGCGTACTCGAAGAGAACTTCACCGGCGGGAGTCAGCTCGACGGATTTGGCGGAACGATCGAGGAGGCGGGCTTTATAGGCTTGCTCGAGCTGGCGAATTTGCGCGCTGACAGCGGATTGCGAGCGGAAAACCTTCTGGCCCGCGCGCGAAAAACTCTTGAGTTTGGCGACAAAGACAAAAGTAGTGAGCTGGTCGAAGTCCATAATCAGAACGCCCGGCAGCAATTATAACGAATTCTACTTGCCGGATGCGGAGTTAATGTCCTTCCTTTCTGGGACCCAGGGCGCGGGCGGGGCAAGCCCCGCCACTACAAAACCTCAGGCGTGAAACGCAGCTTGCGAAATCGGCGCGGATAGCGGCGCCGGCAAAATCGCTTGACGATGTTTGAGCTGGGCAAGAATGGAACTCCAGGTGGCCTCGATGGTGCCCTGAAAATGGACGGGCTGCACGCGCATCAGCTGCAAAGCTCCCCGTCGCGAGAGCAAGCGAGCCGCGCGAGGACTTGCCGTGAGGTGAACGTGCTCCTCCAAGGTGAGGCGCAACCAGGTTTCCTCATCCGAATCGATTTCGACGAGAGTCACGAAATCGCGGTGAAGCACATCGTCGGCCTCAGCGCTCAAGACATACGCCAGCCCGCCGGTCATGCCGGAGCCGAAATTCAAGCCGAGCGGCCCGAGGATGATGGCTACGCCGCCGGTCATGTACTCGCAACCGTGCTGGCCGACGCCCTCGACTACGGCAAGCGCACCGCTGTTCCGGACAGCGAAGCGCTCTCCGGCACGGCCAGCAATAAAAAGCTGGCCAGAGGTAGCGCCATAGAGAACGGTATTGCCGGCTAGAACGTCGCCACGCCTTGAGGCAGCAAGCCCGGCAGCGATGGCGATGGTTCCGCCTGAGAGACCCTTTCCGACATAGTCGTTGGCTTCGCCCTTGAGCTTGAGGGTCACTCCTTCGGCAAGAAATGCGCCGAAGCTTTGGCCGGCTGAGCCGTGAAAATTCTGCTTGATCTCTTCATCGCCGGGAAGGCAGTTCTTGCGCCTGCGCATCAGTTCCCCGCTCAGCCCCGTGCCAACGCTGCGATCCGAGTTCTGGATCGGCTGAGACTCATTCTGGAGCCTGAGTGCGGTATAAAAATGAAGTGATTCTTCAAGCGCTCCGACGTGGAGAGCAGGCTCTTGCTGAGGCGCAACGCGATTCGAGGAAGAGATGGGCACAATCAGGAGCGGATCCATTCCGGAGCGCGTACTGAGACGGTCATACCAGCCGGTGAGCTCGCTGAGAGAACGCACGCCAAGCTGCGCAAGGCGATTGCGGACCTCTTCGGCGAGCGAGCGGAAGTAGGCAATCACCATTTCGGGCTTGCCTGTGAACCTGGCGCGCAACTTTTCGTCTTGCGTGGCGATTCCGACGGGGCAAGTATTGAGATGGCACTGGCGCGCCATGACGCATCCGATGGCCAGCAGGGAGGCGGTGCCGAAGCCGAATTCGTCGGCGCCAAGGATGGCAGCCAAGACGATATCGCGCGCGAATTTCAGGCCTCCGTCCACGCGGAGAGAGAGGCGTGAACGGAGGCCCGCGCGAACGAGCGTGTCGTGCGCTTCGCGCAACCCAATTTCCCAGGGCAAGCCGGTGTTCTTGATGGAGGTCAAGGGCGAAGAGCCGGTGCCGCCATTGTGGCCGCTGATGGTGATGACGTCGGCGCCCGCTTTGGCAACGCCCGCGGCGATGATGCCGACGCCAGCGCCGGACACGAGTTTTACGCCGACGCGGGCGCGCGGATTCACAGCGCGGAGGTCGTGAATCAATTGGGCGAGGTCTTCGATACTGTAAATGTCGTGATGCGGCGGCGGAGAAATCAGCGGGGTGCCGGGAGTGGCGTGGCGGATGCGCGCGATGTACTCGCTGACTTTTTTCGCGGGCAATTGGCCGCCTTCGCCGGGTTTCGAGCCTTGGGCCATCTTGATTTCGAGTTCTTCGGCGTGAACAAGATAATCGGCGGTGACGCCAAAGCGGCCGGAGGCGACTTGCTTGATTTTGTTGGCCGCGGCGGGCTCAAAGCGGTAGGTCTGAGGATCTTCGCCGCCCTCGCCGGTATTGCTGCGGCCACCGAGCTGATTCATGGCCAGCGCGAGGGTACGATGCGCTTCGGGGCCGAGCGAGCCGAGAGACATCGCCTGAGTGCTGAAGCGCTTGACGATGGAGTCGAGCGGCTCGACTTCATCGAGCGGGACGGCAGTGTCTGGAACGGTATCGAGCAAGTCCCGCAAGAAAACGGGGCCCTGGTGTTCCGCCAATTCTTCAAACGCCGAGTAAGTCTTCGCACTGGGCGCCCGCACGTGGGCGTGAAGACGTCTGACAACTTCAGGAGAACTGGCATGAAGTTCAGCGCCTTTGCGGAAGCGGTAGAGACCGGAATCGGGCAGTTCATCGGATTCGCCGGAGAAGGCCGCTTTGTGCAGGCGGAGATAATCCGCGAGGAGATCGTCGAGCGATTTCAGGCCAGGATAGTCGGCGGCATCTTCGAAAAATTCCGAGCAGAGTTGTTCTGAGAGACCCACGATCTCAAAGAGATGGCTGTTGCGATAACTGGCCAGGGTGGAGACGCCCATGCGGGCGAGAACTTTTCGGAGTCCGGCATTGATGGCTGAGCGGACTTTTTCCGTGCCGCCCGGTTCAAGGGATTCCGCAAACTGATCCGCAAGATAGGGCACGACGGCGCTGGCGCCGGCGGCCACAAGCAGCGCGACGTGATGCGTATCAAAAACCTGCGCACTAATCGCGCGATCGGAAAGGAGGAGGAGCCCCGGGCGCCCGCTGCTGCTCAGAGGGGTAGTAGAAAGCTGAGCAAAACTGCAGCGCGCCCCCGGGACTCCGGTACTGGCAGGAAAAGTAATATCGATGCGCTGCTCGGGGCCGAGAATCGCGGAAAGTTGCGAGAGCTGGCCTTCCAAGATTACGGGACTTGGCAGCGTGACGCCGTCTTTCAAATGAACATCTAGAGACATGACGTGGGTTTCGCGCAACGGGTCGATCGGCGGGTTGGTGACTTGCGCGAAGCGCTGCTTGCAGTAATCCCACAAACTCCTTGGGAGAGAGGAGAGAAAGGCGGGTGGCGCGTCATCTCCCATGCTCCAGTCCGCTTCCTTACCGTGGGTCAAGGCCGAAAAGAGAATCTTGAATTGGTCTTCGGTCCAGCCAGCGGCGCCGGCGACGCGCTTGGGTTCGCTGACGAGAGACGGAGGAGCGGCAACTGACGCGCTCAACATTCTTTGCGGAACGGCATTGCGCGACTGCTGAATCGCGAGGCGCTTGAGGATATCGCGCCAACGCAGAAAGAGCCCGGTGGCGGGATTGGCGAGAATCATTTCGCCAGGGCCAAGGCGCTGGCGCTCGGCGATTCGGGATTCGTCGAAATCGACCAAGCCGGTTTCGGAGCCGGCGATGAGAAGGCCGTCATGCGTCAGGGTGTAGCGCAGGGGGCGCAAGCCATTGCGATCGAGCTTGGCGCCGACAAATTGGCCATCGGAAAAAACTAACGCGGCAGGGCCATCCCAGGGCTCGCTTTGTTGGGAGAGCGCGGTCAATGCGCTGCGGACGTCTCGCGAAAGCAGGGGATCTTTTTCAAAGGCGGGAGGAACCATGGCAAGCATGGCTTCTTCGGGGGACAAACCTTCGAGGAGGCGGAGCTCGAAGCCGTTGTCGAAGCTGGCGGAATCGCTGACGTTTTCCTCGAGAAGGGGGAACCACGAGCCTACGGTCAGCCGTGAGCGGAATTCGGCGGCTTTGGCGCTGAGCCAGCGGCGGTTCGAGACGATGGTATTGATTTCACCGTTGTGCGCGACGTAGCGGAACGGCTGCGCGAGATGCCAGGAAGGCTGCGTATTCGTCGAATAGCGTTGATGAAAAACGGCAAAGGTGGTGGCGAACGACGGATCCCGCAAGTCTTCGTAAAACTGGGGAAATTGCCAAGGCGTGAGCAGGCCCTTGTAAACGATGGTTTGCGAGGAAAGAGAGCAAATGTAGGAGCGCGGTGGCAGGAGCGATTCGGCGCGTTTTCTGAGAAGAGAGAGACGCCACTCGAAACGCGTGGTTGCGCGCGCGGGATGGAAAGGCTCGACGAAGAATTGCCATATTTCGGGCATCGTTTCGAGCGCACGGCGGCCCAACGAATTGGTGTTCACGGGAACGCGGCGCCATCCGATGACGCGGAGGCGCTCGGTGTCCGCGGCAGCTTCCACGGCAGCGCGGGCTTCGTCAACCTCGGAAGAAGGAAAAAATGCGAAGCCAACGGCGAACGTCTCCGGGAGTTCAATTCCCTGCTCTTGAGCGCGGGCGCGGAAGAAAGCCTGCGGGAGCGAAGTCAGCAAGCCGGCACCGTCGCCGCTGGCGCCGTCGGCGTCGACACCACCGCGGTGGGTGAGTCGCTCTAAAGCAGTTAAGGAATGCTGGATGATTTCGTAGCTGGGAGCGCCGCCGAGGCGGGCGATGAAGCCGGTACCGCAGGCGTCGTGGTCGGGGTGGCCCCAGTTGGGGTGGTGGCGATCAGTCTGGGACGAGCGGGGTCGGGCAGGGTGGTGACCGCTACTGCCTCGACCGCTCGGGTAGTACATACCAGTTTATTGAACGGAAGGGGTGTGGATGTACAACGCAGAATTTTGATTCGCTGAATTGATTTCTTGATAAGAGAGGCGGAGAGGCGGAGAGGCGGGAAAAAGCTAGAACTTGGTCACTTCGGAGAAGTGGAAGTTGCGGACTTTCATGGCGGGGACAACCATCTCGAAGGCCTCTTCGCCGGTGGCGCGGATAGCGGGGCCGAGTAGTTCGACGTTCTTGAGCATTTCGATGAGGGACTGGTTGAAGCGGAAATTGCGGACCGCGCCTGTAACCTTACCATTTTCAACAAGAAAGAGGCCATCGCGGGTCATCCCAGTCATTACCTTTTCGTAGGGGTCGACTTCGCGGATGTACCAGAGGCGGGTGACGAGGAGGCCGCGTTCGGTGGAAGCGACCATTTTCTCGATCGACGAGTCTCCGCCACCGAAAACGAGATTCATGGGAGCTTCGCCGTATTCATTTGGGAGGGCAAAACCGTGGCCAGTGGGCTTTTTGCCAGCAGCCTTGCCGGCGATGCGGGAGTACACGAGATTTCGGGGAATGCCGCAGTCCACGAGCACAACACGCTGGCGTGGCAATCCTTCGCCATCGAACGGGGCGCCCTGCTGCAGCGGATGATAAACGTCATCGGTGATGCTGATGTTTTGACCGAAGAGCTGCTTGCCCATGCGGTCGTTCAGGCAGGAGCGCTTGTCCGCCAATGCGGTGGCGGCGAAATCGTAAAAAAGAAATCCGACGAGATCGAGAACGGCGGCGGGTTCGAGGATTACGGTGTAACGTCCGGGGGCAAGTTCGCGCGCGTTGACGGCGAGATGGGATTTTTCGCTGGCGCGGGCGGCGAGTTTTTGCGGATCGAAGGCACGAACGTCAGAGGAGTTGGCCTTAGCCCAGCTCGCAGCGGGGCCTTCCTGAACGGTGATGGAAAACTCGGAGTGTGTTTCGCGGTAGGAGGCGAAGAGACCGCGAGAATTTGCCAATGCGGATTGGCTTTGGCCATTCGAATAGATTCCGGCGGCGACCTGGCCTTTCTTGACGGCCAAATCGCAGGCACGACGGACGGCTCGCGCGCGATCTTCGGCGGAGAGAGCGACGGTCCGCTTGATGAAGCGGTTCACACGGCGATAACGCTGCTTTCCGGGCATGGGTAGGAGGCGCGGGTCTTTGGGCTGGCTGTGCGCGAGGGAGAGAGAAGTTTCGATGGCGGCACGGAGCGAGTCTTCATCGATGCGATTCGTGGTGGCGCGCGCGGTGCGTCCGTCAACGACCGTGCGAATCGAAACCGTCAGTCCGTGTTCAGCGACGTTCTGGTGAATGCCATTGTTGGCAAAACGCGTCAACGCGTTGGCGACTTCGTCGACATGGACTTCGGTTTCTTCGGTGATCGTGGATTTCGCCAGACGAAGAACAGTATCGACGATGCGGCGAAGGTCGCGCTCGGGGAGAAGCTCCGTGGCTGCCTTACTCAGCAGTTTCATTGGTTTGAAAATGCCGTCCCGATGCGCACATTGCGAAAGCGCGCCGGCGAAGCCCCGTGGCCTGTGCCCATAGTTTGCATGGGCTGGCCCTTTCCACAATTGGGCGTGCCCCACAGTGTCCAGTGATTGAATCGGCAAATAGCATCACAGGAATTCCAGAACTCGGTGGTAATACCGCTGTAGCTCGGATTTTTCAACATGCGGACTTTCTTTCCGCCTTTGATTTCCCAGCCGATTTCGGTGGAAAACTGAAACTGGTAACGGCGGTCATCGATAGACCAAGAGCGATTTGTCTCCATGAGAATTCCGTCGTGGGTGTCGGCGATCAAATCGTCGTAGTCCCAGGTGCCGGGGAGCAAACTGACATTGGTCATTCGAATGATGGGGAGGCGGTTCCAGCTTTCGGTGCGCATGGTTCCGGAAGAGCGGTCGAGTCCGACCAAGTGCGCAGTTTCGCGATTGGATAGATAGCCGCGGAATTTCCCTGCTTTAATGATGTCGGTGCATTGCGCGGGAACGCCTTCGTCATCGTAAGCAAAAGTGCCAAGACCTTGGCCGTGATCGAGCCGGGCGTCGGCTACCACGTTTACGATGCTCGACGCATATTTCAATTGATTCAACTGATCCAGTGTCAGAAAACTCGTGCCTGCGAAATTGGCTTCCTGACCGAGGACGCGGTCCAGCTCGATGGGATGGCCAATCGATTCGTGAATCTGCAAGCCGAGCTGGCTGGCGCCGAGGATGAGGGTGCCGACTTTCTCCGGGCATTGCGATGCGGAATGAAGCGCGGCGGCTTCTTCGGCAACGATTGGAGCGTTTCTCATCAAATCGAGAGAATCAACGAGTTCGTAACCCTGGAGAGCATGCTGGCCGCCAAAACTATTGGGATAAGAACGCTTTTGAATCTCCTCGCCCTGAAACGAAGTGGCAGCAATGCCGCAGCCGGAAATCACTTTGCGCTGGTGAATGCGCGAGCCAATGCTGGACGCAAACCAGGAATCGATCTTGCGAAATTGCATGTCCGTTTCGGTCAGCGTGACACCTTTCACGCGGCGCATTTCGGCGTCGGCGGCAAGCAACAGGGCGAGCTGAGTTTCGAGGGGAATTTCGAACGGGTCTTTGCGGAAAGGGCTCTGCCAACTATCCACGTACGCTTTTTCGGGGGCGAGAACAACTTCGCTGCGTTTGGCCAAGGCCGACGCTTTGGCTATGGAAACGGCTTGCGCCGCGCAAGCAGCGACGCCTTCCCGCGTCAAGCGGTCCGTGGAGGCGAAGCCCCAGGCACCGTTTGACAGTACGCGAATGCCGAGGCCGATTGATTCGCTTTGCGAGAGCGTGCCGACCTGGCCGTTCTTGGTGGTGAGGTCGCGCTGGCGCAAATGCATGACGCGCACGTCTCCATAAGCAGCGCCGCGCAGCCTGGCCGTATCAAGGGCGTTGGTGCAGAGATCCCACATGGGTGAAGGTCAAGCTGAAAAAACAAGGGCGCAGCATCCAGGCAAGGCCGGGACAGGTGCTGGGCCACTACAAAGATAACACGATATGGCGATTGAGAATCGTGCCGAGCGTTACGTGCCTTCGTTCCAGGAAGCGAGGTAGTGTTCCTGTTCCGGCGTGAGCTTATCCAGCCTGTGGCCCATCGAGTCGAGCTTGAGGCGCGCGATCTCCTTGTCCAGGTGCTCCGGAACAACATAAACCTGCGGCTTGAGGTTCTTGTGATTCGCGCGCAGATACTCGGCGGAAAGCGACTGGTTGGCGAAGCTCATGTCCATTACGGAAGCGGGATGTCCTTCGGCGGTGGAAAGATTGACGAGGCGGCCTTCGGCGAGGAGATAGATCTTTCGCCCATCCTTCATTTTAAATTCGTCGACCATGGGGCGGACTTCGCGCTTGCCGCTGGACAACTTCTCAAGCGCTGGGATGTCAATCTCCACATTGAAGTGCCCAGAGTTGCAGACGATCGCCCCGCCTTTCATTTTTTCGAAGTGCTCGCCGCGGATGACGTTCTTGTTTCCCGTCACCGTGATGTAAACGTCGCCTTCCTTCACCGCTTCGGCCATGGGCATTACGCGGAAACCGTCCATCGCGGC
>WNFT01003580.1_pt1 | contig 26318 bp, 29 predicted proteins | sample 5400191 | NCBI WGS metagenome assembly WNFT01 (sample SAMN13153359, study PRJNA577476) | soil metagenome | isolation source: 80 cm saprolite under Madrone tree | place: USA:California | collected 2016-06-14 | reverse complement strand
TCCGGTTCATGCGGCGGCGCGGTCTGATTTCACGGAGCTGACAGCACCGCATTTAAGAAGGATCTTCAATCGCGCGAACAGGATTGAATTCTTGGGATAAAGAGGGATCCTCGGCAGCAGCCAGGGGTTGGCGTAGTCTACGTGGCCCAAGTTCATCGTGACCGCTGAGTCGTAAAAGCGTTCGGCCGTGGCGGCGGCACGAGCCCCGATGCTTTGCCAGTTCCCGAAAGGATAGGCCAGATGCCGGCATGGGCGCCCCGTATGCTCCGTCACCAAGTCCCGGCTGTGCTTCATCTCGAAGACAAGCTCTTCCTCGGTGAGCGAGGACATGGCGGCATGCGACACGCCGTGGCTCTCGAATCGAATCAAGTCATTCTTGCTAATGACCGCGACCTCCCGCCAAGTGACCGGACGAGGCGGCTGGATGGCCGCCCTCGTCAACCCGGTCTCACACATGGCGATCTCGGCCAGTTCCATCGTGAGCGGGAGATAGGATTCCAAGCGCTGCGAATGCCACAGCAGTTCTATCTTCCTGGACAGTTCATCCAGTGCGTTCGAAGGAGAGAGGTCGATGACGCCGGATTTCAGCTCCAGCTTCTTCCGCGGCAGGAGAGGTTTCAACCTCTGCCACCACTGGAAGAGCATTCCCTCACCCGTATCCAGATACCGAGTAGGGAGAAAAAGGGTGGCGGGCCACCCCCTGGCAAGAAAGAGCCGCGCCAAAGCCTTGACGTTCTCTCCGACACCATCATCCACCGTGATCGCGAACACGCCCGAGGTAGACCGGCGCTCCTTGCTGCGCTGCACCAGCTCCGATAAGGGAACCGCCTGGGCGGGTCGCAAGCAATCCACGAACTCAGCCAAGCGCTCTGGCTGGATTTCGTGAAAAGCAAGCACGAATCCGCGGGAGAACCCGGTTATAAATCGCTGAAAAAGGTTCATGTCTAATAGGGAAGGCGCATCGGAACGCGCGGATTTTGTCTACGACGCTTGCGCCGCTGTCGGCTTCACGCGTTCGGTGTCTTGCTCGACGCTCGCGGAATGACCCTGGTACTCGGGCACCAGCAGAAGCAGATGCGCATTCAACGTGCGTCTCCGTTGTCTTCAGAATCTCCTCGAAAAACTTCAGGCGTACTGCAGCGCCGCCGGAGCAGTCCGCGTGGCTGCTTCAAATTCCTTTACCAGCTCGGCGGCAATTTGGAAGATGTCATGGGCCTCTAGCACACGCTGTCGTCCGGAATCTCCGAGTTGCACTCTGAGCTTGACGTCCCGGAGCAGAGTCTCAAGGGCATTTGCCAGAGCAGTCGGGTTCGCGGGCGGCACCAGCAATCCGGTTCCCGGAACCAGCAGCTCAGGCGTTCCTCCCGTTGCCGTCGCCACAACCGGTATGCCGTAGCTCATGGCCTCGATCAGAGCTACGGGAATACCTTCATGGACCCCCGAACCGAGGTCAACACTGGCTAGGACCACGGCGGAAATGGGAGCTTCGGCATAGATCTTCAGGAGCTCGTCATGTGGCACAGCGCCGAGGAATTTCACCGAACCGGTGAGGCCCAGAGCTCTACTAAGCGTTTCCAGCCGCGGCCTGAGGGCACCCGGTCCGGCTAGCCACAGCTCCGGATCAAGGCCCCTGCGTTGAAGGATCTGCCAAGCCTCGAGCAGGAAGCGATGACCCTTGACTTCCACAAGGCGGGCTGGGCATAGCACCACCGGCCGGGGCCCGTGCCGCCTCCGAACCCTCTCGGGAATGGGGACGCCCATGTGAATAACGCGGGCGTTGTTCGCGGAACCGAGTCCCAATGCCCTGGCGATCCTTAAACCGTCCCCAGAAATAAGGCGCACAAAGCTGGCGCTCGCCGCTTTCGTCGCCAGCAGGTTGTTCTCAACGATGTCCCAGCGGTGTGCCGTAAAGCTCCAGGGGATGCCCGATCGCCAGCTTGCCAGCATGGTCATGGTGGCGGTAGTGCCCGCCCAGTGGCAGTGGATGTGATCGGCTCTCCACCGTACAGCAACACGGGCAAGCCAGAGCGCCTTCGGAATGATTGCGAGATTCTTGATTGCAACCACCGGCGACCTGCCACCGAGCAGGAGTCCCACCGCTCCAGCTATCTGACCTGGTGCCGCCAGGGTTTCCGCCACGGCGGCTTTCAGCACACAAAGTGAATGGAGAGCCTCCCCACGCGTCCATTTAACGAGTTCGTGACCGTGAACGATTCTACCCCGCGGGGAGCGCGGAACAACGAGCACCTCGTGCCCTGAGCGCATCAGTTGATTTATCTCGGGGATAAGGAAGGCCTCATTGGAGCCATGCGGAAGGTAGGCCGTGACATAGATGATTTTCACGCGTTTATCCGCTATTCTTGTGCCGCGTCTCAGGCCGCGGAAGCGTCGTTTGCGAGGTCGGAGGCGGCCAATGCAGCCCTGTATATACTTTCGTAGCCTTGAGCCATTCGCTCCACGTTGAATGCCGCCGTAGCATGGGCCTGGGCGGCGTTCGCCATCGCCGTCCTTTTCTCGGGATCATTCAGCAAAGTTCGCATCGCGTCCGTAAACGCCGCGCAGTCGCCGGGAGGCACAAGAATGCCTTGTCGCCCGGATTCAACGAGTTCGGGAACTCCTCCAACGGCCGTAGCGACGACGGGCAAGCCGGCCGCCATCGCTTCCATTACCGCCAGCGGAGTTCCTTCCCAGTTCGAGGACAGTACAAACACATCCGACGCCGCAAGGCACTCTGGAATTTCGTTTCGCTTGCCGAGCAAATGGACACGGCGCTCGAGACCGCGCTCCCGTATGTAAGCAGCCAGTTGCTCTCGGAGACTGCCTTCTCCCAACATGATGAGGTGGATTCGCGGATTGTTCAGCGCAGCGAAAGCTTTCACTAGTAGCAGCGGGTTTTTCTGCGGTTCCAGACGCCCCACGCAGGTGAAAAGAATCGCGTCGCGATCGAACCGCTCTTTTCCGCGCCAGCGGATACGGTCGGCCGGACTTCTACGAAAGTTTTCGACGGGTATGCAATTGGGAACCGTCGCCTTGCACGCCACACCGTATACCTGCTTGACGCTGGCCGCGACCTCGCGCGAGATCGCCACCGGAAGCACCCCCCACCGGAATGCGAACCAGTGCACGACGCGGCCGAGTGCGTCCGTTTCATGTTCCGCGAGGTTGTGCATGGTATGCACCACCACAGGGACCCCGCGCCGCCGCAGTCCCGGAAGAGCATACCGCAGGACCGACAAATGAGTGTGGACTACATGCGGCCGAACTTCTTGGAGGACTCGATCCAGAGACTTAAACAGTCTCGGGTCGAAACCGGGTCGCTTGCCGAGATACCATAGCCGAATATTGGCCCTCTTCAGTCGGTGCTCGATGGAAGTGTTCATTGGAGGATAAAGGCCTGCCGCGGCAACATCGTGCGATTTCGACAAACCGACCATCAAGTGGCCGGCCATTTGCTCGGCGCCGCCAACGCCGAACGAAGGGGTGATGTGCAAGACTCGAAGCCGTTCAAAAGTGGACATGTTCTAAGTGTGTTTCGTGGTAGCCGCGGCGGTCATCGGCTGCGGATGGTCTCTTACGTAATGTTACGTAGTGTGCAAAAGAGCGGCAGCGAGTGCAGCACTTCCGCCAGCGTCCATGGCCATTGAGCAGTTAGCCGGCCCGTAATTCATAACCACTCGGGAATCGGAAACTTGTGCTCCGGGCGCGCCTCATCGGTTGGACGCGGTTGGCGTTCGTACACCACCACCGGCTCATCCCTCCGGCGGGCGCACGCGTGCGCGGTCGCCAGGCCGAACAGCAGCCATGTGGGCTTGCGATACTCCCATGTCAACGCCGATACCCCAACCGTCCAGGTCAGCAGGAGTGTGATCCAGAGGCACCGCTCGAGGTACCGCCCCTGGAGGGCAGAGCAGAGAACACTCGCCAGCAACGCAAACAGGAGCAGGGCGCCGACAACTCCAAGTTCGACCAAAACCGAGAGGAAAGTGTTATGCGCGGGATAAGCAATGTCCACAACCCTTAGAACTGCTGGACCATACGCGCCGGCTCCGACGCCCAGGAAAGCATGATCTCGAAACGCCTCCAGGCCGGCTACCCAAATCTCCGTCCGGTGCGTCAGCGTGCCCCCGGATACCTCCTGTGCAAACTGGAGAATGCGGGCCCACGAGGATCGAGGTACCAGGTACAGAGAACAGGCCGATAAGCAAACGGAGGCGGTCAGGGAAAAGACCCGCTGCCACCGGGGCAACCGGAATACAGTTAGGGGGAGCATCGCAAGGCTGGCGATCGCTGCGACCAGGCCGCCGCGCGATCCGGTTAACAGAATGGCCGCGACACCGGCCACAAGTTGCAGCCAGCACAGCAGTTTCACGAGAGATCCCTTCCGCGAAACCAGCAGATAGAAAACCATGGGTATGCTTAGCGCGAGCACCAATCCAAGGTCGTCCTCATTAAAATATGCGAAGGAGTAGCGGTAGGTTTCCCACACAACCCTTCCCGGGATCGTCGACGCAAGCTGGGCCGCCGTGACTCCGGTCATGAAGTTGTAGATGGTGCCGGTAGATGCAACCAATGCGCCAAAAACATAGGCCTGAAGCAGTCCCACAACTCGCCCTTCAGTAACCGCCAACTCCCAGATGAGCCAAACCATCGCCAGCACTTGTAAGTACGTGCCCACGCGGATCACTGTGCTATCCCAGTCCAAAGTCCAGAAAATGCTAAGCGCGGACCACGCGACCAGACTCAGCATCCAATAGTGCAGAGGCGATAAGATTCGGCATCGCCGAGTTACCGCCGTCCGCATCGCCATGACTCCGACGGCCAGCAAACCGATCCAAGTACCAAGCACCAATCCGCCCAGCTGCGGCACGTACTCGCCCCACGGGAGATCGAACACGAAGGCGCAGAGAACGACGTATGCAATCCGGTCCAACGCGCTCCCGATCCCCGCGGAAGAGGATGAGGCTAGGCCTAGCGGCTGCGCTGTCACGGGCACGTGAGCTGTCATGTCGTTTCGGCTTTCATGCTCCGGAGCGCCGGGCTGGCCTGGGTGTCCCTGGCGTTATACGATCCAGCGCTGCGTTGCAGGCGCCGGTCGATTTTCAAAAGAATTGCACCGGTGCCCATCAACTGCACAAACGCGGCGGCCAGGGCCGCATCGGCCGCACCATTAAGGCCGTACCTCGGGATCGACCAGGCTGAGGTTGCCGCCGCCGCTATACCTGCGGCCAGCAGCATGGGAATCTGCGGACGCAAGCGCCCCGCTGCTGTAATGACATATCCCAGGCCGGACGCGATGAACATGATCGTTCCGGCGATCATCAACCGGACCAGGATGTCAGGCCGTTCGCCGTATTCTGGACGGAAAAGATGCGTGAGGATAGCGCGTCCAAACAACATCGCCCCCAATATGGCTACGCCCCCCAGGCTGCCTCCCAGCGCCGCGGCCATCACCACGTAGCCGCGATATTTCGCACGATCAAGCGCCGCACAGGCGCGGGCGACGGGCAGGAAGATGGATTGACCGAACGCGGATACCACTAGATTGCCCGCGGTAAGCAGAGAAGCAATAGCTGAAAAAATCCCTAGCTCGGCGCTCCCGGAATGCACCTCGACAAAGTACCGCGGGATGCTCAAGTTCAACGAGATGAGCATGGAGATGAATCCCAAAGGAAGGGCCATTCGCAGCAGGGTCAGCATTTCGCCCGAGTTCCATTCGAGCCGGACCGTGAATCCGCTTCTCTCTTCTTTTGCAAAATCGAGGCGAGAATCCCAGACCAGCAGAACCAAGAGGCGTCCGAACGCCAGGCCAATCAAGGCCCAGACGATGCTACGCGTTATATACATGACCCCGCACAGAGCCGTCAGCGACAGGGGACCTTTCAGCAGGAGGGATCCTGCAATCCGGTCCATTCGTTCATGCTTCTGCATGAATCCGTAGTAGGTCTCGCTGACGAATTCCAGCGCCTGAGCGAATCCCACTAGGACCACGATTCCCCCCAGGCGCCAGTCCGTCTGCATGCAGGCAACCGCGCCCGCGACCAGGAGCAGCGCTGCGCCGAGCGAGGCCAGTCGGAACGTCAGATATTGGCCGAAGGTGAATCGATCTCTAAGCTCAGATACTAGCAGCGCCCGAAGTTGCAGGTTCGCAAACAGAACAATTGGAGCGGATACGGCCATCCCAAGTGCGTATTCGCCAACTTGCTCCGGGTTGCCAAGTTTTGCCAGGGCCACGATGATGCCCCATTGGCACGCAGAATACAGCAGATTCCCGGAAAGGACCCAGGTGAAGTCAGTTCTCAGACGTTTATTAGAGTGAGATCCTGTCATGGAGATTGGTTGGGCCGTTCCTGGGTACTATGCCGACATCTGGCGGTAATGATTGTAGTATCGGCTGTACGCGCGGATCTGGCTCGGGTCCATTTTCCAATCGTTGAGAATCGTCCCCACGACCGGAATTTGGTCCTGTACCAGTTTCAGGTGTGCAGCTTTCAGTTCTTCTCGACTCTTGGTGTTGGCGCGGACAACCAGGACGACGCCGTCCGACATTCGCCCAAGCACCCGCGCGTCCGCGTACAACATCATGGGCGGGGTATCGATCAGGATCAGATCAAACTCTTCTCGGAAGCGCTGAAGCAGAATGCGCAGATCCGATGAATAAAGAAAACTAACCGTGCCCGCGTCGACTGGGCCGGTGGGCAGCACCCAAAGATTCGGAATACCGGTGCGCCGCGTCAGAGCCTTTAAAGGCGTCTCGTCAATGATGGGGGGCAAGTCGTGGCGTTGCAGCATGTCCGCAAGGCCCCACCGGTTGGGAAGATTGACAAGCGCGTGCACTCTCGGCCGGCGAAGGTCGGCATCAATCAGCAGAACGCGCTGATTTCCTTCTGCTGCCGCGATTCCGAGATTAGTCAGTATCGTTGTCTTACCCTCCAGCACGTCAATGCTCGTAACCGCGAGAACCCTGCCACCCAGTTCTTTCGCACCGGAACCCCTGTTGAAGGCTGCACCGAACAAGATCGAAGTGAGGGCCGCTCGAAATGACTCGGCTAGCAAGGAAGTGTCACGATTCTGAGTCACGACGGCGAGTTCGCCGAGGCGGTGTTTTAGCCCGAGCAGTTTGCGTCCCGGATCTTCGAGCGCCCAAGCGTCTCTGGCAGACGGAATAACGCCAAGTTCGGGGACATCCGGCAAATTCGACTCGCCAGGCCGTCTCACTTTGCCGGACCCTTCACGGACCAGGACGAACGCAATTCCTCCCAGAGTTCCCAACGCGAAGCCGATGGCCATGTTGAGCGGTGAATTCGGGCGGTAAGGGACAGAGGGAACGCTCGCCGAGTCAATGACCCTGACGTTCGTGGTCCGCAAAGCGGACGCGGCGCCCGCCTCCTTCGCCTTCTGGAGCATGGACTCGTACAATCGCTGGGTCGTATCGATCTCGCCCTTCTTGACGTCGTAGCGCCTCTCCTGGTCCATCTGCTGCTCCACCTTCTTCAATTGGAGTGCGTGAGCTATTGAGAGAATGCGCTCGCGTCCGGCAGCGGCCTTGTACTCCGTGTGCAGTCTGCTGACAATCTCTTTGCGCTCATTTCCGATGGATCTTTCGGTTTCCGCAATCTGCGCCTTTACCTTTTCCACTCTGTAGTTTGTCGGGGTGTATATCGTCTGCAACTGAGCCAGCTCCCGGCGCAGGTTTTGCAAATCGGTCTCAAATTGCCGCAACGGACCTGCCGCGACTGCGTCGGACATGACGTCGCCGGAGCTAGCCAGGGCAGCCTCGTAGCGGGACTGTTTCTCGGCACGATCAGCCTCGGCCTTCGCGAGCGCATCCTGCAGCTGCTTCATACGATCCTCTGCCAGAGGCGCCTGTTTGCCCGCAAAGACCAATCCGCTGGACCGTGCGAAATCCTGCAACTCCCGGTTGGAATTCTCGAGAGTAGCCTTCAGATCCGCCACTTGCTGGTTCAACCAGTCGGTCGTGTCTTTGGCCGATTGCCATCCGGCTTCCCGATTCAGGCTGATGAATTCGGAGACTGCGGAATTGGCTCCACGAGTGGCCACCTGAGGGTCCGGAGCGTCGTAGAACAGCTCGATCACTTGCGATTGGAGCGAGGTTCGCACGGAAAGAGCTTTTTGGACGTTCTTGGTGCGCCGCTGCTCGGGCGTCATTCGCGGAGGCCGTAAGAAACTGATGTGATTCCTGAGGTAAGCCAGCGCTCTTGCCACTCCCACTTGATGGTTTTCGGCCGAGTCCCCGAGTCTTTCTGCGACGCGCTTGGCGAGCGTCTCGCTCTCCAGGAGTTTCACCTCGTTCTGGAGATAGTTTTCAGGGGTCGCATTGGGGAGAATAGAAATCGGAGACACTTCGCGCACGAATTGGTCGTTACTGAAGCCCTCGATCTGCACTGACGCTCGTGCCTGATAGATGGTTGTCGTGAGGTGGCTGATGGCCAGCCCCATCAGCAGACCGCCAATCGCGGCTCCTGCAATTGCCGCCTTTCTTCGCCATAGTGAAGCCGTCAGCTCATTGAGTCCCGACGAATCCGCGGAAGGCGAGACGCTCAGCGGGATCGTGTAACTGGCTACCGCCGGGACATACGACCCTTGCCCTGAACGCTCCATCTGCATACTGTTCCCAATGTCGTTGTGCAACATATAGTTATTCCTTCTCCGATAGAACCGGCTCACCGGCAATGCCCAGCATCGGCGGAGTCTGTGTGACTGTGAGCGGTTTGGATGCCATGGCTCGGGGCCTTTGTCTGTCACTTGAGCTTGACCGGCTCACGACAATCTGCGCCCAGCTTCTCTGGACTGAGCGTCCAACGGCTCGAATCAGCAGACGCACGCACATTGTCAAGAACGGGACCGGATCGTTCCTGCTGAACCATGCGATTTCCCTTTTTCCTTTAAGCGACCGCCACCATCCGCTGACCGTCAATCCCCCACGGCGCAGATAGGTGAGGCTCGTAAACAGATCATAAGGCTCTACGATGAACGTGCGGCCTTCAACCATCGCCAATCGGCGAACGCTCCATCTTGTGAGATCAAGATGGAGTGCTCGCACCACGTCCACTCCGGCGCGATCCTCGAACATCCTAAAATTCGCGCCGATGCGCGGGTTGAAGTCGAGGAGCTTGTATCGGCCATCCCGCTTGTCGAGGCGACAATCGATGTCCATTATGCCGGCGTAGCCGATGGCTTTCAGCAGGATCTCAGTCTGCCGGCGGAGCGGTTCGTTCAGAACGGAGACGCCCAGAGTCGTAACCCCTGCAAAGGCCGGGTGGGATCGCAGCTTCTTGCCAGTGAAGGCCACGAAGCAATCTGTTTCTGGATTGCAGTAGCCGTGGAAAATCCAGTCTTCGGCAAGAGACTCGGGAATGTATTCCTGGAAAATCAGATTCGGGCTCTCCGGGCTTTGCGCTTGCCGGTAGATTGCCAGCAGTTCCTGGGGAGTCTCCGCGATGGATACGCTGGGGGTGCCTTTAGGCAGCTGCTGAGTGTCCGCGGCTTTGACCACAACTGGAAATTTGACACGTTCTATGAACGCGTGGACGTCGTCGACAGAATCAGGGAATGCACTTTCCGGGCATGGTACCCCGATACTCCGGCATAGGAAATACATATCTCTCTTGTTGGCTAGCCGGCGGGGAAGCTCTCTCGGCAACCGCGGGAACAGGAACCATTTCGCAAGAGCGTCCGAATGCTCGGCGACGAAAGCAGCGGCTGAATCATCGGTGGGAACTAGAACCGTCGGACGACCCAGCCGCTCGCCGATAGTCGCCAAGTCAGTCAGAAGCCGCTCGGTATTTAGGACGCGGGTGTCCAAGACAAAGGCGCCGGTCAAATAACGCGACATAGCGGCTGGCGCGAAACCGTCTTCGACGGTTGCATAGACCGGCACACCAAGCCTTCCGAGGCTTCGAATGATACCCAAGGGGCCATGCTGAATGATATTCCGGGCGGTCTTAAACACCAGCACCGGGACCGTCGCATCCAAGTCGAGTGGTATGGGCATGAGAAAGTGACTTGCTTGTCCGCCGCCTTCTTCAGAATTCCTTGCACCTCGGCGCGCGAGCACACTGGAATGCGGGTGGCCACCCGTTTTGGTCCCGTCCGCCGACAATGTGATGGGACACACGCCTAGCCGTGTAGTCGGCGCCATGCAGAAACCGCATCGCGGGTCCAAAACAACTTGCGCTGGCCAAGCCCGTAAAGTAGAGGCCGGGGACGGAGGCTTCGAAGTGAGTCGAGAGAACGGGCTGATGTTGCTTGGCGCGCAACCGCGATTTCAGGTCCTGACTGAGGAACGGCAAACGCTGGAGATCGAACCGGTATCCCGTAGCGGCGATGACATGATCGGTCGTAATATCCAGGAGGCGTCCATCCTGCCCCGCAACCTGTAGCACGGCGCGACCGCCTTTAGCCTCGGCTCTCCGCACGAAATGACCGAGGAAGGTCTGCACGCGCCCCATAACCCGGTCTTTCAGCCACCAAGCCCCGGCGGGACCCAGCACAGTCTTGACTCTTTCAAAACGAATCCGTTGCGGCAAATGGTGGAACAGCGTCGGGGCCGTACAACAGACCCATAGTTCAAGCCCTTCCCCCAGATTGGACACCGGTCGGCGCAGCTGCTGGTACAGCGACCGGCGGAGGAACCTCGGCGTTTGGTTCCAGGCAAGCGACGGCTTGCGCACGATCAGGTGGACAGTAGCCCCTTCCTCGGAGAGTAGCGCCGCCGCCTCGAGCGCTGACTGACCGGCGCCGATCACTGTGACATCCCTCCCCTTTAATCTACTCAAGTCGTGGTGATCAGCGCTGTGCGACAACAATTCCGAGGGCAAGCCGCCGAGTACCGGAGGGATATGAACCGCATGTTCCAACCCAGTTGCCACGATGACTTTGCTGGCCCTCATCGTCGCGCCATCTGCCAGTCGCAACTCGAACTCATCGCCTGATGCGTCAACCCCATCGACCATCATTTCTTCGACGCTGGGGGCCAAAGCGCGCTGAAAGGACAAAGCATATTGAGTAAACACTTCCAGAGATACCGGCGTACCCCTTTCCCCGTAAGGCACGCCCCTCTCGGCGCAGTACCGCGCTAGAGTGTAGCGCGCGGTTGGATCGGAGAGACTTGAAGCGCATCCTTCGGATTTCAGGAACATGCCCTTTGGCATCTGGCACAGCCAGCGATACATTGGCCTTCCGAAAATACGGAAGTCGATGCCCGCAGATTGCAGGTGCGCGGCAATCGAGACTCCATACGGTCCCGCGCCGATGATGGCAACGGGATGACGCGATAGACAGCTCATCGAATCACTATCTGCCACGATTTACGGATGGCGCCATATAACAATCCCGGTGGCCGTCTGAATGATCGCTTCCGCCGCTCTCGCCGCGGCCTTCTTAGGGCCGCTAGGCGGTACCACCAGGATGTCGTTCGGCCGCATGGCAATGTCCTCAGCCTTTCCGGCCATCACCTTTTTCAGGTCTACGGGAATCTCTTTTAGTTCCGTAGTGCCGGGAACAGAACGGACGATCTTTGCGTGTTGTGGTGCAGGAGTCAGTCCGAATCCCTCGGCACTCGAAAGGGCCTGAAGGACAGAAATGGTGGCATTGCCCTTGAGGGCGACCTCACCGGGCTTTCGGACTTGGCCGATGACGTAGACTGCTTCCGCTACAGGAACGGTGACCACGTCATGCGGGAAGATCAGGATGTTTTCCGTCGGGTTCGTGCCGGCCACCATATCTCTTACTGCCACTTCCGCCACGCTGAATTGCCCGCTTGCGTCGGTCTTTGCCGTGCGTAAGGGAACTGGACCGTATTGGATCTCGCGGCTGATTGTAATTCGAGGGCCGGCATCCTGTCTTAGGCCGTCCGCCATGGAGATGACTTCCATCAGTGTCTTCCGCCCTTGTAATTGATGAACACCTGGATGGTTTACTGCGCCCATGACGGAAACGGGCTGACTGCCGAAATCGACGATTTCTACCGTAACCTGAGGCTTCAGAATCTCCTTCGAGAACCGCTTTATCAATTCAGCTCTAAGCTGTACCACCGTCAGGCCGCCGGCTTGAATCTCGCCGATCAGCGGCAGATCGATGGCACCGCTTGGATCGATCCGCAGTGGCTTGTCCGAGATCTCTTCCACGCCGAGTACCCAAACCTTGATTTGGTCGTCCGGCCCAAGTACGTAGTGCGACTGTTCTTCGGGCTGGGCCGGGGCAGATAAAGCTGGAACCTGTTGACCCGTCGCCAAGAAGCATGCTGTCAGCAGGATGAGACCGAAATGTTCGCCTTTCATACCGTTCACCTCCTTTTTGCTGGAGACTGTGCCTCGAGATACCTACTTGTCCTCACGCCGCTAATTCGGCGACTCACCAGGATGGCCGTTATGGAAGCAATGGATGAGAGCCTCCAAGGTGATGACGCTACGGAGGCGCCGGGCCCAGTCGCTGATGTTTTCACGGTTAGATGCGACACCGAGCGTACTCTTGATAGGTCTTTCAAATTCCTAGATCTGCGTCTGCGACGTACGTTGCACGGGCTCTTGGAGCTCCGTCATTCTCATAAAGATCTTCCAGAACGTCTGAATTATTAGTATCACGTCTTCCGTGAAGGTGACGCTCTCACAATAAGCGATATCGATCTCCAGTTTGGCCGGCAGAATGGTAGTGAGGTAGAAAGTTTCTTTGTCTAGATGCCCACGAAGAAGCTGCTCCTCGTAAACATTCGCGCTGGGACCAGTGATGCCCGGTTTCAAAAGGAGAGTCTTCTTTTGCCTGTCGGTGTATTCTCCAACGTATCGAGGCACCTCCGGACGAGGACCGACGAGGTTCATGTCTCCCAACAAAACGTTGATGAGTTGGGGGAGTTCGTCAACCTTTGATTTGCGCAGCCATTTCCCGAACGGCGTAATCCTCGTGTCTCCCTCCGCTGTCAATAGTGGGCCGGAGCCGGATGGGCTGTGTTTCATGGTTCGAAACTTAAAGATTTGGAAAGGCCGACCAAATTGACCGATTCGCACCTGCCGAAAGAACGCAGGTCCGCTGTTCGTGAGCTTAACGAACAAAGCGACCAGAAATAGAAGGGGAGAGAGAACAATAAGCCCGAACAAAGCACAAGCTGCATCGAACCATCTTTTTCCTGTGCGACAGTAAAAGGATTGAGTCATGGTTGGTGTTGCAGGCGCGAGGACATAGTCGGCCTCAGAGGGTTCGCTTACAGGGACAGCGTCTCAGGATTTTTCAGAGCCATGGCTCGCCAAGATTAAGCGGCATTCATCTGCGGTACCGGCTGGCGACATCGTGCAATGCATCGGGAGAGAAATCGCTTCATTGAATCGCTCTTCCGCATTAGGGAATTGCCCGCCGCGATATCCGAATTCGTTCTGATAGAGCGGGTGCAGATGGAGGGGAATGAAGTGGACAGAGGTACCGATACCGCGTTGCTTCAACTCCTCAATCACGCGATCGCGATCGATCCGGAGCACTGAGGCCTGGACACGGAGAACATAAAGGTGCCAGGCGTGTTCGACATTTTCAGGTACGGAAGGAATTCCAAACGCATCAGAACCGGCAAACGCGCGATTGTAGCGATCCGCAATCGACACGCGACGCGCGCGCAGGGCGTCACATTTGACGAGTTGAGCGAGACCGAGTGCGGCTTGCAGGTCTGTTAGATTATATTTGTAGCCGGCTTCCAAAATTCCATAGCGCCATGAGCCTTCCGCACTGTATCGCTTCCACGCATCTCTACTGATGCCGTGGAGGCTCAGGATGCGCATCCGCTCGGCGTATTCTGGATTCTCCGTGGTCGCCATTCCGCCTTCACCCGTGGTTAAGGTCTTGGTCGCATAGAATGAAAAGCAAGTGATGTCTCCGAGCGTGCCCACAGTTCTGCCTTTGTAGCGCGACGGCAGTGCGTGAGCGGCGTCCTCAATCACCTTCAGGTTATATTTCCGCGCGATATCAAGAATCGGGTCCATGTCGCAGGGGTAGCCGGAGTAGTGCACGGGAAGGATCGCGCGCGTGCGGCTGGAGATGGCGCGCTCGATCTGTTCGGGGCCGACTTGGTACGACTCCTCTTTGCAATCCACCAGGACAGGCCGAGCCTTGAAGTAGAGCACCACTTCGCCCGAGGCCGCGAAAGTCATTGTCGGGACAATTACTTCGTCGCCTTCGGAAATTCTAATTGCAGCTAACGCAAGATGAAGAGCCCCTGTACATGAATTTACAGCGAGTGAGTGACTGGCGCCAATGTAACGGCCAAACTTCTCTTCGAATTCCCTCACGCGCGGACCCGTCGTGAGCCAGCCGCTCTGAAGTACCTCAACTACCGCTCTAATCTCGTCTTCTCCAATGGAAGCGCAGTGGAATGGCAGGAAAGATGTTGCAGCAACTGACATGACGGATTTCGAGCGAGACGAGGCTAAGTGTTCAATCGACTTTTGTCGGTCGCGCGGCGGATTGATTCTGGTCTTTGCAGGTCGGATAGATGGAACAGTCATTTGTTTATTAGTTTCGACCATTCAAAATTTGCTTCGACGAACTTCCGGCCATTTCTCCCGAGCTCGTAAATGAACTGAGGATTCTCCGGCCCTGCCAATCAAATTTCAGTGCGCGCGCCCTCAAACTAAGCTGGCCCGGAGCACGCTGGGTCACGTATTCCACTTCCCATTCAGTGATGTCAGGACGCGACAGTGGCACGTTCATGGTGTGGTCCTCCGGTGTAGAAGGTGGGTGCGCTGAGATTCTTATCCGGCCGGGCGGTATGTAAACCATGGTCCATCGCGAACTCCGGGAAGAGCTCGTGACACCGGACAAGCAGGCCTTCGTAGTCCCCGCAGGCAAGCAACCGTTCGAATTCATCCACTTGTTCCAGAGTTCCGGTGGCAACTCTGCCGGCTTCGGAAAGTGCGAATATGCGGTCGTGCGCAGTCGGTTTAAGGTTCTCCCATGACTCCCACAGTTCTTCCGTAATCTTCTCCCCCTCTTTCAAGCCGATAAATTCGAAGAGTAAGTCCTTCCCTGGCGTAAGCCCAGAAAAAAGGCTGAAGGTTCGCGCGATTTCATAAATATTCAGAGGCTTTCCCATATCGAAGACAAATGTCTCACCTCCCTGACCTTGAGCCGCCGCATGCAAGATCAGACACACGGCCTCCGCGATGGTCATGAAGTACCGAGTGGCTCGCGGATCAGTGATTCGAATCGGACCGCCTTTCTGGATCTGATCCCGGAAGAGGCGGAGCACGCTGCCCGTGCTACCAGCCACGTTTCCGAAGCGCACGCTCATGAATCGCGTATGACTGGATTGGCCGAGCTCTCGGACTAATAGCTCGGTGATTTTTTTCGACAGGCCCATGTAATTGCGAGGCTTGACCGCCTTATCTGTGGAAATGTTGACAAATCGGCTCGTGCCGAAATCCCGAGCGGCCAGCGCCGTATTGCGGGTTCCCAATACGTTATTGCGAACCGCTTCACAGGGGTGAAGTTCCATGAGATGTACATGCTTGTACGCTGCCGCATGGAAAACGATTTCTGGCCGTTCGCTCTCAAATATCGCGCGAACTCGGTCGCTGCAGCTCACGTCAACAAGCCTAGGTTCTATACAAAGGGTAGGGAAGCGTTCCTGGAGTTCTAGATTGATGTAGAACAGGCTGTTCTCCGACCTTTCCAGCAGAATGAGCTTGCGGGGACTTCCGGAAGCGATCTGCCGGCATAGTTCAGACCCGATCGACCCGCCCGCTCCGGTCACGAGAACGACTCGATCTCCTACTATTTCTTGAACGAATGCAGGATCAGCCTTCACTTCCTCTCGCTGCAGCAGATCTTCAATGCGGACGGAGCGCAGGTCTCGCAGACCTACTCTCCCGTCAACCAGTTCTGCAAGGGATGGCAAAGTCCGAACAGGAATTTCGCACTCTCGACAGCGGGCGAGAATAAATCTCATCTGCGAGCGTGTCGCACTGGGGATGCAGACGAATACTTCTTCAGCTTGCAGCTCCCGCACCAGGCGCGCGAGATCCGACAAGCCGCCAAGCACGGGGACGCCACATATTGTCGTTCCACTCTTTTCGGGATTATCGTCGACCAGACCAATAGGTGAAATTCCCGCGGAGGCATCCAGGACAAGTTCCTTGAGTACCTTCGTGCCTGCATCTCCGGCTCCGATAATCAGGGCGCGCTTGCCTCCTCTTCGCCCAATGGCGCGTTCCGCGGCATATAACCGGATGCCAAAATGAAACCCCACGAGCAAAAAAATCGACACCGTCCAGTCGAGTATGAAAAGCGCTGCAGGGAGACGCACGTCGGTCAGAACAAACCGGGTGATGGGATAAAATGCTAGGCTGCTCAGAGAAACCGCCTTGGCAAGGCCGATGAACTCTGGGATGCTGGCAACCCGTAGCGAAAACCTACACGAACCCAGGAGCAGAAAGCTGAGGAACCGCAAGCCAACGATCCAGGGCAGGGTGAGAGGCAGAATCCGCCACGTCCAGTCTGGGCCGCGCACCTCGGAAAGAAGGGCGGCGGAAAAAGCATATGCGAAGCCCGTGAGCATCCCTTCTACGCACAGCACCAATGCCTGATTCCGCCATTGCCAGGCGCGCCCAAGTGCTCGAAGGACCCATGCCGCTCGCAGTTGGTGAGTGGCGTCGAGCGCCTCCTCCAGTAGGCTGCGCCTCACCGTCCAGATAGCCTCCCCGCCGCGCTCCGCCGGAAGTTTGAACGATGTCTTGTAAGCCCCAGGTGTTACGCGGTTCGTGTGACCAACTGGAGAGTGACTGGATGAGTGGTGCATCGGAGCCTTTCAAAGCAGGGATTCGGACTATGTTCGTGGAGCCGGCCCTACTTCTTCGTGTGTCCTTGGGAATGCCCATCCAATGCAGGCGGGGATCTGCCAGGGAGGGAGTGCGAACTTTTATTCTCTATTTTCTTCTTTCAGGATTGAGGCAAGGCTGTTACTGCTTGTGGCACAGATAGACCTGATGCAGAAATACGCGCGTGGCTATACGATGGGTTGCCACGAAAGACTTTCTGAGGGCACCTGCCCACCGCAAATCCCTTTCTGCCCGGCTATCGGTTGCACCCAGGCCTCATCAATTTGGACCGCGACTGACCGCTGCAAGAGTGTTACAGACAGTACCAGACGCTGATGCCCTCTAAAACCCAGCAAGATTCCCTGGAGGCCGCAGAGCGGGCCGTGCTCTATTCTGACCCTATGTCCAATCTCGAGGAACGGCCAAGGTAGGCTGGGCAGCCCGGACTTGACAGCGGCCTGAATGGCGGTAATTTCGCTTTCATCAATGGGGACAGGGGTTTTGCCAAATCCCACGACATGAACAACCCCAGGGATCGAAAGAATTGGCAGCCGGTTCAGGGAGTCAAACTGGCAAAACACATACCCGGGAAAAAGTGGAAGCTCGATTTCCTTAAAACGGTCAGACCACCGGCGCCTGCACTTGTATAGGGGGAGTAACGATTCGTAGCCCCTCCCATGCAAATGTGTGGCTACTGTATGTTCGTACCGGCTTCTAACCCGCAGCGCGTACCAGGGATAGCTTATGTTTTCAGTCTCCATATCCGTTCAACCCAAGCTACCGCCCTTTCGGTCCCGTGACCGCAAGTCCTACTACGAATCTGAAGTCTCCCGTAAGCGTGCGGTGATGTTAGCCAACATCGGGTCGCTGGACAATCGGGTGGTTGTACCAATTAATGCAAGGGCAAGTACCGAGTACAAAAGATTTAGCCGTTCAGATTAGCCAATTGGATTAGTCCCTGTGGGCTAGGAGATCGCGCAAGTGCCCCTCTTAACAGTAGATAGGATGAGGCGTGATTAATTCACAGAAGGAATTGCAGTCCGATTTTGCATCGTCCATTGGTTGAAATTTTCTGAGCCCACCGAACCTGCATCAGTGTTGGAATGGCCGCTGAGTCTCAGAAATTTCGATCGCACAGCGGACGAGCGATGAAGTTGGAATTGGCCGAGTGCCCAGGACGCAAATGCCACCTTGACTGATGTTCTGAATATCGCCCCGGATGATGGCCTCGGCTTCCTGGGGATTTCCGAGTGGTGCGAGCTTCCTCCCTCGCTCGCAGTTCCAAGTTGCACAGAAATCGAAGATGAGAAGATGACGTCTTTGCGGCTGACGTTCTCCCTGCTTCATTTGCGCATAATCCCGCGGTTAAACGCTTGAGTCAATTAGTCGAACGGGTTACTCCGGAGCCCAGCAGTGGAGAAAGAACTGGAAGGAAGACTGGGTCGTTACTGCGGTTGCGTCATGATGATTTTTCTCATAACTGCCGACCGGGACGAAACACGCATCTTGGCCATGATCATTCGTAGGATGGCCTTCACTGTGTTGGGGCTGACGTTCATCCGATTCGCAATCTCCTTGCTGCTCAAGCCGTGCAACAGACACTCCAACGTTTCTCGCTCGCGTTGCGTGAGGTTGAAATGTTGGCAGACTTGAGGCAATAGGACCAATCCGGAGGGCCCTCTTTCGAGCAGGACGGCCATGGTGGCGCGAGCATGATCTTTTGCCTGCGAATCCACATGGAAGGCCCGGCAAAAATAACGCCTCCTACCGGATTGGAACTCAGCCACGAAAGGGGATTCACCCAAAAGCTCTTGGCTCATCAGGGTCGAGAGAATCCTTTCTGTTACGAGTCCTAGGTTCGCGACCTTGTCGGGATAACTAAGAATCTGGGCCGCCTCGACATTGGACGAGATAAGGTTTAGGTTCGAGTCCATCAGGAGGAATCCAACCGCAGATTTGGGTGGAAGCAGTTCCTTTGTTGCCAGCGACATGTTTACTTCACGGGCCTGAACGGTCTTCTTCAAGCCTTGTTCAGAGAGACCAACACTTATGGGTGTTTTGTTTGAGCTATTCGAGAGCGCTTGTGTCTCGGGGTTGGCACGGTGCGCAATCGAGACTGACAAATGGTTTGTGGGCATCGCGGGATCCCCTACTCCGAATTCTTCAGGGCGGGAGAAATGGAGTTTTCGCCGATGTTGACTTGAAGTCGTTCTCACTCGCTATAGCAAATGCCTTTAATACTAAGTCCTTGAATGATTGATTCCTGTTGTGTACTCTCACAAAACGTAGTAGTACAATGACTAGCAATAGTTGCAGAGCGATGAGGCCATTGTCAAGCGTTTGTTAACTATGGGTGCCGGACTGCGTCGGAATTTCTGTCGAGTTTGGGGGAATCAGTAATTGATCCGGCCCTGATGCGACGTAGCATCAACGCGACGGAGATTAGTCGCTTGAGGACGACGGGAGCGTAATATGCCGCCACAGAAGTCTTCCGTGATGGCATCCAGCAGGGATCGGCTCCGAGAAGCGGCCAAGACTCTTTTTGCGGAAGGTGGGTACGAGGGCACAACGACTGCAGCCATCTGTCGGCTTGCGGGGACTAGCCAGTCCCAGCTCATCAAACATTTCATTGACAAGCAAGGTGTTCTAGAGGCCATTTTCGAATACACCTGGGAGCAGATCAATCCAGCAGTGCTTCTGGCCACGGAGAGCATTACCTCCCCTCGAGAGAAACTTAGGATCCTAATTGAAATGGTGCTCGGCTTTCTAGAGAAGGACTCTGCGGTGCTGATTCTGGTTTTGCTCGAGGGTCGGCGAATCCGTGGCGACGGGCATATGGTCGTGCTCGTGCCCGGTTTTATAGAGTTCGTAAAGATGCTGGATGGAATTCTGAAAGAATTGGCCGCCCAGGGAGAACTGGCCCCGAACATTCACCCACAGGCCTTTCGCTCAGCCCTGATGGGAGCGGTCGAAGGTATGCTACGAGACCGGATGCTTGCACGCACGTCCCACTTCCCGGCTTCTTACACAGAGGCGGACATGCGCGCAATGGTCTCAAGCTTGCTTTCCTCTTTTCTGATCAAATGAATTAGCTTGCCCTCGTTGGCCAGCGGCGGAGAGCAGAGAAAGATCGAGCCATTACTGTTAGTGGGTCATCATGATCTTCCCTACGATGGCCGAGCGAGAAGAGACTCCCGTCTTGATCATAATCAGTCGTAGAAAGGCCTTCACTGTGTTGGAGCTGATGTTCATCCGATTCGCAATCTCCTTGGTGCTCAAGCCTTGCAACAGATACTCCAATACTTCTCGCTCGCGTTGCGTTAGGTTAAATCGCTGGGAGACTAGCGACAAAGAGACCAATCCGGAGGGCCCTCTTTCAAGCAGGATAGCTATGTTGGGGTGAGCAGGATCTTTTGCCTGCGCATCCACGAGGAAGGCGCGGCAAAAATAACGCCTTCTCCCGGATCGAAACTCGGTCACAAAAGGCGATTTACCTGGGGCCTGTGGGTTTATCAGGCTCGAGCAAATTGTTCCCGTGAGGGAGACTTCCGAGTGCCTTGGATTTGCGAGCTTCTCTGGATAAGTAAGAATGTGGAGCGCCTCGGCATTGAACGAGACGGGGTTTAATGAGGAGTCAATCAGGAGGAATCCGGCTGCAGACTTAGGTGGGGGCACTTTCTTTTGCGTCAGCGACTCGCTTGTTTCAGCGGCTGAAATCCTCTTCGGTCTTGGCGGAAAGGGAATACCCCTCACGGCTGATTCCTGCAATGCATTCCGATGTGAATGTGCCCTAAAGTTCGTCTGTTGTACATCCGACTGCGAGGAACGCCCGTGTGCATCGTCGTAACTCCTACCGCCTCTTTTTCAGCCCTGATTCTGTGGCCCCCGTCGAACGGCCGAAGGAAAGTTAATAGCAACTCCCTGGAACTGCAATCCAACACCATACTGCCCGTCGGGCAGTCGTTGACAGTAAACAACACGAACCTTTGTTTGCAGATCGCTTTGGAAGGACCTGACCATCAGTCGCTCATTAGGCTCCATCGCGCGTCGGGTTAACACGCGTACACCATTGGAGCAGACATTCTCCGTGATCGTATGCTCCGAACCGGCTGGGTCCCACAGTTTGGAAACCTCTAGCGGAACAGCCAGACGGATTCGTTTCTCAATGCGTCCCTCGTGTGGAGCCATACAAAGCCTCCACTGGCTTCCGCTTGAACCGCCTCTTTGTCTCGAGAAACAATCTTGGGTGTATTTGAGAGAGGCGCGCCTGCGGAAGCGACCGCGTCCCACTTCGCCACCGTAGTCTTTCATGATCAGAACACAAGCCGGTGAAATGCCTATTTCTCATAGGGGAAAACCTGCAAGTAGAGTTAGGGGAATTCCGTGCCCGAAAGGTGTCAGGATCGGCATAAGCTAAGGGAAATTACGTATCGCGTCTGAAAGCCGATGCAGAAATGCAAGGCATTGCAGCCGGGCGTACGGGGGACGTGCTTCCCGACTGCTTACGGCATATTGACTCTAGCAGAGAAAGTGCCGCAGCCATGTACAGCTGATCGGAACGGCGAAACTAAACGGACTCGACCCGGAAAGCTACCTGCGCAACGTACTATCTCGCATCGCCCGCATGTTCGAAGGCTTTGCGTGCCGGCGCGGGAACACTCAGACGCAGCGCAGCAACAGTGCCTCCCGGCGCGGTTTCGCTCCTGCGCCGGTCGGACTCTGTGTGGCGAACGCGGATGCGCTCGACGTGCGACGTTTCATCGCGCGAGATCTGGAATTCGCCTTCGTAAGTTTGGATGTTGGGTCCAGTGATTCGAACGCGATGCACACCCGATAGTGTTCGGAAGATTACTGCGCCCGCGTCGTCCGCAAGCTTTCGATCCATTGCGCCGCCAGATCCGAGGGCGTCCATAAGATCAACCGTAACAAACAGGCGTAGTACAACGGGTTGGGCGCCGTGCAAACGTGGGACTTAGTGAGTTTGTTCAACAATTCGACACCCGCACGCTTCCGCCAACCCATCAACCAGCAGAAGAGTGCGTATTTGTTGGCTTTTTGCTGATCCATAGTGATGCCGAGTGGGGCCTTCTGGGCGCTATTTATGGTCATTTCGGGATACATGGGATACAGTTCAGGCACCACAGCCCACGTTTGCGTCGTTTGCGCCACTTATCGAAAATCTTAGGGGCGTTCTTGAGCAGCAGGAGCATCGTGGCAATGTGTTCGGGCATAGGGTAAGCCACTGCTTTGAATGCACGTACCTTGGAGGGCTTGATAGTTATCCGCACATTGGTAGACGTGATTGGGAGAGACGCGGAACAACTGCCTTTTGATCTTCAGGGAAAAAATAATTTCCATTCACCTCCACGCCCAGCGCTTTGACCACCAACGCGAGATTTTGTTCGGCTTTCTCCATTGCTTCCGGTCCCATGACTCTGGCCTCCAATCTTTGAATCATTTCCGCATGCCGCGCTTGCAGCTCACCGGAGGCGGCGGTGGAAGCCAGAGAATTGGGTTTGCGATTCCCATCGACATGGCGCGCAGTGTGATGGAACAAATCGTGGACCATGGGAAAGTAGTCAGGGGGCAACTAGGTGTCGCAATCCAGAGTGTTGATGCTGATATGGCCAAGGCCTTCGGACTAAATCAAGGGGGCGGCGCATTGGTCCCAGAGGTGACGGCCGGAAGCCCGGCTGCATAGGCGGGAATCAAGAGAGGCGACATCATCCCTCGCGTGGAATGGAAAAGTGGTCAGCGGCCCCGACGATTTAAGTGTACACATCTCTGAAATGGCTCCAGGTTCAATGGTGCACCTGAAGATCACCTGCGATAGCCAAACGCGCGACGTGACCGCCACTCTTAGCAAACTCACCGAGAAGCCAGAAGAATCTGCGCGCGGAACAGCAAGCTCCTCCGCATTGCGCGGCCTTCAGGCCCTATCCCCTTCAAGGCGCGACACATTAGTAGAAAGTCGGAATGGCACCGTCCTAGGGCGAGGGAGTAGGATCATGAGAATTCTACTGGCGATCGATGATTCCAAATTTTCGGAGGCGGAAACGGAGGCTGTGATTGGGCTGGCTAATGGCTTCGCTAATGCAACAAGAAAGGTACCGCGATGGCATCAGCACCACACCAGCTCAATATATTTATTTTCTGGAGAGCTATCGTGGCAAATTCTCGTCTAACAGGTTTTATCGGTTTTCTTTTGCTTGCCTCTTGCGTGTCCGTCATTCCCAGCAATCTTCGCGCACAGGAAAAAGGTTCGCTTCTTGTCATGCCCATCCCCGCACATGTTGTGCAGCGTGAAGGCGAATTCCTCATCGACGGAGCTTTTGGTATTGCTCTGAAAGGCTATAAGGAAGCTCGTCTTGAACGAGCACAGCAGCGCTTCCTGGATACACTTTCGCGGGAAACCGGGATCCCGCTCTGGCGCCAAGCAGTCCTCAACCAACCGCACTTCACAGTTCAAACTGCGGGACCGAGTGCGGCCGTCCAGCAACTGGGTGAGGACGAATCTTACCACCTCGAGATCTCAACCACCGATGTTCAGTTGACGGCGCCCAATCCGATCGGGGTGCTTCGCGGACTCCAGACCTTTCTCCAACTAGTAAGGGTCACCCCGAGAGGCTTCAGCGTTCCGGTCGTCACTGTTGACGACAAACCACGCTTCCCTTGGCGTGGACTTCTGATCGACTCTGGACATCGTTTTGTACATATCTCCGCTATCAAGCGGAATCTAGACGGCATGGAGGCGGTCAAACTGAATGTCTTCCATTGGCGTTTCGCGGACAATCAGGGCTTTCACATCGAGAGCAAGAAATTTCCACTATTACAGGAAAAAGGTTCCGGCGGCTTTTATTACTCCCAGGACGAAGTCCGGGAGATTATCGCGTACGCGAGCGACCGCGGGATCCGGGTGGTCCCAGAGCTTGACATGCCCTGCCACACAACATCATGGTTCCTCGGCTACCCTGAGTTGGCCAGCGGGCAAGATCCCTCCCACAGCTCGGCGATAGATCCCACACGCGAAAACACCTACAAGTTTCTCACTGGATTCATTGGTGAGATGGCTGTTCTATTCCCCGATTCCTACTTTCACGCGGGAGGAGATGAATGCGACGTCAAGGAGTGGGAGGGCAACCTGCGCATTCAGGACTTCATGCGGGCGCATGCGATTAAGGATGGCGCGGCGCTGCAAGTGCTTTTCACAGCCAAAATTCAGAAGATTATCGAGGGCCGCAAGAAGATCATGGTGGGATGGGACGAAGTTCTTCAGCACGATACACCCAAAGATGTCGTCATTCAATCCTGGCGCGGGCCAAACTCGCTGGCAGAGGCCGCACGGAACGGTTACCGCGGGGTGCTCTCGTCCGGCTACTACATCGACTTGAACCAGTCAGCAGCGGAGCATTACCTGGTGGACCCGTTAGGGGACAGCGCTGGCACGCTCACATCGGATCAGAAGGCCCGCGTTCTCGGCGGAGAGGCCACCATGTGGACAGATATTGTCTCCGATGAAAACATGGACAACCGCATATGGCCGCGTACCGCTGCCATCGCTGAGCGCTTATGGTCTCCCCAACAGGTTCAGGATGTCGATTCAATGTACCAGCGGCTCGCGATCATATCGCAGAAGCTCGGTTACTACCGTCTGCGCCACAGACTTATCACAGATGAAATGCTGGAGCGCATGAGCGGCGAACTGGATCCAGCGCCCTTGAAAGTGCTTGCGGCCGTAGTACAACCTCCCAGGTTGTATGTCCGTCAGGAACTGCGGACCTTTACTGACTTTACGCCGCTCAACCGTCTTGATGATGCGGTGCCACCGGAAAGCGACACAGCCCGCGAATTTAACGAGATTGCTAGGCGGATTGCTTCAGGAAGGGCGACACCCCAGGAGTGGCAACAGGCCCGAGAATGGCTCGGATTGTGGCGGGATAACGATGCCAAGCTGCAGCCATTATTGAGGCGATCGTACTTGACCCAAGATTTGGCGCCAGTGTCGCATAACTTGTCCCGGATTGCAGAGATCGGCCTGCAGGCTTTGGATGATCTGCATGAAAATCGTCTCGTCAGCGCAGATTTGCGGCAGCGAAATATCGAATTTCTGAAATCCTCCGGAAAACCACAGGCGGTGCTGCTGCTTATGGTAGCGCCTTCGGTAGAGCTGCTCGTGCAAGCAACCAGAGCCCAGTAGCATTTCTTTTGGCTTGCTGCGTCAACGGGAATTAGTGAATACGTTTGGGGGAAATGAAGGATTCTAGTTGGATGACGTGGTTCTCTGCGCGCCAAGCTGAGGCAGAACACTTGGGTTTCCGAGATTGGCAAGCAAGCTCATATTCGACACCCTTGTTCGGCTCGATCCCACTATTTACCAAACTTGACGATACGAAGAAACCGATCGCCGCCATTTTTTCCAACGTAACAAGCCTTGTTGTAGTTAAGGCGTGAGATTATCTTGGAGCATCTACCGCTAATTCAGTTTGGTTTGACACACCATCAGGATATCTGGTTAGCCGGCGTGCTATCACGGTCGGAAAGGGAAGCTTGCAGTGCATTCTCGTCGAAAATTCCCGACTCACACCAGCGTCCTTGCTCCGAGCATCATAGGCCACGCCCGCACTCCTAACAAGTGAGAAAACAACGGACTTGTCCGCACCGGAGAGGGTGAGTCTGTGTGGCCATTGGTGATTCGGACTGATTCTGGAAGCGTTGGTATGGAACAGCGCTGGTATCAGCTCGATGACTCGGTACCTGGCGCCAAGTGCGCCTGCCGCATACCTGGCAAGAGGACCCCGCTTTTATTGACCATCGTGGCGCCGCCTGGTATCGGCGAACCTTTGATGCTCCAAATGAGTGGCAAAACTCAGTTGACAGAGTGAGCATTTGCGTTCGTGGTTCTGCAAGACGGTGTAAGCTCGAGCATACTTCGCTTGCAATTGCAGGAGTTCGTCGCCTGCTTCTCTTCCGATGAAACGAAACTGACAAAACTCGGCGCGGTGCTCGTTCCAGATTTCCAAGGCCATTTGACACTCTGCAAGAAGCCTTTGATGTTCCATACACATCGCTGTCTCGACGGAGAGTTGGTGGTTCATTTCTCTTCTCCCTTTATTGCGCCGATGCATTTGGTTCGCCAAAACAGGTAAGTCGTGAGTTTTAGGGATTTTGTCACTTAGGCGGCTTTGCCGGAGCATGGGTTCCAGTACGCAGAAAGAGACTATTTCGTCTTTATTCTTGTACTTTCTACACACCTCGCGTTTCAAGTCTCATCGCCTGTTGCCCTATACGATGTTCTATGTGATTGAATTTTCAGCCTATTACCAAATCCAACGCGAGTCTGGAGGGGAGGTTGCCCTTCCAAGCGTGGACCAAGAGCTCTAACAGCATCAGCCCGCTCGAAAGAGAAAACCGTAGTGTGCACAGAGAAACAAACCAGGCGCTCAAGGAGGCGCTGCGAATGAAATTCACAAAGTGCTGCATCGTCCTAGTGGCGGGAGTGCTGAT
>WNFT01000911.1_pt1 | contig 26323 bp, 25 predicted proteins | sample 5400191 | NCBI WGS metagenome assembly WNFT01 (sample SAMN13153359, study PRJNA577476) | soil metagenome | isolation source: 80 cm saprolite under Madrone tree | place: USA:California | collected 2016-06-14 | reverse complement strand
CCACGCACACCCGCTCATAGGGCTTCGATTTCGACGCCACCTCAAAAACATTCGAAAATACGTAATGCTTCGGATCGTCGTCGATCACCTCGACGCCGCCCTTCTCGTAATGCTCCAGGGAACCAAAGACCGTGTGATATTTACTCATTTCTTCCTCACGTAGGTTTGCGATTGGCTCGAAAGTTACTGAAGGGCGAAAAAGGGGGCTTTCAGAAACCGCACTTTTGAGAACAGATTTGAAACTTGGGGCGTTTTTACATGGAGCGGTGCTGGCGGTAGGCTGCCGGGGACACTCCTACATAGCGCTGGAACCAATAGGACAAATGGCTTTGCGAGGAGAAGCCTGCGGATAAGGCAACATCGACGACCGGCATCTCCGTATTGCGCAGAAGTTCCTTCGCGCGTTCGACGCGGCGCCCCAGCACATATCGATGCGGTGACTGGCCGACGGCAGCTTTGAATGCCCGCGCCAGATAAATCGGGCTGATATCGACCTCAGCGGCCATTTTTTCGAGGCTGAGATCTCCGTCGAGATGCTCTTCGATGTATTCGATCACTCGACGCATTCGCCATCCCGACATTGTCTGCACCTGGGGCATGCGAACGGGCCGCGACCGCGAAGAATGGCCCCGGGCCAGGTGGACTGCCATCATCTGCGCAAGCGTGTCGATGTAGATTCCGTCTTCGGCCGTGCCGTCCCGAAGCGCGGTTGTGATCGCGATGGCGAGTTGCTCGAGCATGGGATCCAGAATGGCGAAGCGCGGCACGAGTTCTGCGGCCGACGTATCGCAGTTATAGATCTCACTCACTGCCGCTTCGTAAATGGAACCCCGCAGGTATACCTGAAGGATTTCAGGCTGTCCGTGATGTTCCCAGGTGGTGATCGCTTCACCCGGTGTTAAACAGATACGGCGGGGACCGATGAGCTGTCTGTCTCTGGGACCGCCTTCGATCTTGCGTGCCACCTCGGTGGGGCGGGTCAAATGATAGATCATCATTGGATGGTGGATCGCCGGCTCGGTCGCCTCAAACGGTCCTTCCTCGATGATCGCCGCGTGGAGCGAACGCCACCCCGCGTCCTGGCTGTTCGCGATCAATCGGTTGCCGACCCTCAGGGCGCGCCCATGAGTTTCCCGGACAGTAAAAACCGGAGTCGCCGATCCCATGGTAAACACAGGAGAAACATATCACAGGAAATTCGGGGACAGACGTATAAATCCCCTAATTACGATTCAGGGTCGTTGTTTGTAATTAGGGGATTTATACGTCTGTCCCCGAATTTCCTGACTGGACATGATCCTGTTCATTCAAGTGAAAATTGGAGGGAGTGTGAGTATGCGCAACGCCATATGTCTGTTAGTGATGACGCTGGCTGTTGTTCCAGCGTTTGCACAGGTTGATCCAACCGGAGAATGGGCTCCGAGGTTTCATGAAGATCAGCCCGAGCGCATTCCCGGTCCTGAAATCGGCGACTACCTCGGCCTTCCAATCAACGATGCAGCCCGCCTGAGAGGCGACAGCTGGGATGCGTCGCTGCTCACGCTGCCGGAGCATCAATGCAAGCCGCATCCGGCGGACTACTCCCCGCGGGGCCCGGCGAATCTGCGCATGTGGAAGGAAATCGATAAGGACACGCAACAACTCGTTGCATATCATACGCACATCTCGTGGCAGGCTCCGGAACGAACGATCTGGATGGATGGACGTCCGCATCCTCCTGAATACGCGGCTCACACCTGGCAAGGGTTCTCGACCGGGAAATGGGACGGGGACATGCTGACGGTGACGACCACGCATCTCAAGATCGGCTGGATCCGGCGTAACGGTATTCCCCGGAGCGACAGCGCGGTTCTCACCGAGCATTTCATCCGGCACGGGAACTACCTGACCCTCATCAGCGTTATTCAGGACCCGGTGTATCTCACCGAACCATTCATTCGTACTACCAATTGGGTCATGGATCCGCGCCAGGAGATTGCTCCATATCCTTGTGAATCGGTTGTGGAAGTCGAGCGGCCCATGGGCACCGTGCCGCATCATTTACCGGGCACGAACCCGTTTTTGACGGAGTTTCCGGAACGTTTTGGCTTACCCGAACAGCCGACTCGAGGGGGTGCTGAAACGATGTATCCCGAATACATCTCCAAGATCCGCCAGATGCCTGTGAAGGGCAAGGCAGCAGCTAAGTAATCTGTAGCGGCGGTCTATGACCGCCGGAATTCGTAAGTTGCTGTGCAGCCGGCGGTCATAGACCGCCGCTACAGCCGTGGACTTGGGCCCGGGATCGTACTAAGATGCGTGCACATTATTCGGCCGGAGTGTGACATGCGCCGTGCAGGTTGGTCAAAAATCATACTTTCCATCCTTATTCTTATAGCGCTTGGCTGTGTTCCGGCATTCGCGCAGGTCGACTTGTCCGGGGCCTGGAATCCCCGGTACCACGAGGATCAACCGGAGCGGATACCCGGTCCGGAACTGGCCGACTTTCTGGGTCTTCCTATAAATGAAGATGCCCGCCAGTGGGCGTTAAGCTGGGACCCCTCGCGCCTGACCGTTCCGGAGCATCAGTGTCAGGTGCACACCGTGGCCTACATCTACCGCGGGCCTCTGCAGGTTCGTATCTGGGAAGAAAGGGACCCGGAAACGCAGCAGGTCATTGCGATCAAACAGTACATCAGCACGTATGAGCAGAACCGAACCATCTGGATGGATGGCCGGCCGCATCCGCCGGATTATGCTCCTCACACGTGGATGGGCTTCTCGACGGGAAAATGGGAAGGCGATACGCTGACTGTCACAACCACACATATCAAACAAGGTTGGCACCGCCGGAACGGACTTCCGTCGAGCGACATGATCACGCTGACCGAACACTTCATCCGGCATGGCGATTACCTGACGCACATCAGCGTCGTCAACGACCCTATCTATCTCTCGGAACCCCTGATCAAGAGCCAGAATTTTGTCTTGAATCCCAACGCCGGCGGAAACTGGCTCTGGCCCTGCGAATACGTTGAAGAGGTCGCGGACCGGCCCGAAGGCGCCGTGCCGCACTATATGCCGGGCGAAAATCAGTTCATCAATGAGTTCGTCAATCGCCATGGAATCCCGGTCGAAGCGTCGATGGGCGGCCCTGAAACGATGTATCCGGAATACCGGCAGAAGCTGAAACCGCTGCTCGAAAAGATGCGTAACGCGAGGGCGAAGTAAGTGGGATCAGGAAGCCAGAAGCCAGAAGCCAGGGAAGCCAGAAGGGCTTCGGTTTCCCATTCTGGCTTCTGGCTTCTGGCTTCTGGCTTCCTGCTGGCTGCTACATTACAGTTCGCCTACTCCCAGCAGCAGAACTTCGACAACGTCGAAATCAAAGTCCTGCCCGTGCAGGGCAACGTTTATATGCTTGTCGGCGCCGGCGGCAACATCACCTTACAAGCAAGCGAGCAGGGCGTCCTGCTGGTCGACACTCAGTTTGCGCAATTGAGCGATAAGGTGCTGGCGGCAATCCGAAAGATTTCAAACCGGCCAATCCGATACATCATCAACACGCACTACCATGCCGACCACACGGGTGGTAACGAGAAGATTGCCGACGTCGGAAAGACGCTGAACGTGGGCCCGGGCGCAAATCTGCAGCGGCCGACGGCAACGATCATCGCCCATATCAATGTCCTCAACAGAATGAGCGCGCCGGCCGGCCAGCAGGCGCCCACGCCCAGCGGGGCATGGCCGACGGACACGTATCTCACGGCGCAGAAAGAGCTTTACTTCAACGACGAGGCGATCGAGATCATCCATGTACCGGCGGCGCACACGGATGGCGACAGCATCGTCTTTTTCCGGAAATCCGATGTCGTCAGCGCGGGCGATGTCTTCGTTACCACGGGATATCCTTATTTTGATGTACAGGCGGGTGGCACCATCAATGGAGTCATTGATGCCTTGAATCGCATCATCCATATTGCCATCCCCAAACATGAGCAGGAAGGCGGCACGTACATCATTCCGGGCCACGGCAGGCTCTGCGACGAACATGACATTGTCGAATATCGCGACATGGTTACAATCATCCGCGACCGTGTGCAGGCGATGGTCAAGAAAGGCATGACTCTCGAACAGGTCAAAGCAGCAAGGCCGACAAAGGAATACGATCGCCGCTATGGTTCAACAACAGGCCCCCGGACAACAGATACGTTTGTGGAGGCCGTGTATAACACGCTGAAGACAAAAAAATAACATGAGAGGAAAAGGAAGCCAGAAGCCAGAAGCCAGAAGCCAGAATAGAAAAGCCCGAATACGGACCTCGCTTTTGTATTCTGGCTTCTGGCTTCTGGTTTCTGGCTTCCTCCTGCTTGCAACCGTAGCGGTCGCCTACCCGCAGCAGCAACAAAACTTCGACAACGTCGAGATCAACATTCTGCCTGTCCAGGGCAACGTCTACATGATTGTCGGCGCGGGCGGCAACATGACAATGCAAGTGGGTGATCAGGGAATTCTTCTGGTTGACACACAGTTCCCGCAGGTGAGCAGCAAGGTTCTGGCGGCGATCCGGAAGATTTCAAACAAGCCGATTCGCTATATCATCAACACGCATTTCCATCCCGACCATACGGGCGGGAATGAGAATCTGCGCAAGGCGGGCAGCACGATCGCCGGCGGCAATTTCGCCGGGAATATTCGAGACGCTGGAGAGGGCGCAGCGATTGTGGCCCACGAAAATGTTCTGAACAGATTGAGCGCCCCGGCCGGCGGGCAGGCTCCGACGCCTACGGGTGGATGGCCGACGGACACGTACTTCAGCGGACAGAAGGACATCTTCTTTAATGGTGAGGCTGTCCAGCTTATTCATCAACCCGCAGCGCATACGGACGGCGACAGTCTGGTCTTCTTCCGCCGTTCGGACGTCATCAGCGCCGGTGATATCTTTGTGACGAGCGGGTACCCATACTTTGATTTACAAAGCGGGGGCAGCATCAATGGTGTTGTTGATGCGCTGAACCGTATCATCGTGCTGGCCGTTCCGGCGGACAAACAGGAGGGCGGTACGTATATAATTCCTGGCCACGGACGGCTCTGCGATGAGGCCGATGTGGTCGAATATCGGGACATGATTACGATTATTCGCGATCGTGTTCAAGACATGATAAAAAAGGGCATGACGCTGGAACAGGCCAAAGCGGCGAGGCCCACCCGGGATTATGATCCCCGTTATGGCGCGACGACGGGACCCCGGACGACAGACATGTTTGTCGAGGCTGTTTATCGCAGCCTGAGCGCGAAGAAATAGGTACTTTTCTCAAAATGTAAGGATGTCTTTCTCAGGAGGAAAGATTATGAAGCGACTGTTAGTTGTGCTCATTGCAGTGGCGTTCGTATCCGGCGCTCAAGCCTACGCACACCACTCCTTTGCGGCAACATACTTCGAGGATAAAACCGCGAAGATCGAAGGAAAGCTGGTCCAATTCCTGTTCCGGAATCCTCATTCATTCGTGCACGTGGAAGCTCCGGACGAGAGCGGCCAGATGGTGCGATGGGCTGTTGAATGGGGCGGAGCCGGACAGTTGGGTGGACAGGGTGTGACGCGCGAAACCCTGAAAGCCGGAGACGTGGTGACGATCACCGGCAACCCTGGACGGAATCCTGCGGACCACAGACTGCGCATGGTCAGTCTCCGCCGAAAATCGGACGGATTTGGATGGGGCGGGAAGCCCGGCGAAGTTGTCGACTAGGTCATTCTAAAAAATTAATTACGCCAGTAGTGGGTCGGCTTGCACTGTAGCGGCGGTCTGTGACCGCCGACAGTCTGGGTTTACGAGCCGTCGGCGGTCACAGACCGCCGCTACAGTACGGACCGGCCCATTACTTTTTAAGAGAAACAAGCTATGGAGTTTTTTCATTATCTGGAACAAACAGGCTTTGCTGCGTGGATACGCGAGTCGGACTCGATATGGGCATATCCGACAATCCTGTTCCTTCACACGATTGGCCTGGGAATCGTCGTTGGAATTAATAGCGCAATCGATCTGCGGATCCTCGGTTTGGCCTCCCGCCTTCCTCTCGAACCTCTGGAAGGACTCTTTCCCCTCATGTGGGTCGGCTTTTGGATCAACGCCGCATCCGGCTCTCTGCTTTTGATCGCGGATGCGAGCACCAAACTCGCGAACCCGGTTTTTTATATCAAGATGGGATTCATCGCTCTTGCCGTCGTCGACGTTTTCGTGATCAGGAAAAGGGTGTTTCGCGATCCGTTAATTGACAAGAGACCTGTGACATTCAACGGCAAGATTTTGGCCGCCGTTTCGTTGTCACTTTGGCTTGGGGCCATCACCGCGGGCCGTCTGATGGCCTACCTTGGTCCGGTAAGCGGCCTGCAGCAGTAATTCGTTGTGCGGAGGAGAAGACAATGAGTTCCAGGATTCTTTGGAGCCACATTGCACTGCTTATTGTCATCACAGCCGCTCTGTCGCTCGCGCTTGGCCCTCACAATGCCGCGGCGCAGCAGCGCGGCCAGGGACAGCCTCCGCCGGCCGAGCAAGCCCCAAGGACCCCTCAAGCTTCCGCTCCGATCGATCTCACGGGGTGGTGGGTCTCGATCGTGACGGAAGACTGGCGTTTTCGCATGGTCACTCCTCCGAAGGGAGATTACGCCAGCGTTCCGATCAATAATGAGGGACGTCGAGTGGCCGACACATGGGATCTGGCCAAGGATGACGCGTCCGGCAATCAATGCAAGCCCTTCGGAGCCGCGGGTATCATGCGTATGCCCGGACGCCTCCACATCACCTGGCAGGATCCAAACTCTCTCAAGATTGAAACGGACGCCGGAACGCAAACACGTCTGCTCCATTTCGGCGAAGGGCAGCCACCGGCCGGTGAGCCGACCTGGCAGGGATACTCTGTTGCAACCTGGGAGGGCCGGCCTCAACGTGGTGGCGGTGGCCGCGGCGGCCCAAACCTGGGGCCGGCAGGTCCACCACAGGGCGGCTCGCTGAAAGTCGTCACAACGCACATGCGGCCGGGATACCTGCGCAAGAATGGCGTGCCCTACAGCGAGAATACGGTCCTGACCGAATACTTCGATCGGCATTCGGACTATGGGTCCGAATGGTTCACCGTTACGACGATCGTCAACGATCCGAAGTACCTGACCGACGAGTTCATCACCAGCACACACTTCAGAAAAGAGCCTGACGGGTCGAAGTTCAGCCCAAGTCCCTGCCAGACGGACCGCCCGGTGAAGTAGAAATCCAGCCGCGGATGACGCGGATTTCGCGGATGGCGCAACAAAAAAACGTTGATGCGCCATCCGCGAAATCCGCGTCATCCGCGGCTAAAAAACCTTTGACTTCGCTACCGGCCGCTGACATAAGACTCCATGAATATGAAGAGAATGTTGATCACGCTGCTCGCGGGAATCCTTGTCTCCGCCGGGGTCCGGGCACAAACCGGCAACCGCAGGAATCCCGCAGCCGATTGGCCGATGTTCAACCGCGATTTGGCCGGCACGCGCTACTCACCACTGACGCAAATCAACACCACGAACGTCGCCACGCTCACCCAGGCGTGGTCCTATCGTCTGCGGCCGGCAGGCAAGAACATCGCCGCGCTTAGCCCGAGCGAGATCTTTCAGGAAATCACACCGATCGTGGTAAACGGCGTGATGTACCTTCCATCGGGAAATCGAGTTGTCGCACTCGAACCCGAGACGGGGAAGGAAATCTGGAGCTACGAATTGAAAGAGGGCCAGGCGTCTTTCCGCGGCGTTTCATATTGGCCCGGCGACCGAAACAATCCGCCTCGCATCCTGTTCACGACTGCGAGAAAGCTCGTGGCAGTCAATGCGGTCACCGGCGAGCCTTCGACGGGCTTTGGGAACAACGGCGAAGTCGAGCTCAAGATTCCCTACGACGGAGCCCCGGCGATATTCAAGAACATCATTCTGATGGGTTCGAATTTTTACGGCCCGGGGCAGCGGCACATCGCTCCTCAATTGGATACGAGCGTCGGTGAACAGGGCGACACGCACGCCTACGACGCCCGCACCGGCAGACTGCTGTGGGAGTTCAACACCATCCCGGGCGAAGGCGAACCCGGTAACGAAACGTGGGGCTTCGGCAGTTGGAAAAACCGTACGGGCAATAACGTCTGGGCATTCGCGCTCACCGTGGACGAAGAGCGCGGCATCCTTTATCTGCCCGTCAGCAGTCCCGGGGCGAACTTCTACGGAGGAGACCGTCCGGGGAACAATCTGTTCGGCAATTCCACCGTGGCCGTCGATGTGGAGACCGGCAAACTGAAGTGGTATTTTCAAACGGTCCATCACGAGGTGTGGGACTACAACCTCCCTCCGGCGCCAAGCCTGTTTGACATTGTTAAGGATGGAAAGAAGATCCCCGCTCTCGCGCAGGTCGGCAAGATCGGTTACATGTTCATTCTCGATCGGGTGACCGGCAAGCCGGTATTCGGCGTCGAAGAGCGGCCGGTCGCACGAGGTAACGTTCCCACCGAGTGGTATCCACCCACACAACCGTTCCCTGTAAAGCCAGGGCCGATCGCGAGAGTCAGCATTAAGCGGGGGGACCTGGTCACAGCCGAAGACACCACGCCGGAACATGCGCAAGCCTGCCGCGAGCTTTGGGACAAAAACAATTTCTATAACGCGGGACCGTACACACCCTGGAGCTACAGAACGCCCGAGAACGTCCCGCCGCCGAGCGCCATTTTCCCCGGACTGACCGGAGGGCCCAACTGGGGCGGGACGGCTGTGGATCCGAAGCTGGGGTATGTTTTCGTCGCGACGAAAGACGCTCCGACCATCGGCTGGATCCAGAAGAATCCGAAGTCCACACCGGACAACCTCGCCACCGAGTTTCCATTCGTGAGAGTCGGAGGTCCGAACCTCAACGCTCCAATCAAGAACGCGGCCGGACAAACGATCGCGAACCTGCCCTGCTTCAAGCCGCCCTGGTCCACTCTGATCGCAGTGAATGCCGGCACGGGCGATTTCGCGTGGCGTGTCCCGCTCGGCATCTCGGAGGCTTTGCCCGAGGGTAAGAGGAACGTTGGATCGCCCGGCGCCGGCGGCCCGATTGTCACGGCCGGGGGGCTCGTTTTTGTCGGAGCGACGGCAGACTCTCGTTTCCGCGCCTTCGATTCGAAAACCGGAAAGGAGCTCTGGGCAGCGAAACTGAACTACAACGTGACTGCCGTGCCGATGACGTATGAAGGTAAGAACGGAAAGCAATATGTGGCGGTGGTGGCTGCGTCGGGTCGCGCGGGGACGAATACGGAATCACTCGTCGTATTCGCATTGCCTTAGGAAGGAAATGAACGCGGGCTAAAGCCCGCGACTACATTGGGATCATGTTCGGCCTGAATGTAGTCGGGGGCTTTAGCCCGCGTTCATTACTGATCACTGATTTGAAGAAAAGGAGTCCACTCTTGATGCGTATTCGCTACCTCACCATGCTGGGCCTGGCTGCACTGGTTCTGCCCGTCCTCTACGCGCAAAATAGCAAAACCAAATCGAATCCCGACGCCGATTGGCCGATGTACAACCACGACCTTGCCGGCACACGCTATTCTCCTTTGACGCAGATCAACGCGAAGAACGTTACGAACCTCACGCAGGCCTGGTCGTTTCGTCTGGGACCGGCAGGACCCAATGGCAGCCTCAACACGTCTCCGGCTCAAGAGGGTGACGCACCCGCTCCTGCAGCAGGCGCGCGGGGCGGACGCGGCGGCGCGCCCGGAGGACCCACTTCCAATCCGGAAGCCACACCCATCGTCGTGAATGGAGTCATGTATGTGCCCGCAGGCCGCCGCGTTCTTGCACTCAACGCGGAAACCGGACAAGAGATCTGGACGTACACCTTGCCAAGCGGCAATACCACGGCCCGCGGCGTCGCCTACTGGCCCGGCGAAGGACCGATTCCACCGCGAATCATGTTCACCTCCGGTCCAGGACTGGTCGCTGTGAACGCAATTACGGGCGAAGCCGCAGCCGGCTTCGGCAAAGACGGCTTTGCAGATATCGGCGTCGGATGGAACGGTGTTCCGTTGATCTTCAAGAATGTTGTCATGCTGGGCGCGACCGTCGGCGAACTGCCGCAGGGCCCGCCTGGTGACTCACGCGCCTTCGATGCCCGCACCGGCGAAAAGCTCTGGGACTTTCACACGGTGCCGCAGCCGGGCGAAGTCGGTCACGAAACATGGCTGAATGACGGCTGGCAAAAGCGCTCCGGCACGAACGTCTGGGGATGGTACCTGACGATGGACGAGAAGCGCGGCATCCTCTATATGCCCATCGGATCGCCGTCGCCGAATTACTGGGGTGGCGACCGGCCCGGCAACAATCTGTTCGGCAATTCGGTGGTTGCCGTTGACGCTCAAACCGGAAAGTACAAATGGCATTTCCAAACCGTCCATCATGATCTCTGGGATTCGGACCTGCCGCCCGCGCCTGTTCTGATCGATATCAAGCAGAAGGGAAAAACAATTCCGGCACTCGCCCAGATCGGCAAGCAAAGCTGGATGTTCATTCTCAATCGAGAGACCGGGGAGCCGATATTCGGTATCGAAGAGCGTCCCGTTCCTGCAGGTGATGTGCCCGGCGAATGGTATTCGCCCACGCAGCCCTTTCCATTGAAACCGCCACCGCTGGCGCGAACGAGTTTCAGCAAGCAAGACATGGTTACGGCCGAAGACACAACTCCGGAACACGCCAGGGCCTGCCAGGAGATCTTCGAGAAGGCCGGCGGCTTTTATAATGCAGGACCATTCACACCCTTCCTTTTCCATGACGAAGGCACGCCGCCCAGAAGCACGATTATCTTTCCGGGGAATGGCGGGCCGAACTGGGGCGGCATGGCCGCGGATCCGAAGAGCGGATACGTTTTCGTCCAGACTCACGACGCTGCTCTGAGCGGCTGGACGGAGAAGAAGCGCGAAGGTGGCAATTACGGGAGCGGAAACGGATCGCCTCAGCCTTATGACCGTGGCGCCTGGGATGGTCCCGGCCCGTATCATGGATTCGCCGCTCCCATCAAAGACCCGAACGGTAAAACGCTGGGAAATGCGCCATGCCAGAAGCCACCCTGGGGCCGGCTATGGGCCGTGAATGCCAACACCGGCGACATCGCGTGGCAGGTTCCACTCGGGCTTAATGAGGCTTTGCCGGCGGGCAAGCAAAACACCGGAGGATCCGGCAGCGCCGGTCCAATAGTGACAGCGGGCGGACTGATATTCATTGGCGCCACCAATGACAGCCGTTTCCGTGCCTTCGATTCCAAAACAGGCAAGGAACTGTGGGCGACAAAGCTCGAACGGCCGGTGAATGCGAATCCGCTGACGTATCAGGGAAAGAATGGCAAGCAGTACGTGGCGATGATCGCTACGGACTCCGTGGTTGTGTTTGCTCTGCCGTAAGACCGCTTAACTGTAGCGGCGGTCTATGACCGCCGACGATTCCGCAATTGTTGTACCGTCGGCGGTCATAGACCGCCGCTACAGCAGAAATCCGCCAACTTGACATCACTAAATGGAGTACGTAACTTTGCGTTAATGGAGGGAAATGTGATGAAAGTCACGATGGCCGCCATGCTTTTGGTGGGCCTTGTCGCGGCCGCAGTGCCGGCGATTGCGCACCACGCCTTTGCGGCTGAATTTGACAGCAGCAAGCCAATTCTGCTGAAGGGAAAATTCACCAAGATGGATTGGATCAATCCGCATTCGTGGATGTGGTTTGACATTATTTATCCGGATGGCAAAGTCGTCAACTGGGGCGCCGAGTGCCTTCCTCCGAACGGCCTGTACAGGAACGGCTGGAGAAAAGACACGTTGAAGGTCGGCGACGAAGTCGAAGTCCAGGGATTCGCCGCCAAAGACGGCTCCACCCGGATGTGGGCGTCGAGAGTTTCCTGGGTTAATCAGGGCGGCCAGCAGATTTTCGGTTTGAATCAGCGGCGGCCCGAATAACGGGAACCTCGATGAGAGATCGGCTTCTTCTTTTGATTTTTGCTGCAGCTGCGATTGCGGCGGCCGCCGTCTTGCCAACTCCAACAGCCGGCCAGGCCCGCGGCACAGCGCAGATGCCGGACCTGCAGGGCATCTGGCAGGTCAGCGATACGTCGCTGGCCTACAACGTCGAGCCGCATACAGCAACTTATGGTGTGCCGGCCGGGCAAGGGGCAATTGCAGATACACCCAACAAAATGATCCCGTATCTGCCCGCTGCCGCCGCCAGGCGGCAGGACAACTTCAAGAACCGGGCCGCGCTTGACCCTATCAACCAGTGCTTCAAACCTGGAGTGCCGCGGATCACCTATCTTCACTTCCCCTTCCAGATTATTCAGACACCGACCCAGGTGACCTTCGTGTACGAGTACATTCACAACACTCGTAACATTTACCTGAACAGGAAAGAACATCTCGACGGCCTGGATTTCTGGAATGGCGACTCGATTGGCCGGTACGAAGGAAACACTCTGGTTGTTGACGCGGCCGACTTCAACGATCAGACATGGCTTGACGCGTCCGGCAATCACCATAGCGAAGCGCTGAAGGTGCAGGAGCGTTACACGCGGACCGACCCCAACACCATCACCTACGAGGTCACGCTCACGGATCCGAAAGTCTACTCGAGACCCTGGAAGATGAGCATGCTTCTCTATCGCCACAGGGAACCGAACTTCAGGATTCTTGAGTATGAGTGCCACGCCTACGCTGAGGACGCTGAAAGGGCAAAGTAGCGGTGAACAGAAGGAGATTCAGATGAAAAATGGGTTGCTAGGTTCAATCATCGCGATGGCCGCCGGCGTGGCGATCGTGTCGCTGGCCTCGGTGCCCATTGCCGGTCAGGGCGGACAGCCGGCCCCGGCTCAAGAGGGCCGCGGAGGACGCGGTGCTGCCGGGGGCCGTGGCGGAGCTCCGGCTGGTCCACCAGCCGGTCCGGTGAAGCGTCTGCCGGACGGCAAGCCCGACTTAAATGGCTATTGGGCGGGCGGCCCGGGCGGCCTGGCGAATATCCGGACGGCGATAACCGAAGTCGGTGGACAGCCGGCGCCTCAGAATCCGGCCGAGCGCATTCCATACCAACCCGCTGCCGCAGCGAAAGCCGAGGCAAACCAGAAGAATATGTTCGAGGAGCCGGAGCTCCACTGCTTCCTCTCCGGAGTTCCCAGCCAGACCTACAGGCAGTTCGGTTTTCAGATTATTCAGACACCTGGATACATGCTGACGGTCAACGAGTTCATGGGCGCCGTCCGCCACATTCCTACCGACGGACGGCCCCACATACCGGAGAACATCAAACTGTTCAATGGGGATTCTGTCGGCCACTGGGAAGGCGACACGCTCGTCGTCGAAACCACGAACAACAACGATAGAACATGGCTCGACAATTACGGGAACGCGCACTCCGATGCCCTGATCGTGCTCGAAAAGTGGACACCTGTTGATGCGAATAACATTCAATACGAAGCGACGCTGACGGATCCAAAGACCTACACGGCACCATTCAAAATCGCGGGCACGTACAGGCGGGCGCAGCTCAACGATCCGACATACGAGCAGATGGAATTCGCCTGCATCGAAGGCAACGAGGACATTCACCACTATACGGAAGCAGCGGGCGGCAAAGCCAAAGAGGCGCCATTGGCGCATCCTCCAGGGACGGAAGTCGCTCCCGGTGCCGGACGTGGGGGGCGTGGACGGGGGGGTGCCGGCGGTCCTCCGCAGGGTCCACCGCGGCAGTAAAATCACTGATCACTGATTTTACCTACTTCCCCGCAAGCCCCTCCGTCAGCTCGATGCGCGTTCCAATCGGATCAACAATGAACGCGATCTTCAACCCGATCTGAGAAATATCCGTATAAGGTCTCTCGAGCATCACGCCCGCGGCTGCCAACTTATCGCAAAAGGTCTTCAGGTCCTTCACCTCGAAACCAATGTGATCGATCGCGCGGCCCTTGGTTGGCGCCGTCGGCATCTGGGCAGGCAGGAAGTCCACCTCATTGCCGTTGAACATAGCGGAGGGCAGATTGCGACGGGATCCCACAGCGGCACCGAACGTCTTCACATACCACTGGCGTACCTGTTCCCCCATCGGGGCGGACATGTGAATGTGATGCATCACAACCGGTGATGTCTGTGCCTTGTCTTCAAGCAACTCAATCCTCACTCCGTCCGGAAACACCGCAAAGAGGCCCTGGAACTGGACATTGACCGCGGTGAGTTTCGCTTTGATCGCCGCCTGATCCTTAACCTGAAAACCGATGTGATTTACAGTCGAGCCATCGGAACCGGCAGTCGGCTCGCCCTTCGTGAAAATGATGAAAACACCGGGCAACCGGAGCATCTCGAGCGTTCCCGTTTTGGTCACCTTGGCTCCCAGGCCCTCGATCCAGACCTTTTTCTGTGCCTCGATGTCCCGAACCAGCAGGTGGATATGGCCAATCGAAATTCCGCTGTCATTTGGCGCCGCCAATTGTGCGAATGCGCGCAACTGCAACATTAGAACGGCAAGCGTAACGAAAATGACTTGTTTGCGCATGGCGCGTACCGTATCACGAATTTTTTGCGTGGTAAAGAAAGGGGGATTTTCAGCCGCGGATTACGCGAATTACGCGGATGGGCGCGCAAACATCGTCGTACGACCGCAAGAGAATGTAGCGCGCGCCCATCCGCGTAATTCGCGTAATCCGGCTGAAAATCCCGCCACCCTTTACCCGACACGGGATTTTTGATAAGTAGACAACTTGGCCAGCACACTCCAATTAAGCGAAGCAATCCGGCAGCACGTCCACGACGGCGACGTTGTCGCGCTTGAAGGTTTCACTCATCTGATTCCGTTCGCCGCAGGTCATGAAATCATTCGCCAGGGAAAGCGCGGGCTCACGCTCATCCGCATGACTCCGGACGTGATTTACGATCAAATCATCGGCTCCGGATGCGCAAATAAACTCATATTTTCCTGGGGAGGAAATCCTGGAGTCGGCTCACTCCACCGCCTGCGCGATGCGGTTGAAAAGGGGTGGCCGCAGCCGCTTGTCATCGAAGAGCACAGCCATGCCGGTATGGTTACGGCTTATGCCGCCGGGGCGGCTCATCTTCCGTTCGGCACTTTGCGCGGATATCTCGGGACCGATCTGCCGAAGCACAATTCCAATATTCGATTCATCGAATGCCCTTTCACCGGAGAACGCCTGGCGGCGGTGCCGCCCATTCGTCCGGACGTGACCATCGTGCACGCGCAGAAGGCCGATCGCCGCGGCAACGTATTGATGTGGGGCGTGGTCGGAGTGCAGAAGGAAGCGATCCTGGCGGCAAAACGCGCAATTGTGACGGTCGAGGAGTTTGTTGACAGGCTGGAAGCGCCGCCGAACTCCGTGGTGCTGCCGTCGTGGATCGTGAGTGCCGTCTGCCAGGTCAAAGGCGGCGCGTTCCCTTCTTATGCGCAGGGTTACTACAAGCGCAACAACGCCTTCTACAAGCAATGGGACAAGATCGCCGTGGATCGAGACACCTTCAAATCCTGGATCGAGCGGCACGTCACGGGCACGAAAGATTTCGACGGTTTCCGGCGAAGCCTGAATCAGGAGGCCGAGCGTGCCTGATACGCCCTACACTGCCGACGAAATGATGACCATAGCGGCAGCGCGAATGTTACGCAACGGTGCCGTGTGTTTCGTCGGAATCGGACTGCCGAGCGCCGCAGCGAATCTGGCCCGCCTGACGCATGCTCCGGAAGTGGTGCTGATCTATGAGTCCGGCACGATCGGCTCGAAACCGGATATATTGCCTCTCTCCATTGGCGACGGCGAATTGGCGGAAACCGCCGATGCCGTTGTGTCCAGCGTCGAGATCTTTTCGTACTGGCTCCAGGGCGGGCGCATCGACGTGGGTTTTCTGGGTGCCGCGCAGATCGACCGCTTCGCGAACATCAACACGACCGTCATCGGCGATTACAAAACCCCGTCCACGCGGCTGCCGGGGGCCGGAGGAGCCCCGGAGATTGCGGCGTCGTCGGGAGAAGTCCTCATCACGCTCCGCCAGACCAGGCGAGCCTTCGTGGAAAAGCTGGACTTCGTGACGTCCACAGGCCACCTTGACGGCGGCAACAGCCGTGAACAATTTCATTTTCCGGGGAAAGGTCCGACCGCGGTCATCACGGATTTGGGAATCCTCACACCCGACCCGGTCACTAAAGAACTCACTCTGACGAGTATCCATCCAGGCGTTCCCCTGGAAAAGGTGACGGAGGCTACCGGCTGGCCTCTCAAAGTTGCGCCGGAACTCAGGACGACGGCGCCCCCCACGGAGAATGAATTAACGGTGCTGCATGAACTTCAGGCGCGAACCGCAAGGGCGCATGCCGATGATGTCTAGAAGCACAAAGAATCTCAGCCGCGGATTGCACGGATTACGCGGATGGTGCGCGATTAAAATCCTGGACGCGACCATCCGCGTAATCCGTGCAATCCGCGGCTGAGATTCTTTGTGGTTCTAGATTGACATATATACGAGTTTAGGCCCACATTTGGGCAACAAACCAGCGAGGTTAGCGACAATGTCTAATCACAGAAACTGTTTCATCCTTGCGGCTCTGGGGATAATGCTCGTGCTGAACGCAGCACCTGCGGCAGCCGCTTCCTGCGAGAGCCTGTCGGCTCTGAAACTCGCGGAAACAACGATCACAATGGCGCAGTCTGTTGCCCCGGGCGCATTCACGATGCCCGCCGCCGGGCGCGGTGGGGCGCCGCGCTTCGACGACCTTCCGGGTTTCTGCCGCGTGGCGGCGACCTTGAAGCCATCAAGCGATTCCGACATCAAGATAGAAGTCTGGCTGCCGGCTTCCAATTGGAACGGAAAGTTTCTGACGGTTGGGAATGGCGGCTGGAATGGAAACATCGACACCAATGCGCTCGCCGCGGGCCTTCGCCGTGGTTATGCCGCGGCCTCCACGGATACCGGCCATGAAGGCGGCGGTGGCCCATGGATGCAAAGCAAGGAAAAGCTGATCGACTTCGGATATCGAGCGGTGCATGAAACGGCCGTAAAAGGAAAAGCCATGGTCGCGGCCTTCTATGGCAACAATGCGAGACTGTCGTATTTCCAGGGTTGCTCCGCGGGCGGCAGGCAGGGCCTCAAAGCATCGCAACAATTCCCCAATGATTTCGACGGCATCGTCGCCGGAGCGCCCGCGCTCAACACGACCGGCCGCGCGGCATTTGCAATGTGGACGGCTCAAAACCTGCACAAGGATGAAGCTGCCTATATTCCAGCCACCAAGTATCCGGCGATCCACGACGCAGTGCTTCAGGCGTGCGACGCACTCGATGGAGTGACGGACCGTGTCATCGAGAATCCAAGGCAGTGCAAGTTCAATCCAAAGGTTCTGGAATGCAAGGCCGGCGATGCCGCGACCTGTTTAACCACTCCACAAGTGGAAGCTGCGCGAAAGATGTATATGCCCCTGGTCAATTCACGAACCGAAAAAGTGGTCTTTCAAGGCCTGGAGTATGGAAGCGAGATGGGTTGGAGCACATTCGGCGCCCCACAGCCATTCGGGATCGGCACACAAATGTACCAGTACATGGTGTTCAACAATCCGGCCTGGGACTACAAGACTCTCAACTTCGACAGCGACTTGGATCGGGTCGACAAAATCGAAGGTGGCGCGATCAACGCGATGAATCCTGATTTGAAACCGTTCTTCGCGCACGGCGGGAAACTCATTCAGTATCACGGCTGGGCCGATCAACAGATTCCTTCTGGAAGCAGTGTCACCTACTACCAGAGCGTGCTCGATACGATGGGAGGCCCGAGCAAAGTGAAATCGAACTATCGCCTCTTCATGGTTCCCGGCATGGGTCACTGTGGAGGCGGTGACGGTCCCGGCAACTTCGACATGCTGACGGCGCTCGAGCAGTGGGTCGAAAACAATAAGGCGCCGGACCAGATTGTGGCGTCACGCATCGCGAACGGAAAGACAGAGCGGACGCGTCCACTTTGTCCATACCCGCAGGCCGCAACCTACAAAGGAACGGGGAGCACCGACGATGCTGCAAATTTCGTGTGTAAGTAGGAAACGCGGAACGATATTCCCCTCCTTACAAAGGAGGGGTGGCCGTGCCATCAAGAACAGAAACACGGTGCGTGAGCGACCACCCCGTCTGCGCCTTCTAAGGTGGCTTCGCAGCATTTTATTGATGGCGCAGCCACCCCTCCTCTCTGAGGAGGGGAATACACTCGGCCAATCCGTTCACATTTTTTTCGGCGGTCATAGACCGCCGCTACAGTTCATGGTTCTGGCCCTGTTCGTTTTTACGGCCCCATCGGCCCTTGCCGCATCGTGCGAAAGTCTGGCAGGCCTGAAATTGCCGGACAGCACGATCACACTCGCACAGACCATCGCCGCCGGCGCTTTCACACCGCCGGCCGGGGCGCGCGGCGCAGGTGGACCTGCCGCAGTGTTCCGGGATCTGCCCGAATTCTGCCGCGTGGCGGCAACGTTGCGCCCGTCTACAGACTCCGATATCAAAATCGAAGTTTGGCTGCTGGCCTCCGGCTGGAACGGTAAGTTCGAAGCCAATGGAAATGGCGGCTGGACGGGAAACATATCTTATGCCGCGCTCGCCATTGCGCTGCGGCGGGGTTACGCAACGGCCGCAACCGACACGGGACACGAAGGCGGAAGCGGAAGCTTTGCGCTGGGCCATCCCGAAAAGCTGATCGACTTTGCTTATCGGGCCGTGCATGAGATGACCGTGCAATCGAAGGCCATCATCGCTGCTTACTACGGCAACAATCCGAAGTTCTCGTATTGGAATGGCTGTTCGTCCGGCGGAAAACAGGGCCTTAAAGAAGCCCAACGATTTCCCGAAGATTACGACGGCATTATCGCAGGCGCTCCCGCCAACTACTGGACGCATCTGACGTCGGCTGCAGCCTGGATCGGCCAGGCGGTGAACAAAACCGAATCCAGCTACATCCCGCCCACTAAGTATTCGCTGATCCACGATGCTGCAGTACAGGCCTGCGACTCGCAGGACGGCCTGAAGGACGGTCTCATCAGCAATCCAATGAGCTGCAAATTCGATCCCAAAGTGCTCGAGTGCAAAGATGGCGATGCTGCCACTTGCCTGACATCCGCCCAGGTGGAAACGGCTCGCGTCATGTACTCTCCGATATTGAATCGGCGCACGAAGGAACCGCTGCTGCCGGGTTTCGAACCCGGCAGCGAAACAGGCTGGGGTATCGTCGCGGGCCATCAGCCGACGTCCCTCGGAATCGACCATTGGAAATACGTTGTCTTCAAGGATCCGAACTGGGACTACAAGACGCTCAACTTCGACAGCGATATCGCATTGGCCGACAAGCAGGATAATGGCAGTATCAACGCCATCGATCCAAACCTGAAACCATTCCTCAGCCGCGGCGGAAAGCTCCTGCAGTATCACGGCTGGAGCGATCAGCTCATCCCGCCTCAAAGCAGCGTCAATTACTACAAGAGCGTGCTGGATGCTCTCGGGGGCGCCGGCAAAGTGAGAGACTCCTACCGCTTATTCATGGCACCGGGCGTGGCCCATTGCGCGGGCGGCGATGGTCCCAGCAATTTCGACATGCTTACCGCGCTGGAACAGTGGGTCGAGAACGGAAAAGCGCCGGACCAGATCACAGCTTCTCATGTGACAAACGGTAAGGTCGATCGAACACGTCCGCTGTGCCCATACCCACAGGCCGCAACATATAAAGGAACAGGAAGCATCGATGATGCAGCGAATTTTGTGTGCAAGTAGGAGTACTCTAGCGGCGCTCTGTGAAGCTGTGACTGAATTACAGGTCAGGCCGCATTCCCCTCCTTACGAAGGAGGGGTGGCCGTGCCATTAAGAAAAAGGACCCGTTCCGAAATGGCGCGGCCGGGGTGGTCGCTCACGAGTTACGTTGCGGAACGCGTTTTGAAACATGGTATGCGAGCGACCACCCCGTCTGCGCCTCTAAGGTGGCTTCGCAGCATTTTCTTGATGGCGCAGCCACCCCTCCTTCATAAGGAGGGGAATACACTCGGCCTACAGTCAATTCTCCTGATACTTTTGTTTTCGGCCTGCCCGGTCTTCGGCGCAACGTGCGAAAGTCTGGCAACCCTGAAGCTGCCTCACGCCACAATCACGATCGCCCAGCCTGTCGCGCCCGGTGCTTTCACTACCCCCGGCGGCGCCGCTTTCAAGAACCTGCCGGCTTTTTGCCGTGTTGCCGCCACGTTGAAGCCATCGAGCGATTCCGACATCAAGGTCGAAGTCTGGCTGCCGGTTTCCGGCTGGAATGGCAGGCTGCAATCTGTGGGCAACGGCGCGTGGGCAGGGACGATCAGCTATCCGGCGATGGCCGCGGCGCTGACAGCGGGTTACACCACGGCCAGCACAGATACAGGTCACACAGGGAACAACGCCGATTTCATTCCTGGACATCCCGAAAAAGTGATCGACTTCTCCTATCGCGCAGTACACGAGATGACAGTCGCGGCTAAGGCGATTATCAGCGCGCATTATGGAAACGGCCCGCAGTTCTCCTACTGGAACGGCTGCTCCACCGGCGGACGGCAAGCGCTCACGACGGCCCAGCGTTTCCCACTGGATTATGACGGCATCCTTGCGGGCGCGCCTGCGAACTACACCACTCGACTTCAGGGAGCACAGGTGTGGAGCGCTCAGGCCGTGCACAAGGACGAAGCCGGCTACATCCCGCCGGCCAAATACTCCGTAATCCACGCTGCAGTGCTTCAGCAATGCGACGCGCTTGATGGACTGAAGGACAATGTCCTCGAAGATCCGGCGCGCTGCAAATTCGACCCCGGCGTGCTCGCCTGCAAGGAAGGCGACGGGCCTTCATGCCTGATTGCGCCGCAGGTCAAGGCGGCGCGTATGCTCTATGCGGGCCCCAGAGACTCGCGCACGGGCCAGCAACTCTTCCCGGGCCTGGAACCTGGAAGCGAGCTCGGATGGGCGACGCTGGCCGGTCCTCAACCCATGACCCTGGCTACGGACGTGTACAAGTACCTGGTGTTTCAGAATCCCGACTGGGATTTCAAAACGCTCAACCCGGATACCGATTTCCCGCTCGCCGCGAAAGTAACGGGCGCCACGATGGATATGATCGACCCGAATTTGAAGCCGTTTGTCGATCACGGCGGGAAGCTTCTCATGTACCACGGCTGGAGCGATCCGGGCATTCCCCCAGGAAGCACGATCCAGTATTACAAGAGCGTGGCCGACAAGATGGGCGGAACATCGAAGATCACGAACTCCATCCGGTTGTTCATGATTCCTGGAATGAATCACTGCCGCGGAGGCGACGGGACGGACACTTTCGAAGGCATCGGCGCACTGTCTCAATGGGTGGAAAAAGGTACGGCGCCGGATCAGATCGTTGCATCGCACATGACAAACGGTAAGGCGGACCGGACACGTCCGCTGTGTCCTTACCCGCAGGTTGCCAGGTATAAGGGAACCGGCAGCACAGACGATGCCGCGAACTTCACTTGCAAGTAAATGTACGAACACGAATACGAGGCGATGTATGGCCTTGAGAACTTCTACTGGTGGTATGTCGCCCGCCGGAAGCTGGCTGAAGAGTTGCTCACCGACGAAATCCACGGACGCAAATCCGTAAGCATTCTTGATGTCGGATGCGGCACCGGCGCGAATATGCACGCCTTCGCCCGCCAGGGTGCAACGATGGGCGTGGACACCTCGCTCGATGCGCTGGCTTATTGCCAAAAGCGTGGAATCCAGACGATTGCGCTGTCAGGCGTCGAAACGTTGCCGTTCGGGAATGGTACCTTCGACATCGTCACAGCACTCGACGTTCTCGAGCATACCGACGACGACCTGCAGGCGCTTCGCGAAATCCGCCGCGTGACACGCAAAGATGGATTGTTGCTGGCAACCGTGCCGGCCTACGGATTCCTCTGGAGCGAGCATGACGAAGCGCTCAAACACCGCCGCCGGTACGCGGCTCACGAATTACGAAACAAGCTGACCGTCACCGGCTTCGAAGTCGTCCGCACAAGCTACTTCATCACGACCCTGTTCTTCCCTATCCTGGCCCTGCGCATCTGGCAGGACCTTTTCAAAAATGCCACCGAACCGAAAACGTCGCTGTATGTCCTGCCCGGCTGGATCAACTCCGCTCTGATCGGGCTGCTCGCGCTCGAGCGCAGGATCTTTCACCGCATGAATCTTCCCTTCGGAGTCTCCATCGTTGCGCTCGCGCGCCCGCGCCAGAATTAGGCGGCTGTTAACGCTTAACCGCGATCATCTGCAACTCGACCCGTGCGCCGATATTCAGCGCGGCCACCTGGACGGTGGCTCTCGCCGGCGGATCGGTCGGAAAGTATTCGCGATATACCGCGTTGAACTTATCAAAGTCCTTGAAGTCGGCGATGAAAGCGGTCACGGACACGACGTCTTTGAAGTCCATTCCGGCGTTCGCGAGAACCTCACGGATATTCGCCAGCGACTGGCGCGTCTCGCCCTCGATCCCACCGGTTGCCAGCCGGGCGCTTACGGGGTCGCGCCCGGTGTGACCGGATATGGGGAATAATGAATCCTTGGCCCAGGGGCGCAGCCTGAAGAGCTTTGGCAAGGTGGGAACCCTGGCGGAGAGCATGACGTGGTCGAGAGATAACTTTGGCTTCGACCTCGGCTTCGCCTGGTCTGGACCGATCACCGGAAGCGTTTGTGGCGTTACTGGAACATTATCGAAAGGAGTGGGAGGTTTAATTTTCCCACTCCTATCGCGACCGGCTAAAGCCGGCGCCTACATTCAGCGAGTCAAGTCACCTCTTACCGCACCGCTGCTCCGGCCCGTAAAGGCTGGCTCAGGCGGTACGTCAACAGTGATTCGGCAGGAACATTCACGCTCTTACCTTTAGTCAGGATCTGCGTGCCGGCTCCTGCTCCAGCTCCTACGCCCGCACCGATCGCGGCGCCCTTACCTCCGCCGGCGATAGCGCCGACGATCGCGCCGATTGCTGCTCCGCCTCCGACGTATTTACCGGTCCGCTTATTGGCTCCGATACCCTGCTTTTCCTGTGAGGGCGCCACGGTATTTTCCGTCTGTACACCAAACCGCTGCCCGTTGACCGTAACGGAATCGAGATCCAGCGTCAGAGTGTTGTTCGACATCTTTTTGACCACGAGTTCGGCATTGGACCCTTTCGGAATGACAACCTGGCCGTTCCTGCCCATCACATCCTGGTCCACGACGGCGGAAAACGTCTTCCCGCTGTCACTGGTCTTGATCTCCTCACTCGTTCGGATCTTGAGGGTTGTGCCGGCCGCAATCGACCCCGGCTGTGCCGCCGCTCTTCGCCTGACACCCTGGGCAGTTCCCGCGGTTGTGAGACACAGCGTCCAAAGGATCACTCCAGCCACTAGAGTGACGAAGGCCCTGTACGGCGCACCTGATTGGATATTATTCATCGTCGTTTCTCCTTGCCCGCCTGTCCGCAGTCGCGGCAGGCTATCGGTGTGCACATGCATGCGCACACCCATCAGAGAAAGAAGTGCAATTTCCATTCCGGCAGTAAACAAAGCGTAGACCCTTGATTTTCAACCCATTCCTGAAAAGGGCGGCGTCGAAGTGGGAACTCTTGCAGGGCGAAAAAGTCTGCGTCTGCCCAAGGTTGCATTAAGCTTCCACACCTATCAAACGGACGGTAGACTTCTTCTACTGAATCAGGAACTTATCACCAGGAGCAAGTATGTTGAAAACATTCTCGTTAGTCGTTGTGCTCATGGCGCTCAGTTGCGCACCTGCATTGGCTCAGCAGCGCGGTCAGGGCCGCGGTGGCAACACGGGCGTTAGTCCCTCCACCATCATGGACACACCGGATGTTCGTGTCACGCGTGTCCAAATCGATGCCGGGGCTGTGCGGCCTTCGCATTCGCACAACGAGGGGCCCTTTCACATGTTTATTCCGATCACCGGTCCTGTAGAGGTTTTCTTTGGTCCGGAGAGCAAGGAAGAGAGAGAAACCGTGGCGCCGGGCCAGGTGCACTTTTTCAAGTCGAACACGCCCCATGGATTCAGGAATTTGGGCTCGACGGCGATAACCTTCGTCGAAATTTTCGTGAAGAATACCGGACGCGCAAATAACAACCCTCTTCAGTCGCTGGCCCTGGCCTTGAACGCGCTTCGTAACAAATAATGAGGAATACTACGGATCATTCCTGATCCAGCGATATCCCGCCTGCTACTTCGCCGGGGCTGCAGGCGAATCTGCATTGTTGATATCCTGAACCGCTTTCCAGGAGCCGTCGGGCTGCTTCCGGTACACTGTGACGTATTTCCCTTTCTCGGTCACCGGTTGCTTGCTGCCTGGATCGGTCATCGTCATCGAATAGGTGCCGCGGCTATATGCCAGGTCCCCTGCCTTCGCAACTTCTACTTGAGAGGCCTGAAACGTCAGTGCGAGATTTGAATCCGCCATCAATTGCTTCAGTCCGGTGCGGATATCATCCTTCCCCGTCATGATCGGTATGTTGGGTATTTCCACAGATGCATCATCCGCATAGTGGCTGGCTATGCGATCAACATCCTTCGTCGCCCAGTCGTTGTTCCAGGCGACTTCTCCGTCACGAATCGCTTTGGCGTCAGCGTCGCGCGTGTCCGGGGGAACCGCGGGCGAGGGGGCGCAACTCGAGAGGACTATGAAACTCAAGACAGCACTCCTTGCGAACCGACGAATCATGGAGTCCTCCTTTTCGGGCGAAGATGATAGTACAGCGGGCTCGGCGTGTCCAATTCGGGTGTCCCCGTTGTAGCCTGATATTGAAGACTGGAGGTGCGGTTATGCGTCTGATAACGGGCTTATTTCTTATTCTGGTGCTGGTGGTGGGAGCACCGGGCGTCATCGCTCAAGGCAGGGGCAAAGGAAAACAAAAGCAGAGTGCTGAACAAGATGTACAGAACTACCGCAACGATCAAAAGAGCACCGTTGCAGTCAGTGTTTCGATCGGAAGGAACGATGAGCGCATCATTCGTGAATGGTTCTCGCAACCTGCCAATATGAGAGGATTACCGCCGGGCCTGGCAAAAAAAGAACAGCTTCCTCCTGGATTGCAGAAACACCTGGTACGAAATGGCCAGTTGCCTCCGGGTTTGCAAAAGAAAATTCAGCCTCTGCCCCCCACTCTTGAGGGCAGACTGACGCGATTACCGGAGGGCAGAAGGCGGATTATCATCAGCGGCTCCGTTATCCTGCTCGACGAGCGGAAGAACACCATTCTCGATATGATTCGTGTCTTTTAGTTCGCTACCGGGAACGTCAGACCTTCTCCAATACGTCACCGCAGATCACCAGCTGGAGCGTTGCTGAATTCCGGCCGAACCTCGCCTTCGAACGGGAGTTTCATGACCTTCCAGAACTCATGTGACTTGGGATAAGCATCGGGATCGACCACTCCGAGTCGTGCTCGGCGTCCTCAGTCGACTTGGCGTATAACGCGAGATCTCAATCGGAAGTACTCCCGTGGAAATAGTTGGAATCAGAGAGCACGGTTTGGCCGGAGCACTTTCGATTGGGATCTCGCGTTTCGCGTAGAAGCACATTTTGGATGCGATTCTGTCAGGATTCCTAAGGATACAAGAAATCGCTGAAACACCCGGTCATCCCGAGGCAGTCTGGGTGACGGTTAAGGTTCGGGTAATCTGCAACAGATCAGGGTGCCAGGCCGGTGTCGGTGCAGACGCTTCCACGCAGACTCCGTTCACGTCCGATAGGGATCCAGGCTGAATCTGCCACACTTACGACAAATGTGCTGTCAGCGGATCACGTCACTTTTTCTTCGCGGTAAATGACGGAATGTCGATCGGTAGGCCAACCCGCATGAAGAACCGAGCAAATGACTGAGAAAGGTGCTCTCGATACGGCGGTAGCAACCGGAGCCGCCTTGCCATGCCAGCTCTCCTTCTGAGGAAACCCACGGGCAACGAATAAACTCGTTGAAAGTCAACTACCCGCACTTCGCGTTCAAGGCCGGTTATGGTTGAAGCTGCGAGGACATGAACGGCGGGAAACCGCCCCTTTCGCGCGTTCTCCATCTCTGAATCCTTTTCCAAAAAGTGTCCGCCTGTAAATTCTGAGCGTTTCCAGATCGCGCACAGAAGCACGTCTTCAACGCCGCTACGTACGAGTCCCCTCTACAAGTGATTGAGTGACTTGTGATGCCACTGAAATGTCGGGAAATTCATTCTGTGTTGTTGTCGCTGTTGTGGTTGCCCATCGTGGCCGGAATCTTCTCCCCATAATGGGAGTTTCAGCCA
>WNFT01000862.1_pt1 | contig 26335 bp, 19 predicted proteins | sample 5400191 | NCBI WGS metagenome assembly WNFT01 (sample SAMN13153359, study PRJNA577476) | soil metagenome | isolation source: 80 cm saprolite under Madrone tree | place: USA:California | collected 2016-06-14 | reverse complement strand
CCACCGGTGAACAGCGTCTGGGCCAGACCGCATCCTGCGTAGTTGAACGTCCGTTTCAACTGCCCGACGATTTCCTGCAGCTCGCCGGGTGTGGTGCTCGTCTCATCCGGCCGCGGCGAACACTCGAGGACGTGAATGGTGACCTCGACGTTCCTCTTCACCTCGGGGGGAGTGTCGAGCCGCTTGATCGTCTCTTCGATGGCCGCGAGGACAGCGGGATTCGCGGAGACGGCCAGGGTCTGGAGATCGCGGACCCGCGCGAAGCTGATCGCGGCAGGAAAGACCGACAGGATCTTGGCCAGGGGGCCGGCGTCCACGTACCGGAGGACGAAGACCTTCTGTACGTCACCTGGGCGGGGACCCCGGCTCGTCGGCTCCGGGGCGGCGGAATGCGGTGTCTCTGTCTTGCCTTTGGCCCCTGGAGGGACGTCCTGGGCCGCAGCCAGTCGTGCCGTGGCGAGAGTCAGGGGCACGAGAGCGGCCACCGCGGCTCGCGAAAGAAATCGGGCGTTACGCATCATTTGCCTCCGTCGGACTCGAGCTGCCAGTAGATGACGATGTCGGGATCGGACGTCGCGAGACGTATGAGGGGCGGCCGGTCGGAAGGGACCGAAGACGGAGCCTTCACATCCTCAACGCTCTCGATCTGCGACACGGCGACCACGGCTCGGGCGAGCTGGTCCGCGTCTTCGGGGCTCAGGGCGGGCGCTGGCTTCGGCACGTCGCTGATCGGAAGTACTCTTCGGGGAGCTCGGACCGTTGAGTCCTGCTTTTCCCTCGTCGGCTGTGGGCGGCTGACCCCGCCCGGAGAACCTCCCGCGGGGGGCCTTGCCGCGGTCACGGAGGCCGAGGGCATGGCCGCCAACTCCGGCGGTCCCGGAAGGCGAACCTCCCGCCCCCGCAGCCAAACCAAGCCGCCGATCGCGGCGATCAGGCTCGCCGCGACGGCCCAGTACAGCGCGGCCCGAGGGCGCCGGGGACGCTCCCGGCTCGCCGAGCGAACCCGCATGCGCACCGCGGCCAGCGCATCCTCATCCAGGGGCTCCGCCGCAAGCTCCTTGAGGGTGCTCTGGCTCGCTCGAAGCTCGCCCAGGAAGCTTCGGCACGAGCCGCACTCCTCCAGGTGCGCCTCGAGCCCGACGGCGTCGTGATCGGGCAGGTCGCCTTCGACGTAAAGACTCAGCCGGCGTTCCTGATCACGGCAGGTCATCGACGTGCCTTCTCCCGCGCTTCGACGTACTGCTTGATCTTGAGCCGTCCCGTCGAGATCTGCGACCGGACCGTTCCTTCGGACGATCCGAGCACCCGAGCCACTTCGGAGGTCGAGAGCCCTTCGAGGTCACGCAAGACGATCGCCTCCCGTTCCCGCGGCGAGAGGGTGCGCAGCGCCGCCTGCACGAGGCGGCGCTGCTCGTTCCGGGCCACCCCCTCCTGGAGAGCAGCCTCGTCGTTGTCGGGGCTCCTCAGCTCCCGGGCCTCCTCCAGGCCCAGCAGGCGGGGCCACCGCTGGCGACGGCTCAGGTCGCGGCAGACGTTCACCACGATGCGGTAGAGCCATGGACCCAGCTCCCGCGACGCGTCGAAGCGGGGAAGGTGACGGTGGAGCCGCAAGAACGCCTCCTGGGCCGCGTCCTGCGCGAGGTCCAGCCGCCCCAGGAGCCGCAGACCGGTCCGCAAGACCATCCTCTCGTGGCGCTCCACCAAGCAGGCAAAGGCTTCCTGGTCTCCCTCTCGCGCACGCTCCACCCACGCCGCCGCCTCCGCCGCCGGCCCAGCGCTCGATTCTGGAGGCACGTTGGAGGGCGCCAAGCTGAGCTCTCGCGTCAAAGCCTCCATGGTCCGCGGCGTTCCCGGGAGCGGCGCTGCTCTCCTCATCTATGGATACCGAGCGGACGGCACTTTCGTTGATACCTTCTCCCGGGCCGGGCTTCAACCCGCCGGCCTCCGGGCCGGTCCAAGAGAATGCCGGGGGGGGCCCACGGCCAAGAGGCCACCGCCATGGAGCGCCCCCACCCCGCCCACCTCACCCTTGCCGCCGGCCTCCTCTCCCTGCTCAGCGGCTGCGGGGGCTCGACGGCGGCCGGCGACTCGACGTCGGACTGCAGCGTCAACGGCGAGAACGCCCAGGTCCTCGCCACCATGCAGTCCTGGTACTACTGGTACCAGTCGCTGCCCGGCACCGTGAGCCCGGCGGGCTACAGCAGCCCGGACGCCCTCCTGGACGCGATCCGGCAGCAGCCCCTGGACCGCTTCACCTACGTTACGACCCAGGCGGCGGACCAGGCCTTCTACGGGGCCGGCCAATACGTGGGCTACGGCCTCGGCTTTGCGCTGAGCGCGGCCAACGACCTGGAGGTCAATCAGGTGTTCGCGGCCAGCCCTGCCAACCTGGCGGGTCTCGTGCGCGGCGACACGGTGACGCAGATCAACGGCCTCCCGGTGCCCACCCTGGTGGCCAACGGCCAACTGGACGACGAGCTCTCCGCCGCCGACCCCGGGGTCAACCTCACCCTCACCTTCACGGACCTGCAAAGCCAGTCCCACACCGTCACCCTCACCTCCGCCGTCATCACCCAGCCGAGCGTCGACCAGGTGAGCGTGTTCACGGTGGGATCGCAACGCGTGGGCTACTTCCTCTTCAACAGCTTCATCGATCCCTCGACCGCGGAGCTGGACCAGGCCTTCGCCCAGTTCGTCAACCAGGGGGCCACCCAGCTCGTGATCGACGAGCGCTACAACGGGGGGGGCGAGATCACGGTGGCCCAGTACCTGGCCTCTCTGGTCGCGGGCAGCACCTACGCGGGAAAGACCCTCGGCAGCCTGACCTACAACGACAAGCACGCGGATCAGAACCAGGTGCTCACGTTTCCGACCGTGGCGACCTCCCTGGGCCTGACCCAGGTGGTTTTCATCACCAGCGATTCCACTGCCTCCGCCAGCGAGTTCATCATCAACGCCCTCGGCCCCTACCTGCACGTGGTCACCGTGGGCAGCGCCACTTTCGGCAAGCCCGTGGGCGAGGACGGCTTCAACGTCTGCGCCGACGTCCTCTACCCCATCACCTTCAAGATCGCCAACGTCAACGGCTACGGCGACTACTTCAACGGCCTCCCCGTGACCTGCGCGGCCACCGACGACATCTCGCGCGGCCTGGGCGACCCGAACGAAGCGGCCCTGGCCACGTCCCTGACCTACATCGGCCAGGGGAGCTGCGGCCCCCACGCCGCCGTGGCCGCGCTGGAGAACGCCCGGCGGGAGACGCTGCACCCGCGGCGGGCCGCCCGGTACGGCTGGCGGCAGCTGATTCACGCCTACTGATCCGGCCCTCTCGAGCATTTCCAGGGCCCCCGGACCGCGGATTGGGGGAATCCCCGACGAGAACGGTCATTTCCGCCTGCCCTCAGATGGGCCGCGTCGTGTAGAATCACTTGCTGGCTCGTTCGTCGGCAGGGGGTCCAGTGCGATCGCTGCTCATCCTCCCGCTGGTCGGCTTGGCCGATCTAGCCGTGGCCTCCGAGTCCCACGGGCCTCCGGACAGCGCGGCCTTCGAGACCACCGTCAAGCCGTTCCTGGCCCGGACCTGCACCAGCTGCCACGGCTCGAGGCTGAAGACGGCCAACCTCGACCTCGAGGCGTACGCGACGCCGGCTTCCGTCGCCCAGGACGTGAGCACCTGGGAGAAGGTGGTCGCCAAGCTGCGCCGGCACGACATGCCCCCGGTGGGCCTGCCCCGCCCGGACGAGGCCGAGATCAAGGCAGTCACGGAGTGGATCGAGGCGGAGCTGGAGCAGGCCGACCTGCAGGCCGCGCCCGACCCCGGGAGGGTCACCGCGCGGCGGCTGAATCGCACCGAGTACAACAACACGGTGCGAGACCTGCTGGCGGTGGACATCCGGCCGGCGGACGACTTCCCCCAGGACGATTCGGGCTACGGCTTCGACAACAACGGCGATGTGCTCTCGCTGTCACCGGTGCTGATGGAGAAGTACCTGGCGGCCGCCGAGAAGATCGCCCGCACGGCCCTCTTCGGAGCCGGCCCCATGAAACCGTCGCTGGCGCGAGTCCAGGCGCGGACGGGGAAGATCCAGCCCAGCCCCACCCCCCTCCAGGATTACGACCTCACCGGCCTGAGCCTGCCCAACGCGCTCCATGCCACGCACCGTTTCCCGGTGGACGGCGAGTACCTGGTGCGCGTCCTCCTGGGAGGCTTCCGGCCCCTCGGGTCGGAGCCGATCCAGGTCGGGGTCTGGATCGACGGCCAGCAGGTCCGGGTGCTGGACGTCGACCCGGTGGGCGGCGCGGCGTTCGAGCTGGATCGCCAGGAGCTGCTCGGCAAGCAGCCGGAGCTCCGCACGAAGGTGACGGCGGGCGAGCACGTGCTGGCCGCGTCGATCCTGCATCTCTACGACGGCCTGCCCCCGAGCTACGCGGGGCCCAACCCCTCGAAGCAGCCCCCCCCTCCCCCGCCCGAGTTCCGGCCGCCCAAGAACGCCTCGCCCGAGAAGATCGAGAAGGCCCGGAAGGATTTCGAGGCCGCCCTGGCGGAGACGAAGGCCGCCAACGAGGCCCGGGTCAGCCGCCTGGAGGTCGTCGGGCCCTACGACCCGGCCCAGGGGCCGTCCGAAGCGAGCCTGAGGAAGGTCTACGCCTGCGGCCACCTCCACGGGGGCCACGGTTCGGGGTGCGCGCGGAAGATCGTCTCCCGCCTGGCCCATCGGGCCTTCCGTCGACCGGTGACGGCGGCGGAGGCGGAGCCGTTCGTCCGCCTGGCCGCAACCACCCGGAAGCAGGGGGACTCGTTCGAGGAAGGGATCGCCCTGGCCCTGCAGGCCATCCTGGTCTCGCCCGACTTCCTGTTCCGCGTCGAGAGGGACCGTCCGGCCGCCGGGGCCGAGCCCGGGTATCGCGTCAGCCCGCACGAGCTGGCCTCGCGCCTCTCGTACTTCTTCTGGGCCAGCATGCCGGACGACGAGCTCCTGCGCGCGGCCGACCGGAAGGTCCTGGGCAAGCCGGAGGTGCTGGCCGCCCAGGTGCGGCGGATGCTGAAGGACGAGAGGGCCAGCGCCCTCGCCCTCGCCTTCGCCGCGCAGTGGCTGCAGTTCCGGGCCCTGGAGTCGGTGGTGCCCGATCGGGACCGGTATCCCGACTTCGACAACAACCTCCGCCTGTCCATGCGCCAGGAGACCGAGCTGTTCTTCGAGAGCGTGGTGCGCGAGGACCGCAGCATCCTCGATTTCATCGACGGGAAGTACTCGTTCCTGAACGACCGCCTGGCGCGCCACTACGGCATCCCGGGGATCACGGGGCCGGAGTTCCGGCGGGTGGACCTGGCCGGCACCCACCGGAGCGGCGTCCTGACCCAGGCGAGCGTGCTGACCGTCTCGTCCTACGCCACCCGGACCTCGCCCGTGCTGCGCGGCAAGTGGATCCTGGAGAACGTCCTGAACGCGCCCCCGCCCGACCCGCCGGCCGGGACGCCCCGGCTCGACGAGGCCACGGTCGGCGCGTCGGCCTCCCTGCGGCAGCAGATGGAGGCCCACCGCACGAACCCCACCTGTGCGGCCTGCCACGCCAAGATGGATCCCCTGGGCTTCGGCCTGGAGAATTTCGACGCCATCGGCGCCTGGCGGGTGACGGACGCCAAGTTCCCGGTGGACGCGTCGGGGGTGCTGCCCGACGGACGCTCGTTCCAGGGACCGGACGACCTCAAGGTGATCCTGAAGTCCGACCGCGACGCCTTCGCCGAATGCATGACCGAGAAGCTGCTCACCTACGCCCTGGGCCGCGGCCTGGAGCGCTACGACAAGCGGACCGTGAAGGCGATCACCGGCCGCCTGGCCGACCGTGACTATCGCTTCTCCGCCCTGGTCCTGGAGATCGTGACGAGCCTCCCGTTCCAGATGCGGCGAGCAGAGCGGGTGAAGTCATGACTCCCATCACGCGCAAGCACTTGTCGCGCCGCACGGTCCTCCGGGGCATGGGCGCCGCGGTGGCCCTCCCCATGCTGGACGCCATGACCCCGGCCTTCGCCGCGCCTGCCCGGGGCGCCAAGCCGCTCCGCCTTTCCTTCATCTATGTGCCCAACGGCGTCACCCAGGCGGACTGGACCCCCGCGGCCGCGGGCCCCGACTTCGAGTTCACCCGCATCCTGAAGCCCCTGGAGCCCTTCCGCGACGACGTTCTGGTCCTGTCCGGGCTGGCGGCGAAGAACGGCTACGCGCTGGGCGACGGCCCCGGCGACCACGCGCGGGCGGGCGCCTGCTTCCTTACCGGGGTTCATCCCAGGAAGACGGCCGGCGCCGACATCCAGGCCGGGGTCTCGGCGGACCAGATCGCGGCCCAGGCCCTGGCCTCGGAGACGCGGTTCTCCTCGATCGAGCTGGGCTGCGAAGAGTCGCGCACCGTGGGCAACTGCGACTCCGGCTATAGCTGCGCCTACACGAACAGCATCTCCTGGCGCACCCCCACCACCCCCATGCCGCCCGAGATCAATCCCCGCATGGCGTTCGAGCGGCTCTTCGGCGCCGGAGAGGTGGACTTGGATCCCGAGACCCGGGCCCGGCGGGTGCTCTACCGCAAGAGCATCCTGGACCTGGTGAGCGAGCGCACCCGGGAGCTGGTGGGCACCCTCGGTCCGACCGATCGCCGCAAGGTGGACGAGTATCTCTATGGGATCCGCGAGATCGAAAGGCGGATCGAGAAGGCGGAGAAGGACGGCGCGGACGTCGCCCCCACGATCGAGAAGCCCTCGGGCATCCCCGTCCTCTTCGGCGACTACGTGAAGCTGATGTTCGACCTCCAGGCGGTGGCGTTCCAGGCGGACCTCACGCGGGTGGCGACCATGATGGTCGGCCGCGAGGGCAGCGTGCAGACCTACTCCGAGATCGGGGTTCCCGACCCGCACCATCCCCTCACCCACCACCGCAACAACCCGGATTGGATCGAGAAGGTGACCCAGATCAACACCTTCCACATGGAGCTGTTCTCGTACTTCGTCTCTCGCCTCAAGGCCACCCCCGACGGCGACGGCACCCTGCTCGACCATTCGATGCTGGTCTACGGCAGCGCGATCGGCGACGGCAACCGGCACACCCACGAGGACCTCCCCGTCGTGCTTTTGGGCCGGGGCGGCGACCTGAAGCCGGGGCGCCACGTGGTGTACGGACCGGAGACCCCCCTGACGAACCTCTACCTGACCCTCCTCGACAAGATGGGCGTGCGGCCGGAAGCCATCGGGGACAGCACGGGGAGGGTCGAGCACCTCACCGAGGTGTGAGGGGATCCGGGCCCGCCGACTAGATCAAGTGAACGAGGCCCGGAAGGTCCGCCCGGAGGATGCCCTCGCTCTCCGGCTCGTCGGAAAGGAACGTCAGGTCGGCGAACTCGAAGCCCGGACCGACGATGGCCGAGACCAGGGAATACTCGCCCAGCGGCTGCGCGGCCTGCCAGAGGCCGGCGGGAACCGTGTGCAGCGGCTGGGCCTCCGCCTCGAGCGGACCGAGCCGCATCTCCACGTGCTCGTGGGTGTCCGCGCGGAAGGAGTGAAGCATCAGAGAGTCGCCTTCGAGGTGGCTCCAGCATTCGTCGAAGCGCAGGCGGTGCCAGCGGCTGTGGTCGGCCGCGGTGAGGAGGAAGTAGATGGCGGTCAGGGCCGGTCGCTGGCCAGGCGTGTCGAGGGCGGCCACCTTGTGCGGAGAGCAGAAGACCTCACGGTAGTACCCGCCCTCGGGATGAGGCTGGAGGGCGAGGGCTTGAATGAGGGACTTGGCCCGGGGATGCATCAGGAGGCCTCCCGTGATCGTATCGCGAACTCGACCCTGAAGTTCGACATCGAGCTTGTCTCGATCGCCGGGACGTAGCCGAAGCTAGCGCCGCTCCGGCTCGCCCTGCAGGCGCTCCGCGATCTCCAGCTCGCGCCGGGCCTCGTCTTCGCGCCCCGCCTGCTGCAGGAGCTGGCCGAGCAGGTAGTGAGCGGACTTGTTGTTCGGGTCGAATTGGATGGCCCGGCGCAGCATCCCTTCGGCGGTGGCCGGCTGGCCCTTCTTCACGTAGGCCCGGCCGAGGACGATGTAGGGGCCGCTGAAGTAGGGCTGCAGCCAGATCGATTTCTGGAGGGCGGCGACCGCGTCGTCCCACCGGTTCTGGCGGCTGAGCGCCTCGCCCAGTCGATAAAGGGCCATGGCGTTGCCCGGGTTCACCTCCAGCTCCTTCTCCAGGAGGACGATCGCCTCGTCGAAGCGGGCCCGGAAGATCGCGGACTGGGCGAGGAGGTAGCGGGCCTGGGGGAGGCGCGGGTCCTGGGCGATCGCCGCCTCCAGCTCCACCCTCGCCATCTCCTCGAACTCCAGGCGGACCATCATCTGCGCGGCCAGCAGGTGGGCGGCCGCGGAGTCGGGAGCGACCCGGAAGAGCCGCGCGAAGGTCTCGCGGGCCTTCGCAGGCTGCCGGGTCTGCACGTACGCGTTGCCCAGGACGTTGAGGAGCTCGATGTTGTCCGCGGCCCAGGCCCGCGTCTTCTCGAGGTGCGGGATCGACTCGGGAAGCTTGCCGGCCAGGTAGAGCGCGAGGCCGAGGACCTGCTCGGCCTCGCGTTGCTCGGGGGATCCCGCCTCCAGCTTCCCCGCCACCGGCGTGAGCAGCTCGATCGCCCGGACGTGGTCGTCCGTCTGGTAATAGGCGACCCCGAGGAGCTGGGCCACCCGAGGATCCTGGCGGTCCAGGGGCAGCAGCTTCTGGATGGCGGCCGCGGGCTGGCCGCGGTTCAGGAGTGCGCGGGCTTCCGCGAGAACGGGGGCGACATCGGCGGGCGGGGGTGCGCTCAGCGCCGCCACCAGCACGAGCGCCAGGTTAGTCATTCATCGACCCCCCTTCGCGGCCGTGCCCGTTCCCTCCTTCAGGGGGACGATCCGGTCGACCGTGAGGTCGCGCCATTCCTCCTCGAGGCCGTTCGGCCAGCGGACGGAGAGCCGGTCGACGCGGGCGGCCCCGGCGAGGCCGAAGTGGACGCGCAAGTCGTTCTGGGACGCGTAGCTCCCGCCGCCCCGCACCTCGTCCACCTGAGCGCGGCCCGCGGCCTCGCAGCGCACCCGAGCCCCGATCGCGCTCCGGTTCGAGCGCGTCCCCTCGAGGCGCAGCGCGATCCAGTGGTTCTTGTTCCGGGCCTCGGTCCGGAAGAGGTCGGGGGCGTCGTGGACGTTGTTCACGAGGACGTCGACGGTGCCGTTGTTGTCGTAGTCGCCGAAGGCGGCCCCCCGGCCGGCCTTGCGGTCGGTGGCGGGCGAGCCCAGGCGCTCCGTCACGTCCTCGAAGCGGCCGTCCGTCCGGTTGCGGTAGACGACCTTGCGCTGCTTGTAACCCGCCTCGGTCCGAAGCTGCTCGACCTCGGGATACACGTGGCCGTTGACCAGGAACAGGTCCAGCCACCCGCGGTTCTCGAAGTCCGCGAAGCCGGTGCCCCAGCCGAGGAAGCGGGTGTTCACCCCGATCCCGGCCATGAAGGTCCGGTCCTCGCAGAAGCCGTCCCCGGGGTTCGCGTGGAGGGTCGAGGTGTCGCCCGCGAAGTTGGTGACGAACACGTCCATGGTTCCGTTGTGATCGTAGTCTCCCACCGCCACCCCCATCCCGGCCTGGGGCTTGCCGTCCTGGCTGTAGGCGCAGCCGGTCCGGACCCCGACGTCGGTGAAGGTGCCGTCCCGGTTGTTGAGGTAGAGCGCGTTCGGGTTGCTGTCGTCGGCGACGTAGAGATCGGTCCAGCCGTCGCCGTCGAAGTCGAGGGTGCTCACCCCCAGGGCGTAGGTGCCGCTCGCCTTCGTGATCCCCGTCTTCTCCGACACGTCCGCGAACCGCCCGCCGCCCTCGTTGTGGTAGAGGACGTTCTTGCCGCCTGGCAGGCCCGGGGGGCCGCAGGCCACGGGAATGCCCTTGTAGCGGCAGAGGCCGGTGTCGGGGGTCGGAGTGGTCGTGAGGTCGATGTCGATGTAGTTCGCGACGAACAGGTCGAGCCGCCCGTCGCGATCGTAGTCGAGGAAGGCGCAGCCCGTCCCCCAGCGCGTCCGCTTCTCGAGCAGCCCCGCCTTCGCGGTCACGTCCTCGAAGGTGCCGTCGCCCCGGTTGTGATAGAGCCGGTTCTGGCCCCAGTAGGTCACCGCGAGGTCGACGAAGCCGTCGTTGTCGTAGTCCCCCCCGCAGACTCCCTGCCCCCAGCCGCCCTGCGCGAGCCCCGCCTTCACGGTCACGTCTTCGAACGTGCCGTCGCCCCGGTTGCGGTAGAGGTGGCTCGTGGGCTCCTGCCCTTTCGGGAACCCCTCGAGGGTGGTGCCGTTCACCAGGAACGCGTCGAGCCAGCCGTCGTTGTCGTAGTCGAGGAATGCGGCGCCGCAGCCGGTGGTCTCCAGCAGGTACTTGTTCGTCTCCTTCCCGCCGAAGACGGTGACCGCGGTGAGGCCCGCCTCGCGCGCCACGTTCGCAAAGGCGAAGCCGAGGGGGGCTTCGGTCTCGGAGGCGGCGGGCCGGAGACCCAGGACCGCGAGGCCCCCGATGCCGAGCGCTCCCCACCACGGCCTCACGGGGCGGCCGGGCCGGCCACGGGCGGGGCCAGGTACGGTGCGAGGCGACGGGCCTCCGCCAAGTGCCGGTTCCCCTCCGCAGCCCGTCCCTGCGCCCTCAGGGCGCGCCCGAGCTGCTCGTGCGCCCGCGCGTTCTCGGGATCGAGGCGCACCGCTTCCCGGAACTGGGCGAGGGCTCCCGCCGCGTCCTTCTCCGCGAGCTTCTTGAGCCCCGCGGTCAGGGCCACCCGCGAGGCCTGGGCGTCGGCCTTCCTCTTGTTGAGACGGTCGGCCTCCGCGAACGCGCGGCCCGCTCCCTCCAGGTCCTTCCGCTGCTGCAGCATCTGGCCCAGGCTCAGCCAGGCTTCCGCCGCGGCCGGCTGATGGTGGATCGTCTCCCGGAACTGCTGGAGCGCCTCGTCGGCCTGCCCCTGCTGCCGCAGGAGGGTGCCGAGCAGGTAGTGCGCGTCGGCGTAATCTGTCTTGCGCGCGATGGCTTCACGCAGGAGGGGGACCGCCTCGGGCCCCCGCCCGGTTTGCCAGAGCACGACCGCCAGGGTGTAGGGAGGGTCGGGCAAGGCGCGGTCGAGCGCGATGGCTCTCCTCAGCGCCGTCTCGGCACCCGCGAAGTCGTCCTTCTGCTTCAGGGCAAGACCGAGGTTGTAGCAGGCCTCGGCGTTCGTGGGCTCCAACCGGGTCAGCTCGAGGTACACCTCGACCGCGGCCGCCAGGTCCCCCTTCTGCATGAGAGCGCTGCCCAGGTTGTGGCGGGCGGTCGGGAAGTCGGGGGCGCTCTGCACGAGGGCGCGGAACGTCGCCACCGCGTCCTCCGCCTCACCTTTTTGCATGAGGGCCAGGCCCAGGTTGTTCGCGGCGTCGGTCGAGGATGGATCGAGCTGCACGGCCAGGCGCAGGGAGGCGATCGCGCCGTCCTCGTCTCCCCAGGCGAGGAGCGCCGCCCCGAGCTGGTTGTGGGCCACGGCCAGGTCGGGGGCCACCCGCGTGGCTTCGCGGAGATGGCCCACCGCCCCCGCCAGGTCTCCCTGCTGCTTCAGCACCAGACCGAGGTAGAAGCGAGCCTCCGCGTGCTTCGGCTGGAGCTTCACCGCCGCTTGGAGCGCGGGCAGGGCCTCCGCCGGCTGTTTCGTCCACCAGAGGGTCGCTCCGAGGTGGTACCACGCGTCGAAGAGCGACGGCCTCAGGCGCGCCGCCTCCCGGAAATGCCCTATCGCCTCCGCGGTCTTTCCCGCCTGCCCGAGCAGGAAGCCGAGCCGGTCGTGCGCCTCGGCCAGTTTCGGGTCGTGGCCCAGGGCCGTCTCGTAGGCCGTGCGGGCCGCCGCCGGGTCGCGGCGCCGCTCGTGGACGACGCCGAGGAGGTAGCACGCGTCGGCGTCGGCCGGGACCTGGGCGAGGTGCCCCTCGATGGCGGCCCGGGCCTCCTCGGCGCGGCCTGCCTCGAGCAGCCGCCCCGCCTCGGTGAACCAGGCGGGGGCCGCGGCGGGAGGGAGCGGGGCCTGGGCGAGGGCGAGCAGGAGAAGGCTACTCGTCCGCACCATCCGTCAGACCGTGCTTGCGCAGGTAGTACGCGAAGTTCCGGGGATCGATTCCGAGCAGGCGGGCCGCTTCCTTGCGCACGCCCCCGCCCCGCCGCTGGGCCTCCAGCAGCATCTCCTTCTCCAGGCGGAGGAGGGCCGCGCGCAGGTTCAGCTCGCCCTCGGCGGCGGGCGGGTCCCCCGCCGCGAGAGGGGCGGGCGCGGGGAGCAGGTCCAGGTTGTCGAGGCCGTGGGCGGGGTCGAGGATGAGCGCACGCTCGATCACGCTGCGCAGCTCGCGCACGTTGCCGGGGAAGGCGTACGCGCGCAATCGAGAGAGGGTCTCCGGCCCGACCTCGAGGGCGGGGCGGCCCAGGCGCGCGGACACCTCCTCCACGCAGAGGCGGGCCAGGAGGCCGATGTCGTCCTTGCGGTCGCGCAGCGGGGGCACGTCGATCCGCACCACGTTGAGCCGGTAGAAGAGGTCGGCCCGGAAGCGGCCCTGCTTCACCTCGCCTTGCAGATCGCTGTTGGTGGAGGCCACGATCCGCACGTCCACCCGGGTAGGCTGCTCGTCGCCCAGGCGGTCGAACTCGCCGTCCTGGATCGCCCGCAGGAGCTTGGCCTGCCCCACTCCCGGCATCGCCCCCACCTCGTCGAGGAGCAGGGTGCCGCGGTGGGCGAGATGGAAGCGCCCCTCGCGGTCGGCGGCGGCGCCCGTGAACGCGCCTTTCCGGTGGCCGAAGAACTCGCTCTCCCACAGCTCGAGGGGGATGGCCGCACAGTTGACGCGCACGAAGGGCCCGGAGGCCCGAGGGCTCAGGTGATGGATGCGGCGGGCCAGCAGCTCCTTGCCCGTCCCCGACTCGCCGAGCAGGAGCACCGTCGAGTCGGTGGGGGCGGCGGCTTCCACCATCGCCATCACCTTGCGCCAGGCGGCGCTCTCCCCCACCGGCTCCGCCGCGGGGGCCACCGCGTTGCGCAGGTAGCGCACCTCGCGCCGGAGGGAGCGCGTCTCCAGGGCGCGCTGCAGGGCCACCTCGAGGGCCTCGGGATCGGCGGGCTTCAAGATGTAGTCGCTGGCCCCCGCCTTCAGGCACTCCACCGCCGAGGCCACGGTGCCATGCCCGGTGAGGATGACCACCGGAGTCTCGGGGGAGCTGGCCTGCATCCGCCGCACGAGCTCCAGGCCGTCGGCCCCCGGCATCCGCAGGTCCGACAGGACCACGTCCACCGGCGCCTTCGCGAGCTGGGCCACCGCGTCTCCCACCGAAGAGGCGGCGCTCGCGTCGAAGCCCCGGGCGCGCAGGATCGCGACCAGGGACTCGCGCACGTAGGCCTCGTCTTCCACGACCAGCACCCTCCCGCGGGGGGGGGCTTTCTCGGGCTTGCTCACGAGGCCTCCAGGGCGGGCAGCTTCATCCGGAAGAGGGCCCCGCCGCCCTCCCGCGGAGCGACCGACAGCTCGCCCTCGTGCTGCCGGACGATCGAGTGGCAGATCGAGAGGCCGAGGCCGGTGGAATCCTTGGTCGAGAAGAACGGCTCGAAGATGCGCTGCCGGTCCGCCTCCGCGACCCCGGGGCCCCGGTCCGCGACCTCGGCCACCGCGTGATGCCCCTCGCGGCGCGAGGAGACCCGCACCTCGCCCCCCCGCGGCTGGGCCTCGCAGGCGTTCAGGATCAGGTTGACCGCCACCTGCCCGAGCATCACCGGGCTCGCGCTCACGAGGAGGGGCTCCTTGGCGAGCTCGAGGCCGAAGGCGATCGCGGCGAACTCCCTCCGCGACTGCACGAACTCCTCGGTCTCGCGCAGCACCTGGTTCAGGTCCACGGGGACGCGGGTCGCCTTCGCGGGGTCCGACTGCGCGAGGACCTGGCGCACGATCCCGGCCGCCCGGTCGAGGCCTTCCTTGACCTTTTCCAGGTGCTCGCCCGCCACACGGAACTCACCGCGATTCAACTCCGTGCGGGCGAGGCTCAGCCAGTTCGCCATCCCCTCGAGCGGGTTGTTGATCTCGTGGGCGATCCCGGCCGCGAGGCGCCCCACCGTGGTCAGGCGCTCGGCGTGGAAGAGCCGGCGCTCCAGCTCCCTCACCCGGGCTTCCTCGCGCGCCTGCGCCTCCAGGCGCTCGCGGCGGCGGGCCTGTTGGACCGCGAAGCCGCCCAGGAGCACGGCCAGGCCCATGGCTGCCAGGTTCAGGGTCAGGGTGGTGCGATAGCGCGCGGCCACCGGCTCGACCCGGCCGACCGCCAGCCCCTCGGGCTGCTCGCACTCGAGTCTCCAGGGGCCCGGGGCCGACCAGCCGTCCGCCACCACCCCCGCCTCCGCCCGCACGGTGCGCTCGCGGTTCGGCGCCGCTCGTCCCGCGTCCGAGCGCCGGGCAAGCGTCGTTCCCGCGGCATCGAGCAGCCGGCAGGTGCGGCCGTCGTCGGCCTCGTCGGGCGCGAGCAGGGTGACCGGCTCGACCTCGGTCTCCAGGGTGGGCTCTTCCGCGCCGGGCGCGCCGGCGGCGCCCAGCGCGAGAGTGGAGGTGAGGCGCGGCCGGCCGGGGGCCACCGCTGCTCCCTCGAGACCGGTGGGGCTCGACGAGACCCACAGCACCGGCACCCCGCCCCGCCGCCCGGTGTGGAGGAGCGGCTCGCCGCGCGGGGAGCGCACGACCACCCGCACGACCTCGGGGTGGCCGCGGAGGAAGAGCAGCAGCGCGCCCTCGGCCCCCGCCCGACGCCAGTCGCCCGGCCCCGGGGATTCGTGGAGCCGTCCCACCGGCGAGGAGACGGCAAGGAAGGCCAGGTCGGAGCGGATCGCGGCCAGCCGCGTCTCCGCCGAGCGCGCCCTCGCCGCGGTCTCGTCCCGGAACGCCCGGGCGGCCTCTTCCGAGGCCCCGCGGCGGGCGACCGCGATGCCGCGGAAGCCGGCCAGGCCGACGGCCAGGACCGCCGCGATCGAAAGCCCCGTGAGCCAGCCGGCCGGGAGGGGGAGCGGCTTCATCGCGCAAGCGCGTGCAGCGCGCGGGTCATCTCCGCTGACTATAGCGCATGGACTCCACTCGGCGCCTGCTTCTAGAATGGCGGAACGTCGCCCACCGTCGGAGGTTTGCCATGACGCCTCGCCCCCTCGCCTTCCTCGCGTGTTCCAGCCTGCTGGCCGCCCTCGGCGCGACGGTCCCCGCGCCGGGTGGCGCACCGCCCTCGAACAACGACCTCCCGCTCCGCGACTTCAAGCCGCGGTCCATGCTGGTGGTTCCGGAGCACCCGGTCTCCCGCGCGGCCTTTCCCGCCATCGACGTCCACAATCACGTCAACGACGCCCACGGCGAGGGCCGGGCCATGCCGGTCGCTGAGCTCCTGGCCCGCATGGACCGCCTGAACCTGAAGCGGATCGTGATCCTGACCGGGCGGTGGGGCCAGGCGTTGCAGGAGGTCGTGGACAAGATGGTGAAGCCCCACCCCGACCGCTTCACGGTCTTCACCGAGCCCGACTGGAGCCGCATCGACGAGCCGGGCTTCGGGGAGGCCATGGCGGCGCAGGTGAAGGACGCGGTCGCCCGCGGAGCGCGCGGGCTCAAGGTCACCAAGGTGCTGGGCCTCGAGGTGCACGACCGGACGGGCCGGCTGGTCACGGTGGACGACCCGCGCCTCGACCCCATGTGGGCCGAGTGCGGCCGGCTCGGCATCCCGGTGGCCATCCACACCTCGGACCCCGACGCCTTCTTCGAGCCGGTGGACGCGACGAACGAGCGCTGGGACGAGCTGCACAAGTACCCCGAGTGGAGCTTCCACGGCCCGCGGTTCCCCGCCAAGCGCGCCCTGCTCGACGCGCGCAACCGCGTGTTCGCTCGCCACCCGGGGACGACCTTCATCGCTCTCCACGTGGCCAACCACCCGGAGGACCTCGGCGACGTCTCGGGGGTGCTGGACCGGCTCCCGAACGTCGTGGTGGAGACGGGCGCGCGGCACGCGGAGCTCGGCCGCCAGCCGCGGCGGGCCCGCGAGTTCTTCCTGAAGTACCAGGATCGGATCCTCTTCGGCACCGACTACACGCCGGAGGAGGGGATGTACCGGAACTGGTTCCGCTTCCTGGAGACGGCCGACGAGCACTTCGACTACTGGAACGCCCCGACCCAGGGGCGCTGGAAGATCTCGGGCCTCGATCTGCCCCCGGACGTCCTCGAGAAGGTGTACGCAAAGAACGCGGAGCGCGTCCTCGCCCGCTTCGGGAGCGCGCCCCCCGCCCGCTGACCGCCGCCCTTCAGAAGCTCCGGCCCAGCGAGACGTAGGGCTCCTTGTAGCGCCGCGCGGAGCGTCCCCATACCCACTGGTTGTAGCCAACCTCGGCCGACCACTCCTTGTTGCTCCCGAAGGGGACGATGGCCGAAGCCCCGAGCTTCAGGTAGCTCGCCCGGTTGAAGTTGTTGGTGGCGGAGGCGCCGAAGCGATCGTCCGGCTGGCGGGCCGAGTCGCGGCCCACACTGTGCTCGAAATGCCCGGTCGCCTTCACGTGGGCTCCCCAGAACGGGAGCGGATAGCCGGCGTCCGCGGTGGCGAAGACCTGGTCGGCGGGGGCCCCGTCGCGCCAGGTGTAGCCGGCCTCGAGCGTGCTCCAACCGCGGTAGCCGGCCAGGGAGCGGCTGGCCATGTAGGAGATCGAGTAGTCGTGCTTGAGCAGCCCCCGCCATTCCGGGCTCACGCCGCGCGGCTTTCCGGCCGAGTCGAACAGGGTGCGGCTGTAGGCGCCGGGCAGATCGTAGAAGTAGGGAGTGCGGTGGTTGAAGCCGAAGGCCATGGGGAACGAGCCCTTGGCCACCTGGTACTTGAACCCGATCCAGGCGTCCGAGAGGCCGACGTTCTTCTCGTAGTTGTCCTTGGGCCCTTCGAGGCCGTACAGCCAGGTCGGGGTGAGGACGACGGAGAAGTTCTTGAAGACGCCGACCTCCCCGAACAGATAGATGTACCGGAAGTCGTGCCACGAAACCTTGCCGGTGCTCGAGCTGACGTTGTCGTACGCGTGGCCGTCGACCGCCCACGACGAGCCGGCGGTCTTCCGGCTGAATCCAAGGTAGACGTAGCCGTGTCCCGGCGGGGGCACCCACGCACCCCCCGCGAGGCCGGGCGTGGTTGCCGCCCCCGTCAACAGCACCGCCGCCACAACGATTCTCGAGGCACGCTTCATGGGACCAGAACCTCCGGGAGAGTGAGACTGCCCGTCCCAAAGCAAGGCGTACGCCAAGCCCAGACAGGCACTCGCGCGAGAGCCGGTCGGACACCGAAGTACAGCCTGGTCTCGGGGTTGCAAGAATGCCGGCGAGGAGTGCGGTGCCCACACGTCCATCAAGGGCCGTGGAGGCCATGATCGGCGCGGAAGAGTTACGCCTAGGCTCTACGCCGCCCGGTGCTCGCTGGTCAGTTTCACCCGGGACCGAGGCTGAAGGTGCCCCTCAAGACGCTGCCGTCCGCATAGGTCGCGGAGAACGTCGCCTCGATCTTCGGGGCGGCCAACACCCCGCCGTTGAACACCCCGTTCACCAGGAATGCGACGTCCCCGTTCCTGCCGAGCGCGTGGACCCGGCTCTCGCCCAAGGCGTCCGGGTCCGAGACGGTGACCTCGAAGGGGAACGTCGTGCCGCCCAGCGTCGCTGCACCCATGAAGAATGACGTCAAGGTGTCCCGCGTGGGATCCGACGGGGAAAACCTGACCTCGACCATCCCCAGTGGCTTGCCATCGGCCGACACGACGGGCCCCGCCCAATCGAGAGCGATCTGCGGAAGCTGGGGCGGGTGGGTGGCCTTGAAATCATGGAGGAACAGCAACGAGCCTTTGTCCGTCGTGCCGTCGGCCGCGGTCAGCCTGAAGCTGCTCTGGGCAAAGGCGGTTCCGTCTCCGTTCGCCATGAGCTGACCGTGGTTCACCTCGAACTTTCCATCGGACCCCCGGCCCACCACGGTGAAGCGACCGCTGGCCGCGAGCGTGCCTTCGTAGGGGATCATCAAGGTGCCCACGTCAAGGGTCCCGCCGAAGCGCCGGTTGCGCTGCTCCGTGTTGTTGATGGTGAACGGTCCGCTCTCTCCGGTCAGGGAGCTGAGGAAGAAGCCGTGCCACATGCCGGCGACCGCGTATTCGACCGCGGTCGGCGCCCAGGCTCGACCGGGAATGCAGAGCACGCCGATCACGGCCAAGGCGAATGGCATGATCTGCTTTGACTTCGCTACACCCACAAAGCTCTTCATACTGCCCTCGCTTTCCCGAAGGTTGGCTGAACGCGGGTATAGGGCGACTTCGTCTCGAAGTCAAGACGGCGTCAGAACGGGCAGGCGCCCGACCGGTCCTCGCAGAACCCCCGGTTGCACGAGAAGCCCGACTGGCAGGGCAGGCTCGTGCCGTCGCACACGCCGAGGAGCGCCACCCCCGACGTGGTGCTGCCGCAGGGGGCGCCGGAGACGATGTTGCCTTGGGGGCAGTCGCAGGGCTGGCCGACGGCGGTGATCACGCAGTTCCGCGGCGAGCAGGTGACGGCGCCGCCCCCGGTCGTGGACTTGCCGGCCTTGTTCACGCCGTAGAGCACACCCCCGGCCACGACGTTCGCGGCCAGGATGGCGCCGATGTGGCCCACCCGCTGGCCGGCCGTGACCTTCTTCTTCGGGCCTTCCGTGGGGGCCTGGCTGTCTCCCGCGGCCCGCTGCAGCTTCACCTCGCCGGAGAGGCGCGTGAGCGGCGTGGCTCCGGACGTTGCCTTGAAGCCGCTGGCCAGCGACTCGTCCCCGGTCTTCCAGGCCATCAGCCCCTTGAGGAGACCCTCCCCGTGGCGCAGGGCGAGGTTCCACTCGTTCCCGCCCGAGTCGGTGAAGCTCACGGAGCCGTCTCCGGCGTGGATGGCCGAGATCGCGTAGCGCTTGCGGAGGGGCGGGCAGCCCGAGCCTTCGGCCGGCGCGACGTCGATGGCCACGGAGCCCGTCCATTGCCCTCCGTCCTTCGTGAGCTCGAGCTGGACGGCGGGTGGGCTTTCCGCGCCCTCGTAACGGCAGGTGAAGCCGGGCCAGTCGTTCGTGAGGACGGCCTGGCCGCTCCACGTCCCCGCCAGATCGGGCTCCGCCGGCTGGGCGCGCGCAGGAAAGTCGCCGGCGAGGGCGAGGAGCAGGATCAGGACAGGAGCGAGCCGGGCCTTCGGGAGCATTCGGGGGGAGACGTACGAGCGGATGCTATCACGGAGAGGGCGGTGAGCCCAGCCTTCACTCCCCGTCCGGGCTCCCGAGTCGATGCCGGCGCAGGCAGTCGGGGCATATGCCATGCGTGAATTCCATCCCGGTCAGCGCGTGAACGAACCCCTCCAGGTCGCGCCACGCCTGGCGATCGTCCTGGACCTTCCGGCACCAGGCGCCACGAAGACGCGGTGCGCAGCGCGGTCCGGCAGACCCTCGCCCGGCACGGGTACAGGGTGGTGGAGGCTTCCGGAGGCCCCGCGGCCCTGGCCCTGGCGGAGAGCCACCCGGAGCCCATTCACCTGCTGCTCACCGACGTGGTGATGCCGGGCATGAACGGCCGGGAGCTGACCGACCGCATCGCGTCGCGGCGGCCCCAGATGAAGGTCCTCTACATGTCGGGCTACACCGACGACGCCATCGTCCGCCATGGCAGGCTCGAGCCGGGGCTCGCCTACCTGCAGAAGCCGTTTCGCCCCGACACCCTGGCGGCAAAGGTGCGGGAGGTGCTGGACGCGCCCTGACCGAGGGGAGCCCGCGGGGCTGCTTCAGGAGCGTCCGCCCGAGGAGGGGAAGCGTTCCTTGACCTCGTCGATCCGGGCGTTGTTCTCCTCGTAGGAGAGCGCGCCCCTCCGGCCCTCGGGCGGGTAGACGTGGCCACGGTAGACCGGGTATGCCTCGGTGCGCAGGTGGGCGAGCATGTGGTGGCCCCGGCGGACCGAGCGCTCGTGGCGGAGGGCGGTGATGTCAACCGGCGCCACCACGATCCGCTCGCCGGGCCCCGGCGAGGCCTGGGCCAGGACGCGCCCGTCGTAGTCCACGACCATGCTGCCCCCCGGCCACGAGTAGGGCGGGTAGCGGCGCAGGGCCGCTCCCTGGTTGGCCGCCACCACGTAGGCGATGTTCTCGAGGGCCCGGCAGCGGTTGACCACCGTCCACCAGTCCATCGGCTCCGTGGCTCCCCAGGGGTCCATGTAGGCGGAGACGCGCACCATCACCTCGGCCCCGTTCGCGGCGAGCTGGCGCAGGGCCTCCGGGAAGATCCAGTCGTAGCAGATCGCGCACCCGATCCTGCCGATCGGGGTCTCGGCCACGGGAAAGAGGGGCTCCGCATAGCCCGCCACCTCGTGGGGACTCGCGTGGACCTCGTACGGAATCCAGGGATTCACCTTCCGGTACTTGTAGAGGATCCCCTCGGGGCCGATCAGGCAGGTCGCGTTGAAGACCAACCCCGGATACTTCGGGTCCGCCTCGATCATCGACCCGCTCTGGACGTAGATCCCGTGCTCCTTCGCCTTCGCCTGGAGGCGGTCCGTGTGCTCGTTGGGGATGGGGACGGCCAGCTTCTCCTTCAGATCCTGGACGGTGACGTACACGGGGGCCGCGTGGGCGAACTCCGGGAAGACGACCAGGCGCACGGGCAGGAAGGGCGCCGATCCCGCCAGGGCGGAGTCGATCATGGAGAGCATGCGGTCGGTGTTCCCCCGCATGCCCGGGCGGTCGATCGGGTTCGGGAGGTCGGTCTGGCAGCAGGCGGCGGCGTAGCGGATGGGGTCCACGGTCACTCCCCCGCCGGACGCGTGTCTGCGGCCCGGAGCTCGATCGGAGGGAGGGGCCGCACGACCACGCGCGTGTTGTAGGCCTCGGCCTTCTCGGCCATCCGGCGCAGGCGCTCGGGCGTCTGGCTCGGAGGGTAGGGATAGCCCGTCATCCCGTGGAAGGGCAGGGGCAGGACCACGTCCGGGCTGGCCGAGTTGACGTCCATCTCCTTGCTGAAGCCGTCGCCGTCGAGAAGGAACGTCCGCGTCCAGCCCTTCGGGAGCGGCGGCAGGGCAAGCACCTCGAAGGAGATCGCGACCACGTCTCCCGGCTTCGAGACCACGAACAGGTCGTCGGTCTCGCCCAGCAGCTCACGCACGTCGCCCACGCGGGTGTAGCGCCCCGGCATGGTCTTCCAGGGTGAGACGAGGGAAGCCCGCGCGAAGTCGTAGCTCCAGGGCCCGCGGCCGTCGGGCGAGACCGCGGCCGAGAAGCCGCGCTCGCCGAGCTCGGCCCGGGCCGGGAGAAGCCGCGCCATCTTCAGCCCGCGGCCGTCCGCCGGCGCTCCCACCCGCACCTGGTCCCAGTAGATCCTCATGTTCGTCACCACGCGCACGCGGCGGCTCTGGCCCTGCCACATCCCCGCCAGATCCACCACGATCGTCTGCGGCCGCCCCACCGGGATGCCGATGTCCTCGATCACGGTCTGCCAGGCGCCCCGCGCGTCCTGCACCTGCAGGGCCGGCGGCTTCATGACCAGGCCGGCCTGGTGCGCGGCCACGTTGTCGCTGGAGAACGCATAGTCGGTCCAACCGGTCAGGAGCAGCCGCGTGTGGTCCTCCGGCAGCCCCGCCAGGTCGAGGACGAGCGCGTGCTCCTCCGCGTAGCCGCGGATGCGGTGCAGGCCGAAGCCGTCCACGAAGCGGCGATCGAGGCGCGCGATGCGTTCGCGCACGTCACGGCCCTGGTCGTCCGTGGCCACCGGCGGCGGAATCGCGTCCTTCACCGCGAGGAGGCGGAACGGCTTCGGCGGCTCGACCATCCCTACGTCCGGGAACACGTCCACGTCCGCGGGATGGGCCACCGCCAGGAGCTGCAGCCGGTCGAGGTAGAGCACCTCCTCCAGCTCGTTCGTGACCCGCAGCTCGTAGCGGCCGTCCCGCGCGCGGAGCTGGTCCGCGCGGATCCGCACGTACTCCTCGGGATCGGGGAGGCTCCTCACGCCGGGGGCGAGCCAGTACCCCATCTCGCCCCCGCCCAGGAAGTCGCTGACGAACTCGAAGCGCTCGCCGTTCCAGGCGTAGAGGTAGGGGCAGGACGAAGGCTTCCGGTCCAGCTCGGTCACCTCCAGGGCGGCGCGCACGCCGTCCGCCGAGGCGGCCGGGAGCTCGGTCTCCGTCTGGACGACCCCCGAGACCCAGATCACGCGGACCGCGTCGGGGGCCGCGCGCTTTCCCAGGCCGAACAGGAGATCGGCCGGAGCCACGGCGGGGGTCGCGGCCGAGGTCTCGAGCTTCTGGCGCAGGCTGCCCGCCGGATGTCGACCTTGGCCCCGATCCCGCCCTTGTTCGAGACCCGGCCGGCCAGGCGCAGGGCGAACGAGCGGTTCGCGTTGCCGCCGTCGTTGCGCAGGTAGCGGAGGGACGCGGGCGTGGCCAGGAGCGCGTCCTCGTCGCCGTCGCGGTCGAGGTCGCCGATGCCGAGGGCGGCTCCCGGGAGGGCCGCGGCGCGCAAACCCTCGGGCACGGCGGTCGGGCTCACGTCCGTGAAGCCTCCGCCCGTGTTGCGGTAGACCCTCAAGCCCGCGGGCGTCGCGGCCACCAGGTCGAGCAGGCCGTCCGCGTCGTAGTCGAAGAACTGCGCCGCGCTCGCCCCCGCCGTCCCCTCCGGCGCGGGCTGCAGCTTGAAGCCCATGCGCCCGTCGCTCAGGGCCAGGAGCGAGGGGCCGCTGGCCGTGCCGAGGAAGAAGTCGGTGAAGCCGTCCTTGTTGACGTCCGCCGCGGCCACGCTCAGGAATGGTCCACGGGCGGTGAGCCCGGCGTCCGCCGCCACGTCCGCGAACGACCCGTCGCGCAGGTTCTTGAGCAGGAGGGGCGGCCCGTCGTAACGCAGGACCAGGAGGTCGATGTCGCGGCGGTTGTCGAAGTCGGTGGGGACGACCGCGATCGCATGGCCGGAGGCCCCGACCCTGGCCTTGGCGGTGACGTCTGTGAACGTCCCGTTCCCGTTGTTCTGGAGGAGCAGGCCGGGGGCGGGCGCGAAGTCGACGGGAAACGCGAGGGGGCGGCCGGAGTCCGCGGTGGCCGCCAGGTCGGCCAGGCCCGCCACGAACACGTCGAGGTCGCCGTCGTGGTCGATGTCCACGAAGGCGGCGGAGAGCGCGAGGTAGGGATAGGCCGGCAACTGCGCCGCCGCCGTCACGTCCTTGAACCGCCCGCCGCCTTCGTTGTGGAAGAGGGCCAGGGCGCCCGGCTTCAGGACGAGCAGGTCGGGACGGCCGTCGTTGTCGTAGTCCCCCGCCACCGCCGCCCGCGCCTCGAGGCCGAGGAGGCCCGCGGCGCTGGTCATGTCCGTGAACCGGCCCTTGTCGTTCTTGAGGACGCGCAGCACGCCTCCCCGGGCGTCGATCGCGTCGAGGGCGCCGTCCCCGTCCAGATCCACGAGGGTGACCGCGGCCCGGCCTCCGGTGCGGAGGGCGGCGGGCACCTCGCTCGGCTTCAGGGCCAGGCCGAGCAGGGCGGGCCCCATCGCGCCCAAGGGGTCCGGGGGTCCCGACGCCGTAGCGGCGGCGGGAAGAAGGCCAGCCGGCTCGCTGAACGAGACCGCGGGCGTCTTTGGGTCGACCACGTCGGCTTCCGCGCCGGTCGAGGCCATGGCCTCGGCATAACGGCCCTGCTCCAGGTAGGTCTGGCCGAAGCTCGTCTTGTAGCCGCTGTCCCGCAGCTCCTGGAAATGGGCCATCTGGGCCGCCCCGGCCTCGCGCTGGCCCCCGCGCGTGAGGGCGACGCCGAGGTTGTAGGCGGCGCTCACGTTGTATGGCTCGGCCGCCGCCGCCAGACGGAACGTCGCCACGGCTTCCTCGAACTTCCGCTGCTGGAGGTAGACCTGGCCCAGGACGAGGTTCGCCCCCAGGTCCCGGGGGTCGGCCGCGAGCACGGGCCTGAGGCTCGCGATCGCGTCGTCGCCCCGGTTCTCCATGCGGGCGATGAGCGCGCGCAGGTAGTGGGGCTGCGGGGCCTCGGGGGCGAGGGCCGCCGCCTCCTCGGCCTCCTTCTTCGCGGCGGCGACGTCGGGGACGTAGAAGAGCGCGAGCGCGAGGTTGATCTTCGCCAGGGAGAGCTTGGGGTCGGTGGCGAGCGCCTTCTTGAACTGCTCCGCCGCGTCCGCGAAGCGGAACTGCTCCATGAGCGCGACCCCGAGGTTGTTGAAGCGGTAGGCGGCCTCGCGGGCGGCGGGCACCGGATCGGAGACGGGAAGAAGAAGGAGGAGGGCGACGGCCCGGGACGTCGAAGAGGTCATCCCCCGATTCTGTCCGGGCCGGCGCTCCAACTCAAGGCTGGGCGAGGACCGGGCCCACCTCAGGGGGAAGGCGGAGGAGTGCCGGTGCGCCGGTAGCTGCCCCGGCCCGTCCCCCAGAGCACGCGCGCATTCGCGCTGTTCGGAAGCTCGTAGGCGACGACGCCGCTCGACACCGTCCCCACGACCACCTCGAGGTCGGGGTCGGAATCGATGTTGGCGACGGTGGGGGCCCCGAGGCCGCCGTTCCAGGTGTCGCCGATGGCGGGGGCGGGAAGGTTGATCCGGTAGAGCTCCTGGCCGAGATAGTTGAGTATGTGGAGCTGCCCGACCCCGCCCGTGGCCTTCTTGGGCCAGGACGTGAAGATGACCTCGGGATGGCCGTCGTTGTTGATGTCGACCACGACGGGCTCGCTCGCGAACCGGAAGTCGTCGCCCGAGGCCCCGGTGGTCGGAACCGTATAGGGCCAGCTCCCGTGCTCCGTCTTGTCCAGCCAGTAGGCGTGAACCTTGCCGTCGTAGGACGGATAGAGGATCTCCTTGAAGCCGTCCCCGTCGAGGTCGACCACCACCGGGTTGGGGACCGCGGTCTCGATGACCGTGTAGTCCTCGGAGCGGGGGGCGCTCCCCGGGCCGGGAGTCGGGATCGCCGTCCAGTCGAAGCCGCTGCCGCTCCAGCGCGTGCGGTCCAGCCTGAAGATGAACGGCATCTGGTAGAGGGAGGTGTTGGTGGCGCAGTTGTTGATGTCCCCCACCACGATCACCTCGGGAACCCCGTCGCCGTTGACGTCGGCCACGACGGGGGCGCTGTTCTCGAAGTTGGGGCGGTTCTCGGTCCCGCAGTTGGCATAGCCGCGCAGGTCCACCGCGTTGTCGACCCCCACCCCGACCTGGCTCCAGACCGTGCGCGGGGCATAGACGCCGTTGACCCCGAGCTGGGCGCCGCTCCGGTCGAGGGCCGTGATGTAGTGGCTGGCGGTGGGAGCGAACACCTCCTTGAAGCCGTCGCCGTTCATGTCGGCCACCGCGAGGTTCTCGTTGAACAGGCCCGCCCCATATCCGGGATCGCCGGCGTGGCGGGCGGGCCAGCCCGAGCGCACGGTGCCGTTGGGCTCGTAGACGTTGACCTGGTAGCTCGTCGAGGTGCTGGCGCTGCCCGCGATAATCTCGAGCTGGCCGTCCGTCTCCAGGTCCTCCACCGCCAGGCTGCGGACCTCACCCGCGGCCGCTGTTCGTGCCCCGCCACTTGAGGCCGCCGTTGGCGCCGTTCAAGGCCACCACGTCGTACGAGCCCCAGATGACGTCGGGCTGGCCGTCGCCGTCGAGATCCGCGACCGCCGGAGACGAATACCAGCCGGTGTCGCAGTAGGGGCCCGCCAGGCACCCCCCGTACTGCCACTTCAGGACGGGCGCGCTCACGGGGGTGGAGCCGGCAAAGGCTGCGGAGACGGTGACGTTGGCGGTGAGGGTCGTCGTGCAGGTCCCCGTCCCCGAGCAGCCCCCGCCGCTCCAGCCGGAGAAGGTCGACCCGCCAGCCGGACTCGCGGTCAGGGTCACGACCGTACCGCTGTTGTACGAAGCCGAGCAGGTGGCTCCGCAGCTGATCCCCGCGGGATTCGACGTGACGGTGCCGCCGCCCGAGCCCGACTTGTTCACCGTGAGGGTGAAGGTCTGCGGCAGGTCGAAGGTCGCCGTCACCGTGGTGGCGGCGTTCATGGTCACCGCGCAGGAGCCCGTGCCCGAGCAGCCCCCGCCGCTCCAGCCGGTGAAGGTCGAGCCGCCGGCCGCCGCCGCCGTCAAGGTCACGACGGTGCCGCTGTTGTAGGGCGCCGAGCAAGTCGCACCGCAGCTGATCCCCGCCGGGCTCGACGTCACGATGCCGCTGCCCGACCCCGATGTGTTGACCGTGAGGGTGAAGGTCTGCGGCAGGTCGAAGGTCGCAGTGACCGTGGTGGAAGCGTTCATGGTCACCATGCAGGAGCCCGTGCCCGAGCAGCCCCCGCCGCTC
>WNFT01000954.1_pt1 | contig 26338 bp, 14 predicted proteins | sample 5400191 | NCBI WGS metagenome assembly WNFT01 (sample SAMN13153359, study PRJNA577476) | soil metagenome | isolation source: 80 cm saprolite under Madrone tree | place: USA:California | collected 2016-06-14 | reverse complement strand
TGCGAGTGTCGTCGCCCGAAAAGTCGAGACTGACGCGCCGGCGATGCCACTCAACGATTGGGAGTTGATGAGTGGCGCGCGTCAACGAGCGTTGGCCGTGCGCGAGATTCTCGTCGGACAGAAACTTGACGCTGATCTCTACGTGGGTCTGGAAGGCGGCTTTCACTCCATATCAGTTGACGGCGAGTGGCACACGTTTCTGCGCGGTTGGGCTTTTGTGACTGATGGCGAGCGCGGCAGCTTTGGCATGTCGCCCTCGATTAGTGTGCCCGAGGCGATCGTAAAGAGCGTCATCCAAGGCAAGCGTGAGCTGGGAATCGTGATTGATGAAGTCGCCGGAGCGCGCGACGTGAGAAGCCGACAGGGCGCCTGGGGCGTGCTCTCCCGAGATCTGCTTACACGCTCAATGAGTTTCGAAGCTGCGTTGATTGCAGCATTCGCACCTTTTTATAACTCGGCGTTGTATTCGACAGAGTCGCGATAACCGCAGAGATCGCGGAGTCTCGCGCAGAGGTCGCAGAGAAGAGATTAACTCTCATCCCTCCGCGAGTTCCTCCGCGCCCTCCGCGGTTAAATCGCTTTCTTAAAGTGGTCGTAACGCTACGGGCCGCAGCTCTCACTCAACCACTCGCGCAATCAGTGCTAAAATCACTTCTAGATGCGCGTCACTGTAGGGCAGATCAATACGACCAACGGCGACTATGAAGGCAATGTCGCGCGCGTCCTCGCCGCGATTGAAAAGGCTAAGAAAGACGCTTCGGACATAATCGTTTTTCCGGAGGTAACCATTCAAGGTTACACCTCGCTCGACTGGTTTCTCGACCCGGACGTCGTTCGATCGGCTCTCAATCCGCTCGATAAAATCATTGATGCTACCGAAGGATTGACGGCAATCGTAGGGACGGTGCGGCCCAGCGATCAGGCGACGGGTCGAAGGCTTTACAACTCAGCCGCGGTGATTCGAAACCGGATACTGCTCGGCTTTGCCGACAAGACATTGTTGCCGGAGTACGATGTGTTTGACGACCCGCGCTACTTCGAACCCGCGCGTGAACGGCGCCTGTTCAATTTCGACGAAACACATTTGGGCATTGCCGTCTGCGAAGATTTCTGGAACGACAAGACTTTTTGGAAGCAAAGGCTCTACTCAAACGATCCCGCGGAAGAATTAATCCAGATGGGTGCGAATCTGCTGGTTTCAATTAATGCGTCGCCTTTCAATAAGGGCAAGCTGGGCATGCGTTGTGAAATGGTTTCGCACCGGGCTAAGGGCGCCGGTCTGCCGATCGTTTTCGTAAACCTGGTTGGCGGAAATGACGGAATCATCTTTGACGGCACGAGCCTCGTCGCCGACGGCGAAGGAAGAATCATCTTGCAGGCTCCTCCGTTCGAGGAATTCATCGGCACAATCGATCTCGATTGCCGCGTAGCGGACACTCGTTGCTTGATAGGTGACGACATTGAGACCGTCCGCCAAGCCTTGGTTCTCGGCATTCGCGATTATGCGCGCAAGAACGGTTTCGCCACCGCCGTCTTTGGTTTGTCCGGCGGGATTGATTCCGCGGTGGTGGCGACGTTGGCGTGTGAGGCTCTGGGATCTGAAAACGTGCTCTCGGTAATGATGCCTTCGCCCTACACCTCGCGCGCCAGCATCGAAGACTCGATCGATCTCGGGCGCCGTCTCGGCATGAACGTCATCGAAAGGCCAATCAGCGAGGCGTTTCAGTTGCTGAGAACAGAGCTCGAGTTGCCTGAGCCGAAGCAGGGAAGCAGCTCTCACGCCGTCGAGAATTTGCAGTCTTTCGACCGGGAACAAATCAGAACTGGCGCTTGGTTACTGCACGCTCTACGGCGATACCAATGGCGGCCTCGCGGTGATTGGTGATGTTTTGAAAACGGAAGTGTACGAACTTGCGCGCCTTTACAATCGCGAGCGCGAAATCATTCCGCAGACGATTATTGACAAGCGTCCCTCGGCGGAACTTGCGCCCGGGCAGTTTGACGATCAATCTCTGCCGCCTTATAACCAGCTTGATCCGATCCTGGAACTCTACTTCGAAAAGAAAGAATCACCCGAAGAGATCATCGCCGCAGGTCACGATGCGCGTATGGTTTACGACATTCTGAATCGCGTGGAATCTCCCGCGAACGAATTCAAGCGCCGCCAGTTGCCGCCGACTTTGATCATTTCGCGTAACGCGATCGGTATTGGGCGGCGGCGACCGGTGACGCATCGTTATCGCCGGCAGCCCAATTACTCATCCGTCAGTCATGGCGCGTTTCAGAACCGCGAGCGGTAGCGACCGGATCGTACGACTGACTCTGATTTAACCACGCGAGGGAATCTGCTCATATTTCTCGAGAGAGACTCCGTGAGCCGGTCGCTACCGCTCGCGGTTCTGACACTGTGCTCGTGAACCAGCCGGGCCAACTTGCTCCCATCTATATTGGTGTCGCAATATTATCCGGTTTCAAGTGTTTGATGTTTGCAAAAGGTGAAAGCATGAAAATCAAATCTTCAGTAACTCAAGTTCTAGTGATGTGGGCAATCATATTAATCGGTGGTCTGGCGTCCTCAAGCAATATCGCCTTTTCAGCCCGCGCTCAGGGACGAGGCGAAGGGCGACCCGGCGGACAAAATATGTCGCCTGAGGAACAAAATCTCGCCAAAGGAATCATGACCGCGGCCGATCCCGCAGTTAAACTAAAAGCCGCGGCAGAACTGATCAAGAAATATCCAAAAACCGCTGTCAGGCCGCGCGTCGCTCAAGGGCTCTTGGACCAGATTCGTGGGATGACGGACGCGCCGCAAAAAGCGAACCTCGCGCAGGAGTATCAAAAGATTTTCGATCAACCCTCCGAACAGGAATCGATCATGCCCGTGCTGATTGATGCTTACGCTGCCGCTAATCAGCCGGATCAAGCGTTTGCGAAGGGCTCTGAATTTCTTTCGCACAATCCCGATTCGCTTAACGTCGTGGTCGATCTGATGTCGCTCGGCACCGATCAAGCAAAAAAGCAGAATCCAAAGTTCTTGTCTGAAAGCCTTCAATACGGCGCGCACGCGATCGAGTTAATCGAGGCTGACAAGAAACCCGCCAACATGGATGACGCCGCCTGGAAGCAATACAAAACAATACTCTTGCCGAATGTGTATCAGTCGATGGGACTCCTCAATCTGATTAAGGGCAATCAAGCCGAAGCCAAAGCTCGATTCATGAAAGCGTCGGAGCTTGCGCCTTCGGATGCATTCAACTTTCTGATGCTGGCGGGCATGCTCAACGAGGAATACCAGAATGAGGCCAAGCATTATCAGAGCATGCCGGCCGGCCAAGCCAAAAACGACGAACTTAAGAAAGCCCAGGCGATGCTCGACGCCGTTATCGATGCGTACGCGCATGCCATTGCGGCTTCCGAGGGTAATGCAAACATGCAACAGGTGCGAATGCAATATCTGCACGATCTCGAAGCCTACTACCGTTACCGCCACAACAATTCGACGGAAGGCATGCAGCAACTGATCGATAAGTACAAGAGCGCGGCTAAGCCATGACGGGAGCGATGAACATCGAACTCAGCTACGGAGCCATTTTGATCAGGGCTTATCGTCAGGAAGATACCGATGCGCTGTACGCAGCGGTGCGCGAGTCGATCGCCGAGGTCTCACCGTGGCTGCCCTGGTGTCATGAAGACTATTCGATCGAGGAGAGTCGTGAATTTGTCAGCAGCAGGGGAAAATCAGCGGCGGATGGTGAATGGTACAGCTTTGGAGTTTTTGAAAAGGACAGCGGTAGATTCCTGGGCGGCGTCGGCCTGAACTTCATCAATCGCGTGCACCTGATGGCGAACCTCGGCTATTGGGTGCGCACCAGCTCCGTCGGTCGCGGAGTTGCCACATCGGCCGCGCGGTTGGCGGCGAGATTCGGTTTCGAAGAACTCGGTTTGCATCGCATTGAGGTCGTCGCCGCGGTTGAAAACATCGCCAGCCAACGCGTTGCGGAAAAGGCCGGCGCCCTCCGCGAAGGCCTGCTCCGCAAACGCCTCTTGATTAGCGGCGAATCAAAGGATGCAATGTTGTTCTCGCTCGTGCCGGGAGACATGTAGCGCGCCTGCGCTACATTTTCAGACTGATGCTCCCTCTCCCTTTGGGAGAGGGTCGGGGTGAGGGCATAGCAGAGCAGCCCAAGAAATCATCTCCTTATTTCTTAGTTGTGCGGTGGCACAAGGAGAGGATTCCAAAAGGTAGCTGGCGTCACTAAGCCCTCACCCTAACCCTCTCCCAAAGGGAGAGGGAACGTAATTAACCTATTCAGAGTTCACTGAAGTCTATGCTCCTTGTGCTACCATCTTCGCGATGAGCGAGCAGATTGATCATCGCAATTTCGTCCGCGAATTCCTCAGCTACATTCAGGTGGAGAAAGGGCTCTCGGCAAACACGCTGGAGAGTTACGCGCGCGACGTTGCGAACCTGCAAAATTGGGCGGATAAAAATCACAAACAGATCGAAAAGCTTGAACGTAAGGACTTGCGTGAGTGGATTGCCGGCATGTCGCGCCAGGGGCTGGCGCCGTCGTCTATCGCGCGCGCAGTGAGCGCGGCGCGTGGCTTCTTTCGGTTTCTGATGCTCGATGGCCACATCAGACGGCATCCGGCGGAAGGCCTTCACACGCCGCAGCGGCTCTCATATTTGCCAAGATTTCTAACCGAAGAGGAGATGGAACGGCTGCTGTTGACGCCCGACATCTCCACGGATTCAGGAGTGCGTGATCGCGCGATGTTGGAAGTGATGTATGCTGCCGGCCTGCGCGTTTCAGAATTGTGCGCGCTCAACACCGGCAACATCGATATCGACGCGGCGCTGCTCACGTGTCACGGGAAAGGCAGCAAGCAACGCCGGATTCCGATCGGGAAGAGCGCTGTGCATTGGCTGCAAAGGTATCTGGGCATACGCAAGCGACTTGGGAATGAAGCGCGACCCGATCTGTTTTTCGGACCCAGGGCGAGACCGCTCACGCGGCAAACAGCATGGTCTATAATTAAGACTCATGCGGCCCTGGCGGGTGTTCCCGACATCTCGCCCCACACTCTGCGGCACAGCTTCGCCACTCATCTGATGCAACGCGGGGCCGATTCGCGCTCAGTGCAGGCGATGCTCGGTCATGCGGACATTTCGACGACCGAAATCTATACGCATATCACCGACCTGCACATGCGCAAAGCTTACGATCGTTTTCATCCAAGGGCGCGTGCGACGGGACGCGGTAAGAGCGGGGGATAGATCGAGCAAAAGCAGATAAGGGTTTTCCATTTCGCGAAAGGCAGCAGCATCCTGCGAGGAATCACCGATGAAAATCGCTATCGGCTCTGATCATGCCGGGTTTACTTACAAAGAGAAGATCAAGAAATTGCTCAGTGACCTAGGGCATGAGGTGACGGACTTCGGGACCTACTCAGACGAGTCTGTCGATTATCCTCTCTTCATTCGCCCGGTCGCCGCAGCAGTGGCGCGTGGCGAGACCGAGCGTGGCGTGGTCCTCGGCGGTTCCGGTAATGGCGAAGCAATGGCCGCGAACCGGGTCAAAGGAGTCCGTTGCGCTGTCTGCTGGAATGTAGCGTCAGCACGACTGGCACGGCAGCACAATGACGCTAATATCATCTCACTCGGCCAGCGGATGATCTCTGAGGAGGACGCGCTTGAGATCGTGCGCGTATGGCTCGAGACTGATTTTGAGGGCGGGCGGCATGCGCGAAGAATTCAAATGCTCGACGAAAACTGAAGAAGCGAAGACCCAAATCTGAGTGCGATACTTCGATATCGATACCGATAATGACTGATCACTCATTCAGATGAAAACAGCCACAGCAATCGAAGTCACCCGCACCTATCTAGAAATGCGCGACGCTTCGGAACTAAGACCCGCACGTAGCGACGATCCGCGAATTCGAATTCACCAATTGCAAGCTTGCTCACCTTCCTTCTATCGCCAGCTTTATGTTGAGGTAGGCAAGAATTATCTCTGGGTCGATCGCCTGCCGTGGACGGACGAAGAAATGGCGGCGCACCTTAACCAGCCAGAGATTTCTTTATGGCTGATGACTTATGACGAAGCTCCGGCGGGTTATTTCGAGCTGCGACGCTGCGAAGATGGTTCGACCGAGATTGCTTACTTCGGTCTGTTACCTGAATTCATCGGCCGCGGTTTCGGTAAGCACTTGCTGACGTCTGCTACCGAAGAAGCTTGGGCCGATGGCGCGAATCGAGTCTGGCTGCATACCTGCACGCTAGATGACCAAGCCGCAATGCCGAATTATCTGAAACGCGGCTTTCGACCTTATAAGACTGAAGAATACACGGTCGAATCGACAGAATGATTCGTGAATAGACCACCCGCTGACGCAGGTAGTACTGACTTCACTTCTTTCCGCTCCGATAAAAATGAATTTGCGCTTTCTCGAGGGTGGCCATGCCTTCTTCGATTTCGTTGTCGATCAACGATAGAAACTTCTCGAGCTTTTCGCGCGTGTCCACGATCTCGATGATTATTGGGAGGTCTTGTGATAGTCGCTCGATCTTGAAAGTATGCATGCGGCTGTGCGCGCCAAAGCCCATCATACCGCGCATCACGGTGGCTCCGGCCATTCCTTCTTCGCGCGCCTTAATCACGATCCACTCATAAAGCAGCTTGCCGTTGTGGCGGTCGCTTTCGCCAATGAAAATACGTAGTAGAAAACCTTCCGCGGGAAGCATCATGACTAGTCATCACCTCCATCAATAACGCAAGCTGGCAGCTTGCGCTACATGTTATCTCCAAATTTCATAAGCCAGCGCTCGGCTCAGCCACACTGCGCCCAGGCACAGCCCGATGTGCGCCGCGATATTGGCCATGGCAAGCGCATTCTCGCCGTCGCGCCACAGGTTCAAAGTCTCGTTGCCGAAAGCTGAGAAAGTTGTGAATCCGCCCAGGACGCCGATGAAGATCAGCGTGCGCGCCTCAGCCGTAAAGACGCCACGTGTTTCCGAGAGTTGTGAGAGAAAGCCAATTACAAAACAGCCGATGAGATTTACGGCCAAAGTGCCGTAGGGAAAATAAATGCTGCGGCTGCGATACTGTACGTATCCGGCGACTGCATAGCGCAAAGCCGAACCGATGAAACCGCCGAGCCCAGCTAAAAGAAATTTGCCCACGTCGATAAACTCCGAAAGAGTTGGTAGGAGTCATCAGCACGCAGGCATTTAATGGCGGACTCCATCGCCGCTGGAACTTGTAACACAAGACCAGGCTCGTGACGAGGGCCGAACAGGATATTAGCGTGCGGCGCAGCTACGCGGCTCAATAGTGAAACTTGTATTTCACTTCGACGTAGACCTGTCGCGGTTCCACGAAGTGTGTGCCGCCGAACGTGTTGCTGTTGTCGAGCAGGAAACGACGATTTGCGACGTTCACTGATTGAATTGCGATCAGCCAATCCTCGCCGAAGTTTTTGCCGAAAGATAGATCAAAAAGCGTGTGGCCAGGTAGATGGTTTGGTGAATTGTCACCATCCAGAAATCCTGAACCGTATCGAATAGTCGCGGAGGCAAACGCGCGGCTCGGTAGATTGATCACGAGACCCGAGCTGAGCGTGTGACGCTGATCGTGATCGAGCAGAAAGAAATCTTCGGGCGGCGCGAAGTCAGTCAGACCGCCAGTGACCGCGCCCTGGCCTTCAATTTTCTGCCGCGAATAAGCCAGATGAAATCGGCCCCGACCAAACAATAGCGGCGAGCGCGCCGTAACTTCGAATGCTCGAATGCGCGCCCTGGCAATAGTCAGGGGAAAGAAAATATTCGAGGTGCCGAGCGGGTTGTGATCGAAAAAATTCTTTACGCCGGTGCGGAAGTAATCTGATTCGATTATCCATCCGCGTGCGGGAATCGAGATTCCAAACTGATGTTCTTCGTCGCGTTCGCCGCGCAAGGGAATGAAACCAAAGCCCTGGCTGATTGCCAATTCGAGCAACGGCCCGGAAACTGTCGCCAGCGGCGGCGCCTGATAGTAACGTCCGTAGAATCCATGCAAGACCCAATTCAAACGCGGAATGCGAATGGCCGCACCGGCGCGCGGGCTGGTCGCGGTTTCAGTTAGCGCACCGTGAAACCTGGTGAAACGCACGCCACCAGTCAGTGTCAGCCAGTCCAGCAGCTTGAACTGATCTTCGGCAAAGACAGCTTCCAGATTGCCGCTTGGTTTCTGCGTCTGCGTCAGGCTAATCGGCGCGCCGTTAGCATCCTCGCCCTGAATGGCAAACAGATTCGAATCACGTTGAGAAAATCCGTAGAAGCCCGCTTTGATGTTGTGCTGGCGGGTCAGAATGCTCATCGTCGCCTGTGCTCCGGCATAGTTTGAAGCTCGCCGGTTCCTGGCCCGCACGGGCGTATCGAATGGCCCACCAATAAAGTCCGCCCGATTGAAGTGATAAAACGGAGAGACCGTGAACAAAGCCTGGGCGTTGAAAGTATGCACCCAGGAAAAATTTGCGAACGCATCGGCCTCACGCTGTACGTCCCGGATGCCCGAGTCCTGCGCCTCGCTATCGTTCGGCACTTGAAAAAAATCTCTTCGGGCGCCGGCGACCAATCGCAACTGGTCCTTTGGGTTTGGGTTGAAAATTAGCGAGGTGAAGCCGCCCAGACCGTTGGTCTGATCGTGTAGCACCAAAGCCGTCGGCGTTTGCAAGCCGTAATCACTTCGACTGAAATTTACGCTGCTATAGTAAGCGAAACGCTTCGTGTGGCTGGCGAAGCTCAATTGATCGTTCGTCTGGTGAAAATTTCCATAGGTCAGTAACAATTCACCTTCGCGTTTGCGCTCGAAACCACTGCGCGGCACCACATTCAAGACCGCGTAAGTGCGATCCCCGAGTTCCGAAGAATAACTGCCGCGTTGGATTTCGAGATAATCGATGTCCTTCGGATCGAATTGCGCGCCGACCGTATCGGCGATGTTCGTATTCGGCACCGGAACGCCATCGATGAGCCAGGTCACCTGATGCCCGCCGCGAACGTGCAGTTGATTGTGCGTCAGATAAGAACCGGGAACGAAGTTAGTTATGAATGCAAGGCTGTTGGTGCGATCCGATCCGGGAGTCTGAGAGATTTCCTGCCTGCGAATCAGTGTGGTGGGCGTAGGCGAGTCCGTCCGCGTTGTTTCGGGGTTTTCTACGACTTCAACGCGCTGTGACACCGGCGCGATTGTCATGAAGAAATGAAGCACCGGAGCATTTCCGGAAATGACGGTCACTGACTGCTCGATCGATTTGAAACCTTTAGCCTCGATCGTAAGTGTATATTCTCCGATCGGAATCGCGCGAAAAAGAAATTCACCCGTGGGAGTGCTCTGCATGTCTTGCGCGAAATCGGAAGACTTCGAGCGCAGTCGGAGGTTTGCTCCCGCAATCGCCTGGTGCTGTGGATCAAATACAATCCCGCGCACGTCGCCGAAGACGGAGGCGCGAGATTGATCGGCGCAGAGAAGAACAAGCATCGCGCAAATCGACAGGCGAAGCGCACGCGCGCAATAGATTATAGTTGTCTTGTGCTTCATGGGGATTTTTCTCTCTCCTGCGGTCTTGCGAGGCTTTTGCCACAGACCGAAGAACTAAACTATGGTTCCGCTCGATTCTTAACCGCAACGCGGTTGTGGCCTCCAGCCCAGGGTTGGCCGTTTCGGCTACCCTGGGATCACGGATGAAATTCATTCAACCGCAAAGCGGTTGCGCCCTCGATGAATGAAGACCGGGCGCAACTGCCTTGCGGTTGGGATCAACGAAACTCGTTACCCAGGGTAGCCGAATCGGCAACCCTAGGCTGGAGGCCGCAACCGCGTTGCGGTTCGCCACCAAACGAAAAAGCGGACGATACTCGAAAGTTTCTATTGTGAAATCAGGAGAATAGAATTGGAGGTCCACGGGGCGCGTGGCGCCGGACCAACGCGTCGCGCGCTCGCGCGAAATCTTCACGAAGGCTTCCAAAACTGATGTTGGTAGGAAGCGGCAGGCGTTCCGAGTCAGTCACCGAAGACGAATTGCGTTGCCGATTGAGATTGGCGCAACCTGAAACACCGCCGCGGCAATCCGGCGTAACTCGACCTATCAAAGCCGCTGCCGATCCTTTTGGTCGAGCGGACTCGTTCCGTACTGTGTATACGATTTTCGCGATCGGAACCGCAATCAAGCCGATTCGATTTGAAACGCCGCAGAACGCCTCCGATGCTCTCTTAAGCCTGTGCGCTTTGCGTGTACGAACAGCCGCATGACAAGACCCATTCATGCAAGAGCCGGCTACATGCGCCGCGTGCCCCGCACAACAGGCGAGCCTGCAAATAGAGTCCGCGGATACTGATGCGATGGGAACGCTTACCGAGAGGATCGCACAGAGCAGCGATCCCGCGAGGATTGTTTTCGCGCTCAGGATTGAAGAAAAACGTGCAGGGCTGGTACGCATTTTTCAACCGGTGCAAGCTGTCGAACTGCTTCGGGTCGAGCACTCTATCACATGGCGCCGATACACTAAAGCAAAATCAAATTGCTCTCCGATGACCGCATCTGTTATAGAAGAGCGATTGGCGGAATACCATTCTCGCCGCGCTGCTTTTCTCGGGACAAGAAATGAAGAAGTGCCCCACCTGTAATCGTACTTATGCGGACGACACGTTGAGATTCTGTTTGGATGATGGCTCGATTCTTTCTGCCGCTTACGATCCTCAAGCGACACAACGCATGGCTGCTCGTCGCAGCGGCGATTCTCAATCGACCGAGATATTACTTCATCCCGAAAAAGCTGCCGATACAATTGAGTCTCGCGCGTATCCGACGATGCCCTCGCCTCCGTCGCCGGCTTTCGTAGGACAAGCTGGACCAACCCGGCGGGACCAGGCACGAGGCTGGCCCTGGCTATTGCTATCGATACCGATATTACTTGTCGTGCTTATCGCGGTGCTGGGCGGCGGGATTTGGTTATTGAGAACGATTACGAAGGGTGGAGCCGAGAAGCGATGGTTAGCGATGCTCGCGCGCGGCCAGGTAAACGCGCCCACCGTGTTGCGCGAGACCACGGCCGAATTGGTGAATAACCCGCGAAATGCTCTGGCCCTGCGGGCGCGTTCGGGCGCTTATTACGTCAGCAGCGAGTCGGACCAGGGCAAGCGTGACGCCGAGGAAGTCGAGCGGCTGCTGGCGAGCGCCACCAGCGCCGAGGAATATGAAGCTCGATGTTATGCCAGATGGAGGTTGGGAAAGCCCGACCTGGCGGTGAGCGATTGTACGCGGGCAATCGAACTCAACCGGGGGTTCGTCTGGCCTTACCACAATCGCGCGAATGCTTATAACGACAAGCGGGATTACGTCAACGCGGTTGCCGACTGGAATAAAGCGATCGAAATCGACTCGAAATTCGCTCCGGCTTACAACAACCGCGGGGTTTATTACACGAACAACACTCGGGATTACGATCGGGCGCTGAGTGATCTTAGCAAGGCAGTCGAAGTCGATCCGCAGTACGCCGCTGCTTATAGCGCTCGCGGGAACGCTTACGTTTACAAGGGGGATTACGACCACGCGATTGCCGACTTCAACAAGACCATGGATCTCGACCCGCGCGACGCGCGGCCTTACAACTATCGGGGACACGTTTACTTTTACAAGCAGGATTACAGCCGGGCTATCGCTGATTACAACAAAGCCATAGAACTCAATCCCCGCTTTGCCTGGGCCTATGACAATCGCGGTAATGCTTACTACTACCAGGGACAGAAGGACCGAGCGCTGGCTGATTTTAACGAGGCGATTAGAATCGACCCGCAGTGGTCATGGGCTTATCAGGATCGTGGGAATGTTTATTATGATCGAAAAGATTTTGATCGCGCGATCGCAGAATACGACAAGGCGATCGAGCTGAACCCGCAACTTGCCTGGGCTTACAACGGCCGCGGGCTTTCTTACTATTACAAAGGAAATCTCGATCAGGCGGTTGTCGATTACAACAAAGCGATCGAACTCGACCCGCAAGAGGCGGCAGCTTTCTACAACAACCGTGGGAATGTGTATTACTTCCGGAAGGATTATGGGCGCGCTATCGCCGATTACAGCAAGGCAATCGAAGTCAATCCACGGTATGCGCTGGCGTATAGCAACCGGGCAAATGCTTATCAGGCAACCGGCGATAGGGCCAGCGCGATTGCGGATCGGCAGAAGGCTGATGAGTTGAAGAAATAAAGGTTCCCTCTCCCTTTGGGAGAGGGTTAGGGTGAGGGCTTACCGCGCGAGAAGATAAGAATTCTTTTCCTTTTGTTTCTCCAGCTATGCTATGCACCCTCCCCGGCCCTCTCCCAAAGGGAGAGGGAGTCTGGCCACAACCTACTACACGAAAGCAAAATCAAACTGCTCCTGATGCACGCCCGAATCGCTATTGATATCGACTGAGCCGAGATAATCCTCGATCTCATTCAGCACGTCGCGCTCTGGGCCGCGCAGCGCTTTCGCCACATCCGGATTCACGCGCAGCATTGCTTGCCGCGAACCCTCGCCTTCGCCTTCACGGGACAGCCGGCGCGCCTGCTCCAGAATCTCGTAACAGATCGTCTGTGGCGATTTCAACAACCCTGCACCCTGGCAATACTGACAGGGCGTGCACAGCGTGCGTTCGAGCGATTGCTTTACGCGTTTGCGCGTCATGATCACCAAACCAAAATCGTTGAATGAAAGCACCTTGGTCGGCGACTTATCTCTTCGCAGCGCATCCTGCAAAGCCGTCATCACGCGTTGGCGGTTGCGACGCTCTTCCATGTCGATCAGATCGAGCACAATGATGCCGCCGAGATCGCGCAAGCGAATCTGGCGGGCAATCTCTTCGACGGCTTCCATGTTCGTGCGGGTGATCGTGTCTTCAAGTCGGGTGGCGCCTCGTCCGACGAACTTGCCGGTATTCACATCGATCGACACAAGGGCTTCGGTTTGATTGATCACCAGATAACCGCCGGATTTCAGCCAGACACGCGGCTTGATCGCTTTATCAATTTCGACCTGCACCCCAAACGCTTCCAGGATTGGCTCGTCGCGCGTGTAGAGCTTGACTCGCTTGACCATGCGCGGCTGCATCCGATTCACAAACTCGACGATGCGTTGGTACTCATCTTCCGCATCGATGCGGATCGCTGTGAAGTCCTCCGAGAGTTGGTCGCGCAGAATTCTTTGCACCAGATCCAAATCGCGATGGACGAGCGCCGGCGCCTTTCTCTTCTCGGCGTCTCTCCGAATGTCTTGCCACGTGCGCAGCAAATAGCGAGCGTCGGCGCGCAAGTCAGCCTCGCCGGCGCCGACACCGGCCGTGCGGACGATAAAACCACCCGCCGGCGTTCCTTCTTCCGTATGAATCTTTTGAATCAGCTTGCGCAGCCGCGTGCGCTCGTTGTCGGAATCGATTTTGCGCGAGACGCCGAGATGTTCGACCGTCGGCATGTAAACCAGATAACGGCCCGGGAGCGCGATGTGCGAAGTAATGCGCGCGCCCTTCTTGGCACTCGGTTCTTTGGCAATCTGCACCAGAATCTCCTGGCCTTCGCGCAAGAGATCGGTGATTGTCGGTTGCGTGCGCTCGCGCCGTGCGGGGCGGCGGTGGCCACGACTGGCCGGAGGACGACGACTATCGCGCGGAGCTACTGCCGCGACTTCCCTGGTTGGGGGCGTCTCTTCGGGCTCTTCGACCGCAGCCTGGGTTTCCTCAACCGCAAATGGGTCATCGGTCGTCTCAGGCAATTGAGCCTCGAACGGATCGCCCGCCACCTCTGTGTCATCGCTATAATCGTTATCTCCGTTCACTTCGTTGCCCTCGACGGCAGCCGGCGATTGTTTCGGGCGACGGCGTCGCCGTCCACCGCGTCTGGTGGCGAACTCTTCATGCGAGCGTCCGCCGGTGATGCTTGCTTCAGAATCGGGAAAACCTTCTTCTTCCGAAGTTTCAGGCTTGGCCGTTTCGTTTTCTGCTTCGGCGGTCTCTTCTTCCTTTTTGGCTTTGAAGAGGCGGCTGATTACGCCGGCCTTCTTGCGCCGCCGACTGCCTAACGATTCTTTTTTCGCCGCTGTTGGCGAAGCTGCGGGCTTCGACCTCTGTTCGCTTTCAACTTGCGACTCCTCTTCGTCGCTGACTCGTTGAAAAGACACTTCGCGCGAGCTTTCATCCACGACTTCATCGACAAAGTCCCGCACATGCGCGGCTTCGATTTCGCGTGTGGAAGTGCGCGCCGCCGGCGCAGTTTCTTCTTCATCGGCAATGCGCTGGAAATCACTCATCTCAGTCGTGCTGCCAGTCAGGAGCGATCCTACCGGCGCGCTAGGCAAGTCTTCGAGGTCGAACTCCACGGCATGAACTTCATCCATGATTCGTTCCTGAAGTCGCGCGTCCTTGAACATCTCGCCGTTCATGGCGCGCTCTTCATCGTCGCTCACGCGCTCGAAGTCCGTGCCGCTGACGACGAAGGGTGTTTCGATTGGTTCAGCCTTGGTAGGAACCAGGCTGCGTTCTTCCGGCCGCGCCTCCTCCGACTTGGTTGCTCGTCCTCGGCCCCGGCCACCGCGTCGTCCCCGGCGGCGAGGTTCGACTTCTTCAACTTCTTCTGCCTTTTCCTCGATGATCGCCGGCCCAACTTCAAGCAAAGGCTCAACGCGTTCGTGAGTGGCTTCGATGTGTTGCTCGCGATCGATCCGCGCCTGCTCGATGTGTTCGGTGGCCGCGCGCGTCGCAGCTTCGGTATCGACTTTTTTCGACTTATCGACGACGATGCGCTCAAATTCGGCTTCCTCGTCAAAGAAATCCGTGACGTATAGGAACGCGTCGCGCTCCAATCCGATATCCACAAAAGCCGACTGCATGCCGGGCAGCACGCGCATCACACGGCCTTTGTAGATATTCCCGACGATGCCCTGATTTTGTTCGCCGCGTTCGATATAAAACTCGGTAACGCGGTCATTCTCGACGATCGCGATCTTCTTTTCGCGACCATTAACACTAACAATTAACTCTCTTGACATTGATTTTCTTTCTGTGAAAAAGGAGCGCATGCATTGGACCGCACGCATCCTGCGTCCGGTCCGCGAGCATCCTTGCTCGCGCCTTTTGCTCACTTTGTGGTTGGAAATTGTCGGCGGAATGTGCCGGCAGTTGAGGTGCGGTTACCACCTGCGAAAACAAGTGGAGACGCGTTTGACGTCGATCAAATAGATCGAGATCATTCGCGCAATGGTTTTGGACCACCTGCCATTGCAGATGAATACCAGATTGATTCAAACGGGAACTCCGCTGAACCGCTCGAATCGTGCTCAAGTTCGGCAGCGATTGCCAGGGAGCGAAGCGTCGGTCATTTTATAGACGCGCTCTGAAACCTGGTTCGCGGTTCTTTCAAATGCCGTCTGAATTGACGGCTTCAAAAATCTTAGCTCACCCATTCACTGCTTGATATTTCAGTTGCTGTGCATTCTGTCGGGCCGATTGCCCAACAAGGCGAGCAGAGGCAGTATAGCACAGAGAGGCGTTAGACCTAATCCGCAGATTACGCACATAAGCATGAAAGATGGAAAACGAGCCCACCAAAAAGCACAAAAGGGACGAATGAATTAGGAAAAACCCTTGGGGGTTTTGGTGCCTCTTTGTGGCTCGCCTTGTTCTGCGTAATCTGCGGATTGCTAGCGAGTAATCTTGTGAATGAGTTCGCCAAACCGCTCGTCCTCGCGTAACTCCGCCAAATTGGGATCGCGCTCGAACCACGGTCTGTTTTCATTTCCCAGCGCTACCGATCGATTCAGCCACTTGAAGGCTCCGTCATGCTCGTCTTCCAACGCGTAGACTGAAGCCACCGCATAGGCGATATCCGGATCGACCGAAGCGGTTCGCTTTACATCTTCATTCAACTCGGCGAGCGCCGCCTCGTGTCTGCCCTGCTTGCTCAGACATAAAGCTAAGTATGGCCGCACGCCGTGCAGATTTGGATTTTGCGCGAGCACTTCGCGTAATAGATCAGCCGCGGCGTCTGTCTCTCCGCGGTAGAACATCGTCAACGCTCGAATACTTCTGAGCAGCGGATTGTTCGGCTCGACTGAAGCTGCGCGATCGAGTTCCCGCATCGCGTCTTCATTTCTTCCCTGATAGAGAAAGATCAACGCGCGGTTATAGCTGACCACGACGAACGCCGCCGGATCGAGATGCACCAAGCGATCGTAGCTGCGCAGCGCGCGATCGTATTCACCGTCCAGTCGATGCAGCGTCGCCTTGACGAAATGTACCACGGCTTCGTTAGTCGCCTCGCGTCGCATGCGCGCCACTTCTTCGCGTGCTTTCTGCTTTTGTCCGCGCCACAAGAGGACGAAAACCATCAGCATGCGCGCTTCGATAATATTCGGGTCGATGGCCAGAGCCCGGTTAAAAGCACCCTCGGCCTTTTCAAAATCCTCCGCGCCGCCAAGTCCTTTGAAGACGCGATTGACGTAACAAGCGCCGAGACCGTCATAGGCGAGGCCGAATTCCGAATCCAGCTCGATCGCGCGCGTAAAGTGTCGGATTGCCGCATCGCAATCTTCGGCCGCGACGGTGCGAAAGATAAAGCGCGCAAATCGATCGCGGCCTCGCAGGAATTCGTCGTAAGCTTCGGCGTTGATCGTCGCCGGCTGGGCCAGCCCCGCTTGTTCGTCGGGACTTAATTCCAGCCGCAACCCATCTACAATGCGCCTGGTGATTTCGTCCTGCACCGCGATGATATCGTCGGCCGAAGCATCGACGCGATCGCTCCAGATAATTTCGCCGCTCTTCACTTCAAGAAGTTGCGCGTTGACGCGAAAGCGTTCGCCGACGTGAATGAATCCTGCGGACAACACTGCATCGACATTCAGCTCGCGGCCGACGTCACTTGGATCGGCGGCCTGCCCCTGATATTTCGACATGACCGATGAAGGCCGTACCACCAGCGAGCGAATCCGCGCCAACTCAGTAATCACTGCATCGGCCAAAGCGAATTCGTAAAAGGTCGATGCCGGATCGTTGTTTAGGTTCTTGAAGGGCAGCACGGCGAGACTCTTCTTTTCGCGATCGGCGATCGTGGTGCTCAGCGATCTTTCCTGCGCATCCGTCAGTGGCCGGGAAGTGAATTGCGGCGAGCTGGTCGGCACATCTCCGCGAGCGCCGCTCAGCTTTCGCAGCCAACGCATCGCGCGGCCCACGGGAGTCGATCCGCCCAGATGCTTCGGCGCGGTCGCTTCTTCGAACTTCGCGCCGCTGGCCACGTCATGCAGGACTTTCCGCAGCTCGTCGCGGAGGTCATCAATCTTCGCGTATCGATCGCGCGGATCCTTGGACAGCGCCTTGTCCAGAATTTGCTGGAGCCGCACCGGCGTGGCGCCCGGCCGCATCTCCACCAGAGTTTTCGGCTGATCGTGAATCACCGCGTGACGCACATCGACAGTTGACTTGCCGCGGAACGGCCAGGTACCGGTCAGCATTTCGTAAAGCAGAACGCCGGTAGAAAAAATATCCGCCCGCGCGTCAACCTTGTCTCCGCGCGCCTGCTCGGGCGCCGCATAGGTCGCCGTTCCATAAGGCACACCCACTTCAGTCAATTCCGTCCGATCGATGCCGCTGGTTCGCGCTTCGGTCTCGTCGAGCAGCTTTGCCAAACCAAAATCCAAAATCTTCACTTGGCCGCTGTCGGTGACCATCACGTTCCCGGATTTGATGTCGCGATGAATGATGCCGCGCGCGTGCGCCGATGCGAGCGCGTCCGCCACTTGAATCCCGATGCGCAAAGCGCTCTCCAATTCCAGCGGCCTGCCGTTGACAAGCTGCCGCACGTTCTTGCCTTCGACGTACTGCATCGCGATGAAGTGCAACCCTCCGGCTTCGTCCATATCAAAGATGGTGCAGATGTTCGGATGGTCCAACGCCGAAGCCAACCGTGCCTCGCGCTCGAAACGTTTCAGATTGGTTTCTTTGACCGTGAGCTCCGCCGGCAAGACCTTGACGACGACCGTGCGGCCCAGCTTCAGATCGGTGGCTTTGTAAACCGTGCCCTGTCCGCCCGCGCCCAGCTTGTGCGTGATTTTATAATTGCCGAGAGTTTCGCCGATCATGTCCGTAGTCTTATCCGCAGATTGCGCAGATTACACAGAATGAAAGCGGGCGACAAGAGTAAGAGGGGCGATCCGGCGATTTTGTTTTGTTCGGAGCGATCTTTTTCCCGCGTAAACTAAAACCGGGCCGGCCACGAAAAGGCGCAAAAGGCACAAGAGAGAGCCGGGCATTCCCTTTGGTAGTGACCTATTTTTGAAAGTGGCACGGGCGTCCCGCCCGTGAAATCATGCGCAAGATGCGCGTGCCACATCAAAGTAGGGCACTACCTTCCCTTTGTGCTTCTTGTGCTTTTTTGTGGCTTACTCTTTTCTGCGTAATCGGCGTAATCTGCGGATACGTCTTTATGTTATCCTCGACTCATGAATGACGAAGGCGCTGCCCTTGCTTCATGGAGTCCGGAGCAAGTTGTCGACGGCAAGCGTTGGGTTGAGACTTGGAAGCTTGCCGGCCCAGAGCTTGAGCGGATTCGACGCCAAGAGCCTCGCGAACTCGATACTTATCGAACGATAGCAATGTTGTGCGGCCCCGCGGATTACACACGTCCGCCGCGCGCTCCGAAACCATGGTCCGGTCTGGTCGAGCAACAACACTGGTTCATGAAGGCTTACAGTCAATCCCACCTGAGCGAGCGGACAGACGTTCGTCATGAATGAAGTCATCCGCGCTGCTTGTGCACCTGCTCGGCCGAAGATCTAATTGTGTTGAAAGCCTTCGCCGGCCGTGGCCAGGATTGGGTCGACGTTGAACGAACCATCGTAAGACAGACAGGCAGACTGGATTGGGATTACATCTATGAACAGTTGCGTCCTTTGGCAGAGTTAAAGCAGGCTCCGGAGATTGTCGATCAGCTCAAAGAGCGCCGCGCGAAATGCGAAGAGTAATGTGTGAGCAGCACCGCCAACCGCTTCTCGCGACTCCGCCGCAGCACCCAGCAACCCTCCCTCTTATCGTACCGTTTGACAAAAATGTCTGAAGGCTGCGCCTCGTTTTAATTGACTTTTACTTCCCTGAGACTTAATCTTCGCGGACATCTTATTTTAGGCTTTTTAGCTCTCAGTGTTTTCGATAAAGGACCACGGTAGTAGTTAGTAATCAGACAAGTTCTTATTGCCTCGTACTTTCGGTCTACTGCTATTCAAGTAGTAAAGGAAGACTCACCTAATGCCACGCTCGCCACGCCCAGCGTCCTGTATATGTGTGACTCTACCATCGCACTCCGGTCGCGTTCGTCTCACTTCGCTCTTAGCCCTTAGCTCTTTGCTCCTGGCCCTTTGCACTTTGCCATTCATCAGCCACGCCGCCTCATTCGGTATTAACTCCCTCTCCCCTTGGGAGAGGGCCGGGGTGAGGGTGCGCAGCTTGAGGGCCGGGGTGAGGGTGCGCAGCTTGAGGGCCGGGGTGAGGGTGCGCAGCATAGCGGAAGAAACAAAAGAAAAAAATTCCTTATCTCCTCGCGCCGTAAGCCCTCACCCTAACCCTCTCCCAGAGGGAGAGGGAATCGTGACTGTTAACCGCTCACCGCTCACTGCTCACTCTTTGTCGTGGCTGAGTGAACATGCGTGGATGATCCCGCCCGCGCAAGCCACCAGCACCGACCTCCGACCCCTGAGCTCTGACCTCTGGTCTTCCACAGTCTTCGCGAGTAGAACCGCGCGCACGTTGAGCCCTCCTGCGCCCGTCGCAAACACTGAAAACGACCTCACCGCCTCAAGCAGTACTGCAAGCTTGTTGACTGGGTCTAACTGGAGCCTTGGTCATGTTCCCACTGTGAGCGAGGACGCGACTTACTCGGGCACAACTACTGGAATTAGGGCGCTTAGTGCCGGCAGTCTTACGGTGGGTTCGTTCAATGTGACAGGGAGCAGTGGCACCTTCTCAATTCGCAACAACACATCGACTTCGACTGACAGCACACTGACTTTAGGCGGATCTGGCGATCTTGGAAACAGCGTATCAGGCACTCCCGGAGATCTTCTCTTTGTTGCGAGCGGTGCCACTTTCAATTTGCGAGGAGATAACGGAGCGAGCCCTACTCCAGGCACAGGCGTTTTGAAAAGTGCTCTTGGACAAAGCGGCAACTTCGACGTCGTTGGAACGATGGAGATCAGCGCTGTGATTTCTGATGGTGGAAACGGATTCAGCACCACCAAAACAGGCGGTGGCGCGCTGACGCTTTCCGCTGCCAACACCTACAGCGGCGACACAACGATCACCAGCGGCAAATTCGCTCTAACCGGCACCGGCTCGATTGTCAACACGCCCAAGATCAGCATCGCCGGCGGCGCGACGTTCGATATATCGGGTCTTAGCAGCACGCTGACGCTTGGCAACTCGCAAACACTCAACGGCACCGGCACATCTTCATCTGGCACAATCAATGGCAGTCTCACTCTGGGAAGCACGAGCCCGCTTACGCTCAGTTATGCAAGCGGAAACCCAACTCTGACCGTTACTAGCGGCGCGCTGACATTAGCCAGCGGCAATCCGGTTACGGTCAACACAACCTCGGCGTTGGCTCTCGGAGACTACACGCTGATGTCAAAGGGCACGGGAGGATCAGTTGCGGGCACGACTCCAACGTCTGTGACCTTCACCGGCAGTAAACTTAGTGCCGGCGCGGTCGGTTCACTTGAGATCACCAGCAGCGGACTGATTCTTCACGTCACCAATTCAAACGCCCCATCAATCGGCGCGACGCCCGTGACCAGGCAAGCGGGCACGGCCGCGAGCAATTCACAAATCGCCACTGTTAACGACGCGGATACCGGCGCGAGCAGTGTCACGGTGACCGTTACCACCGACAATCCTTCGAACGGTGTGACAATCTCGAACATCGTCAACACCAACGGAACAGTCACGGCTGACGTGATCGCGAATTGTTCAGCCACGAGCGCCAGCTTCACGCTCCAGGCGAGTGACGGAGGTCTTGTCAGTAACGCGACGCTGAATGTTACGGTCACCACGCGCGCCAATCCATCCGCCACTTACAGCAACCAGAGTGTCGCGGAAGCAGGCTCGCTCAGTTTCAGTCCCACGAGCTTATCGAGCGGCTGTATTGCCAATACCGTCACCTCGGTGGCCTTGCAATCACAGGGGACTTACACCGGAACTATCTCTGTCACCAATAGCACGACGGGCGCGATCTCAGTCAGCAACGCGAAACCCGCGGGCGCAAACACGATCACGATCCGGACAATTGACAGCAGCAGTACTTCCGGCGACACCACGTTCCAACTCACCGTGACTTGTCCGACGATTACGTTGAGCCCTTCAACCTTGCCCGACAGCACGGTCAACTTTGCTTACAATAATCCGGTCACCGCGTCAGGCGGAATCGGGCCGTACAGTTATTCCATAAGCAGTGGAAGTGTGCCCGCCGGCTTGACCTTCAACGGCGACGGAACTTGGAGTGGCACACCGACGACCGCGGGCACATACAACTTCACAATCACGGCGACGGACAGTTATGGCTGCACCGGAAGTCGGGCTTACACTGTCGTGATCAGTAACGACGTAACCTTTAGCTCGAACGGAAGTCTGCCCGCGGGCACTTACAACAACGTCACGATCAATAGTCCGGGAGTTATCACTCTTACCGGCAACGTAATCATTACCGGCACGCTGACAATCAACGGCGGTGGCACGCTGAACTGCGGGACGTTCATCATCTCCGGCGACGGCTTGTTCACGCTGAATTCAGGCGGCACACTCGGCGTCGGCGACCCGAACGGAATAACTCAAAACGGATGTGGGAGTGGCGCTCTTTGTGGAAATGTTCGGACCGGGCGCAGCTTCAGCACCGGCGCGAACTACACCTACACCGGGAGCACGAGTCAGACAGTTGGAAGTGGTCTGCCTTCTACAATCCATAATCTTACGATTGCGAACACCGGAGGCAGCAGTGACAAGACGGTCACCGGAAATTCCGGACAGACAGTCACCGGCACTCTGGAAATCATTTCGGGAATCTATTCAAGCCATAGCGATTATGACAACGTGGTGATTGACAACGGCGGCACGCTGTCTCTCTCAGCGGACATTACCGTTAGCGGCAATTGGACATTGAATGCGGGCGGTACGTTCACTCATAACAATCACGGCGTTACGTTTGATGGGGCGACGGGCCAGACGATCACCGGCGACACTTCGTTCTATGACTTTACGAAGTCAGTCAGTTCTGCGCAGGCGTGCAACTTCACCGCCGGCAGTACCACAACAGTTTCGCACTCGCTTACTCTGACTGGCGCCTCGGGTCAACTCTTGTCGCTGCGCTCAACTTCGAATGGTACGCGTTGGAACCTCAATGCCCCGTCGACGCAGAACGTCAACTATGTCGATGTGAAGGACAGCGATGGCAGCAGCGGCAATACCGTGCATGCCAACAACTCCACGGATTCACTGAACAATCTCAACTGGACGTTTGGAGGCAGCACGATTAGCGGCACGCTCTTTGACACGTCGGGAAATCCCATCTCTGCGGTTAAGACGATCAAGATCTTCAAGAACGGAGTGGGCTCGACGACCTCGACGACAAATGGGTCGGGCGTCTATACCTTCTCGTCTTTCTCGTTTAATACGGGTGACACTCTCACAGTCTTTGTCAGCGGTGACCCGGTAAAAGGCGCGACTGTTACGCGTGGCAGTAGCGGCGATATCACCAACTTGAATATTAAGCAGAATCAGTTGACGGTGCGGCATGAAGACTCTGGGCCGATCACGAACGCGAACTTGCACACCGGCAATCCGGAAACCGATACGGATTTGACTGCGATCTATACGGTGCCAACCAGCGTGCTGACGACACCGGCGGGTAAGAGCATTTTCATCTTTGCCGGCAGCACGTTTGCGCCCGGGGCTAGTGTGATCGATGGCGGCGACTGGACCAACAACGGCACGTTCACCGCGGGCTCGAACACGGTAACGATGAACGGCACGTTGAATCAAACGATCGGCGGATTGAACAATTCGTTCTTCGCTACCCTGACAATCAACCCGTCGAATAATGCGACAGTTTCGCTGGCCAGAGACGAGGCGATCAGCACGGCTCTAAACATCAGCAGCGGCACGTTCAATCAAGGCGCAAGTGCCTCAGACGATTTCAGCGTTACTGCCAATATCGTCTTGGTGGCCTCGGGCGCGACCTGGCAGAACCTGGGCAAAGGCGACCTCACGCTTTCCGCTAACGTCACTAACAACGGCACCATTAACTTCAACGCCAACGGCGCTGGTTGTGAAGAGGTCGCCACCAACGATATTCAGATTCGCTCTAACAACACTACTCAGCGCACGTGGTCCGGCAGTGGAACTTTCTCGATGACTGATGTTGACGTTGACTATCAGAAAGTGCCGGGCGCGCCGACTCTGCCACTGCAAATCATCGTCAACAGCGGAACTGACGGAGGACACAATACCGGTTGGACATTCGCGAATACTTGCAACGGCCCCTACACCTGGATTGGCGGCCCAAATCAAGACTGGACCATCCCCACAAACTGGTCTCCGGTGCGCCCGACCGCGGCCAATACCGCGACTCCGACGACCGACCAATTGATCTTTGACGCCGACGTAACGCCTGGGCCTACGGTGACGAACGTTCCGAATCAAACAATAGTCAGTCTACAGCTGACCCACGCGAACCACTTCACCGGTCCGGTCACGCTCCAGAGCGGCGGCACAAACACGCTGACAATCAACGGCGGCACGGGAGCCGATCTCGATGTTCCCGCCGGCGCAACGCTCACGCTCGCCGGAAGCAATGCGCTGACGATTTCCTTGATCGGAAGCGGGCATGAATGCACTGTCGCCGGTCAGCTCACTTTCCAGGATGGCGCGCATCAACTACTCGGCACGAACGCCGGCGAGATCACGATGACGGGCGCTAATGCATTTACCACGGCCGGCACTTACTCCGCGACCACGCATCCGTTTGGAACGGGCAGCACGGACGGCGTTGTCGTTTTCCAACCCGGGGCCAGGGGCGCATTCAACAACGGTCTGGATCCGTTCGGCGGCAGCGGTCATTCCGTGGTCACGTTCATTGGCGGCAGCATCGCTGCGTTCTATGCGTCATCGGCATTCTCGTATTCCGGACGAAGCTACGGATACCTGACCCTTGACGGCAATCAAACATACATGGGTTCAGGTTCGAGCATGTTGACGGTTCAAGACACTTTCGAAATCGAAAGCGGAAGCTCGTTTACTCTCTCGAATTCGGCCGGCGGCGACCTGAATCTGTTGGGCAGCTTCCTGGACCAAAACACGGGCGCCGCGTTCGATCCGCTGACCCGGACCGTGAAGTTCCAGGGCAACAACATGACGCAGACGATTTCGAAAGCCGGCGGCAACACCGAATCGTTCTTTGATGTGTTCATCAACGAGTCCGCCGGAGGCAAGGTGCAGTTGCTGAGCCCGTTGACGATTAACGGTCAATTGAATTTGAGCACAGCGGATTCGCTGCTTGAGCTGAACACCAAAACCCTGACGCTGAACGGAACGGTGATCGGCGGCGGTAATCTCAAAGGCGATTCGAGCGCAACGCTGAACCTGACCGGCACCGGCTCGCTCGGCACGCTGAACTTCTTAAGCGGTGCGCGCACGCTCTCGCAGTTGACAATGAATCGCACCAGTTCCGGTTCGGTTACGTTAGCCAATGATTTGTTGGTAGACGACGCCCTGAATCTCACCAACGGCGTCATCAGCATGGGAACGTTCACCCTGACGACCAACGGCAACGTCACGCGCAGCAGTGGTTACATCATCGGAAACCAGCAACGCTACTTTAGCTGCCCCATCCCCCCACTCGGCTCTACATGCTCGGTCACCTTTGATGTCGGAACCGCGAACGGCTACTCGCCGGTCAGCGAAGTTATTCATGTCAACGCAAACACAACCTATCATCAAACAATCAAGGCGACCGGGACGCAGCATCCGAGCATTCACAACCTCAGCGCCCACGCGCTACAGCGCTATTGGACAGTGGGTACGCCAAGTCCGGCAATCTTGTCGGCAGACATTACCTTCAATTATTTGGCGGGCGATGTAGTCGGCACGCCGGCCAGTTACGTCTTCTTCCGAAACAGCAGCGGTGTGTGGTCATCGCTTGCGCCCACAGGCACGCCGACCAGCACCAGCGCCACGATTAATGGCGTCAGTTTGTTCAGCGATTGGACGCTGGCTGAAGCGGGCGCTGTCATTCCGGGCGCGCTGGCTTTCTCAGCCGCGAATTACAACAACACCGAACAGAACTCAGGCACGCACCCGGTGACGATTACGGTGAGACGAACCGGCGGCACGGATGGCGCTGTTACGGTGCATTACGCAACCAGCGACGGCACGGCGACAACCGCGGACAACGACTACGACGCGACTTTCGGGGATCTCAACTGGTCTGATGGAGACGGGACGGACAAGACGTTCACCGTCACCGTGCACGGCGACACTAACGTTGAAACGAACGAGACGGTCAACCTCACCCTAAACGCCGCGACCGGCGGCGCCACAGTTGGCGGCACAAATCCAGCCACGCTGACGATAGTCAACGACGATACGGATGTTAGCGTTGCAGTCTCCCCGATAGCTGTGCTTGAAGACGGGGCAACGAATCTTGTCTATACGTTCACGAGAGCGGGCATTACGACCGGCGCGTTGACGGTGAACTTCTCGGTCGGCGGTACGGCCACCTTCAATACCGACTACACGCAAAGCGGTGCCGCGACATTCGATGCGTCGAGCGGCACCGTAAGCTTTGGCGCTGGAGACACTGCTAAGACCGTGACCATCGATCCGACTGCGGACACCACCTTCGAGCCGGACGAGACAGTGACCCTGAAGGTGACTTCGGGCACTGGCTACACCGTCGGCAGTCCCAGCACGGCCACGGGAGCAATAATCAATGACGATGCGACCTTGGTAGTCAATACGACGGCCGACACGGATGACGGTTCCTGCACGGCTGATCCAGGGGGTTGTACCTTGCGCGAGGCGATCAACGCGGCGAACTCCGACATTGGAAACCCGCACGCCATCAACTTCGAGATTCCGGCGACAGATACACAGCACTTCTATTACAAGGATGATGGCATTCCAAACCACGTAACTAACGATGTTGCCCATGTCCTGGTAACGACGGCTGCCAACGATGCCGCGCTGCCGGCGGATCCCGATCCTAATAAGGTGGATCCCGACTGGCCG
>WNFT01000811.1_pt1 | contig 26341 bp, 20 predicted proteins | sample 5400191 | NCBI WGS metagenome assembly WNFT01 (sample SAMN13153359, study PRJNA577476) | soil metagenome | isolation source: 80 cm saprolite under Madrone tree | place: USA:California | collected 2016-06-14 | reverse complement strand
CAGTGGCGGAGATGTGCTGGTCCAGGTCGATGCGCCGCGCGAGGACGCCTCGATCAGTATCGACCTTAACGGGCACGACATCACGGGCGAGTTTCGGCGCGATCGGCGAACCGGCGCGCTGATCGGCCTGGTCGGCGGTCTGACGATCGGCGAAAACACGCTTAACGTGTCTGGCCACGGAGTGCAAGCCGACAGCCTGGTGCTCACCAACTATCCGATCACGGGTCCCATCACATCCGGCCCGCACATCAAGCCGTTCATTTGCCAGACGCAGGAGTTCGTGCTGCCGGACGGCACCAAGCTCGGTCCGCCGCTCGATGCCGATTGCTCCGCACCGACCGTCATCCAGTACCTGTATCTGCCGACTGGCGCAAACGCGCTGATCCCGATGCCCAGCACCAGTCGGCTGCCGGACGACGTATCGAAGACCACGACCTTGTCCGGATTGACAGTGCCGTTTGTCGTGCGCGTCGAGACGAGCACGATCAATCGCGGCGTCTATCAAAGCGCGATCCTGCATGAGCCGTCCTCCGAGCCGACCCCAAGTCCCTTTGCGCCGCCCAAAGGATGGAACGGGCGAGTGCTCGCGGTCGAAGGCTTTGGTTGCCCGGGCGGGTGGTACATCCAGGGGCCGGCCGAAGGCAATCTTCCGGGAGGTGCGACGCTTCTGGATCTGACCCGCCTGGGCGAAGGCTACGCGACGTTTGAAAACACGCTGCAGCACCCCGCGAACAACTGCAACGCGGTGCTCCAGGCAGAGACGGCCATGATGAGCAAGGAGCACTTCATCAAGACCCATGGCGTACCCCGGTACACCGTCAGTGCGGGGTGCTCGGGTGGGTCCTACACGAGCTTGCAAATCGCCGATAACCTGCCCGGCATGTTCCAGGGGGTCTTCATTTCATGCACCTTCCCCGATCCGGACGGCATCGCCTTTTCGGGGATGGATGGCCACCTGCTCACGCACTACTTCACCGTGACCAATCCGAACGGCTTCAGCAGCGATCAGCAGGTTGCCGTTTCCGGATATGAAGGTGTGAAGGCCTGGTACGACGCCGCCAACCAGGCAGGACGCACCGATCCGGTGCCCGGCCGCGTCGACGTCCCGGGCTACAACTCCGCTCCGTGGAGTCCGGATGTGCCGGTTTCCGAGCGCTACGACCCGGTCAGCAATCCAACCGGGGCGCGCCCGACCGTGTTCGACTGGCAGCGCAATGCCTACGGCCTCGACCCCGAGACGGGATTCGCCCGTCGGCCGTTCGACAACGTCGGCGTGCAATATGGCCTGCAGGCGCTCAATGCTGGAGCCATCACCACCACGCAGTTTCTCGATCTCAATCAAGGCGTCGGTGGCTACGATGTCGACGACAACTACATCGCCTCACGCACGAGTGGGGACCTGCAGGCGGTTCGGCGCACCTACGAGAGCGGCTTGCAGCTGTACGGCGGTGCCGGACTGGCGTCGATCCCGGTGTTCGATCTGAGCGGCCTGGTCGGCGTTACCGACAGCCGCGGCTACCACTACCAGTGGTTCCACTTCGCTACCCGGCAACGCATGATCGAAGCCAACGGCAACGGCGCCAACCACGTGATGTGGCGCGGCAACGCGATTCCGACCGCGCAGGCGTGGCAGTTGTTCATCCAGTGGGTGGAAAACGTCCGGAACGACGGCTCGGAGGCGAATCAGCGCACGAAGGTCATCCGGGACAAACCGGCCGGCGCCGTTGACGGCTGCTGGCCGACCTCGACGCAGTTCGTGGCCGAGCCGCAGACCTTCAGCCGATCGCCCGATTCGCAGTGCAACACGGTTTACCCCTCGTTTGCCTTTCCGCGCTTCATCGCAGGCGGGCCTCTGGCGGCCGACATCATCAAGTGCCACCTGGAGCCGCTCGATCCAGGCGACTACAAGGTCGCCTTCAGCTCCGCGGAATGGGCGCGGCTGGTGAGCATTTTCCCGGCCGGCGTGTGCGACTGGTCGCGACGCGGCGTGCAGCAGCGGCCCGTGGTGCCGTGGGCTTCGTTCGGTCCGTCGCCCTACAACCTCGTGTTCGATATCACCAGACCGGACGACTGACTACCTTAACGACGCGAGGCGATCTCACGGCCGGGCCGGTCGCGCGCGCGGCGGCGCGCGATGCGCGTTCCGTCGGCGTTCGAGCGTAGCCTTCTTGCGGGGCTTGGGGTAGCGTTGGAGCCATGCGTCCCTCTTTGGGCCCCGGAGGATCTCCTCGCGCGCGCGTCGTGGCCTCGCTGTTGATGTCGCACGCGACATTAGCCCTGTGCGCCGCATCGCCCGCTCTGGCGCAAGACTGCACTCTGAAGAAAGTAGCCTCGATCACGCTCGAAGCGACCCACGGCGCAATTCCCGTTATTTCGGCCAGGCTCAATGACTCCGCCCGGAGATTCGTCATCGACACCGGATCCCCGCTCTCCGCAATCGATCCGCAAGTCGCCGAAGAGCTCGGGCTGACGTCCGTGCCCATCACGGGCGTCGAGCTGTACACCAACGGAAAGGAAATAGATCGATACGCGAGGGCCAAGAGCATACGGCTCGACCATGCCGAGGTCACGGATCTGACTCTGCTGCTCGTGCCGCCCCAGGTGCTGCCGTCGGGCGTCGACGGCTTGATCGGGGCGGACATCCTGTCCATCTTCGATCTGGATTTTGATTTCGGAAAAAAGACCCTGAATTTGATGTCGCCGAAGCACTGCAAAGGCAACGTCGTCTACTGGACGGACGCCTACACGACCGTCCCATTCGAGCTCTCCTGGAGCCGGCACTTGTTCGTTCCCGTGATGCTGGACGGCAAGCGCATGAACGCATTGATCGACACGGGCAGCGCGCGGACGTCCATCAGGGAGTCGAGTGCCTCGAGAGCATTCGGACTCAACCAGGATTCCTCCGGCGTCGAGCGGATTCAAGGCATGCCCACCGACAGCTCCTTGAGGTTCAGGTACCGGTTCGACTCGCTGTCTTTCGAGGGCGTCACCGTGCTGCACCCGTTGATCTACGTGCACGCGGACGTCAACGAGCGCACGTTTTCACGCAAGCATCGGGATGAGGAGCAAGTCGACCCGACGACACGTGTCGACCTGGAGCATGCGGACGTTGTGGTGGGGATGAACATACTGGAATCGCTGCACGTATACGTGTCCTACGACGAGCAGGTGCTGTACATAACCGAAGCCGGTGCACACTAGGTCTCGATCGGATCGAGGCACCGCCCAAACAGACTCAGACGAAAATCGGGCCGGGATCCAGACAACGCTTCGCAAAAAATCTACGGTTGGGTGGGTTCCAAGGCACGCATTGGCCCTGTCACTCAATCGGCGGGCTCGTAGTTGTCTCTTTCCGGTCAATCTTTGTCCCCCATCGTTGCCTTCAGTTGCGGCGCCCGCTGACGCGGCAGTTCGGACTGGCAGTGGAAGCCGCAACGGTTAACACAATCTGGTCAAATCGAGTTGTCGGCGTGCGCGCCTACGTGAATTTTTGAGGCCCACTGGCACCGTCTTGTATGGTTTTGTCAGATTCTTGCAAGCGCGGAATTGCCGCGCATCTCCTCCCTGCCCACGTGGAGAAGTCATCTTGAATGTGCGGCGGCGCAGCGTGTCCGGCGTTCGCCAAGAACGAGTACCTCGACGCACAAATGCGGGAGTGCCCGTTTCCAGTCGTCTGGTTTTCTGCTGGAATACTCGCAACTAAAAAGGGCGCATCTCCACATCAGCGCCATCGGGAGCTCCGTGCAAAGCGGTCGCAAGACTTGGCTGCTCGGCAGCCGCTTGCCGCGGGGCGCATGTCCATTTCCGAGGTGACGGTCAGCCTCGGTTTCTCGGACCAGGGTCACTCTCATAGGCGTTCCAAAAAATGAGGCACACGCGCACGAAGCTGGCATTGACGACGGCTCTATGGATCACGAGTGTCTGCGGGTGGACTGGATCCGCGGCGCAGGAGGCCGGCGAGAAAGCAGCGGCTGCGACCATCGCTGCCCGGCAGAAATTTTTCGGCGTGGAAAACGTCAATCCGGGCACGGGCGACGTCAGGCGGGATCGGGTCATTTTTTCCTGGATCACCAACGCCGGCTATGCGGCCTCGTTCAGAGGCCGAATCGTTCTGCTCGACACGTATATCAACCGGTTCGAGGTGCCCCCGGGATCCGGGCCCGATCTGCGCCGCACGCCCTTCGGCGCACAGGACCTGGTCGACTTGCATCCGGAGGCGATTTTTCTCGGTCACGGGCACGGCGATCACGCCGACAACGCTGCCTACATCGCGAAGTGGCTGAATATCCCGATCTACACGACGCCCGAGACCTGCGATGCGATGCAGCTGGATGTGGCGAGGATGGCGGCCGACCCCAACACCGTCAATGGAGGCAGCAAACTCGTCCCCGATGCCAAGCCGGTCAACTGCGTCGGCGTCGTGCCGCGCGGCTCGGTTCCGGGCACTGCGGTGGTGAATATCGACCAGCTCAATCCGGTTGCCTGCATCGTTGCCTTCAAGCACATCCACTCGGGGAGGGTGCCCACCGATCCGCAGTTCTGGGGCAGCAACCCGATCGTTCCGGTCATCAACGACTTCGATCCGCGCGAGGCCGCGATGTATCCCCCGGGAACCTGCGTTGCGCCCTTCTCGTCTTCGACCACGATGGAGCCGGCCGCGACGGCGGCGCAAATAGGTCCTGGCAGCACCGGCGGAGTGCTGGCTAACGGGGTGAAGGGGCTGCAAGGATGTCTTGGCTTCGGACCTGTCCTGACGACACTTGTGCCGGGACAGATGAATCTGACCACGACCGGGTTTGGTGGCCTGGGGGGACCGTACAGCCTCTTTTACCAGATCATCCTGCGCGAGGGTCGCCACTTCACGACGGTCTGGCACAACACCGCGGGTCCGCTGATCGAGGGCTTCGGCTCCGATCCCGGGCTGACCTCGCCGGCGCTCGGAAGTCCATATAACGCCGGCGTGAGCCCGACCGGCAATCCGCTGGTGGGGGCGCATCTGTTCTCGATCATGGATTCGTTGCCCCCGACCGATATCGAGTTCGGCTCGGTCACGACCCTGGGCCTGTCGACCAACGCGGTGCGTGACCCGTTTCTGTATACGCAGCATGTGCGGCCGAAGATCTACGTTCCGGGCCACATGACCGACGTGCAGCTGGTGAGCTCCTCGCTTCAAAGCAGGAAAGCATTCATCCTCACCGAGGAGGCTGCGGCCGGCAGCCCGGAGATCCCGGGAGGAGTTGTCTACAAGCCGGAATTGCGCTGGCTGGTCGATCCGAACGACCTGGCGAGGCCGATGGTGTTCGATCCCGACGATCCTCGCTGGTTCAGTCCCGAAAAGGACGAGCGGATCGGGAAGTTCTGCGGCGGCGAGTAGCAGGCGGCCTTGTGTCGATCAGGCCGGTGGTGGACCGGGCGCGTCACGCCCGATCGGCGGTCGTGCGCTGCCTGGTCGCGCTGGGTGCATCCGCACTGGCGGTTGGCGTCACGGCGGGCGAACTGCAAGCTGTGCGCATCGGCCTGGTTCGCGAGGCGAGCGCCGGCCCCTTGTACATTGCCGTTGCCGCCGGGTATTTCCAGGCCGAAGGCCTCGATCCCCAGGTCAATTTTCTCGGGTCCGACCGTTCGGTATCCGAGGCCGTGGCGTCAGGACGCCTCGACATCGGCATGGCCGCTCTGTCCGCACCGTTCTACGCCTACGCCGCGTCTCACGGCCTGAAGATGATCGCATCGCGGGCCAGCGATCAGACCGGGTTTCCGATGTACGCGATTGTGTTCGGCCGCAGGGCGCACGAAGCCGGTTGGTCCGATGTCCGCGGCCTGCGCCATGCACGCTTGGGCGTCGCCGACGCCGACTCGGGCACGTACTACGGCGTGTTCAGCGCCGCGTCCAGATTCGGAGTGGACGCCGGCTCGATCAAGGTGGTCGGGTTCAAGTCGCACGAGCGCGAGCTCGCGGCTCTGTCGCGCGGCGACATCGACGCGGCGCTGCTGCCGTTCCCGGTCGCGCTCCAGTCTGCCCGCGCCGGCGAACCGCTGCTGCGCTTGAGCGATTTCGCGTTGTGGCAGCAAGGTGTCGTATTCACCACGGCCGCCCACGTGGCCGCAAGGCGGGACCTGGTCGAACGGTTCATGCGTGCCTACCAGCGCGGCACGGCCGACTACCAGTTGAACTTCCTCCATTACGACGACGCAGGCGATTTCATTGCGGGACCGCAGTACGACCGATATGCCGATCTGATTGCACGCCAGGCGCATGTAGCTGCCGCGATGCTGGCAAGGACGAAAACCTACTGCGACCGGCGCGCGAATCTCGACGTGGCCGATATCGAGAAGCAGGTCAAATTCTGGCAGGACCAGGGCCGCCTGGACCGGCGCATCGCGGCCGCCGATCTGCTGGATCTATCCTTCATCGGCGAGGAGGCCGCCGCGCTGCGGTAGCCGCTGCCGCATGGTCTGACCTTGCATGGTTCTGAAGGGCCTGCAACGCGAGCACGCGTTGTTCGTTTCCTCAGTCCAGATACTTCGGAAAAGCGGGCAGCGCCTTGAAGTCCAGCGGGTCGTGATGCACCACCAGGCGGCCCTTGGTGTTCTTCAGGATCGTGCCGATCCGGTCGATCGAAGCCAGGGTGTCGGCTCGTTCGACGTTGAACGGCGGCACGCGACGGTAGCGGTAGTTGTCGCGCAGGTGGAACAGATCGCCCGAGATGATCACCGTGCCCGCTTTCTTCAGCTTGACCAGCAGCGACTGGTGCCCCGGCGTGTGGCCCGGTGTCCTCAGGATGCGCACGGTTCCGTCGCCGAAAACGTCGTAATCGCCGTCGATCATCTCGGTTTTCGCGATCCGGTAGGCGCTGAACGAATCGAGGTTCACGGAGGGGGAGGGATTGGTCTCGGCCCAGGCGATCTCGGCCTTGCTCAGGATCCAGGTTGCGCCCGGAAACTCGTTCGCGTTGCCGGTGTGGTCGAAGTGCGTGTGCGAGAGCGACAGGTAGGTGATGTCGTCCGGCGTCAGACCGATGGTCTTGAGCTGGTCGAGCAGGGTGACGTCGACCTGCATGTGGCCCAGGTCGAAGTCCACGCCGCCCTTGTTGTCCGCCATTTTGTCGCCCAGGCCCGTGTCCCAAAGAAGCGTGCCCTTCGGATGGCGGACGATCCAGCACGGATCGACCATGACGACGGCTTTGCCGTCATATTCCCCGGTATCCGAGAACATGCCCATGTCCTTGAGCTGTACGCGCCCGCAGTCGAGCGCGTACAGGCGCACTTGCTTGACCTCCTCCGCGGCCTGCGCCGGGCCTATCAGGGCGGAAACCACGAGCAGGAGCGCGCCGATGCTTCGAATCAGGTAGGTGCGGGGCATGATCGAGAAGTGTTCCAGGGTGAGGTGGATCGGAATTGCCAGCGCATTTTGCCGCATCGATCGAAGGCAGCGCATGATCGCTCATAGGGGAGTATGGATTTGCGACAACCCTATTCGATCGGGGCTGCGCAAGCCCGCCGCGCGGTTCGAGCGTAGATTCTCCGGTTCGGCAGACCCGCTCTTCTTGTGGATGTGCATAGAACCATGCCAACGGAACCCATGACGAGCGCTGCGCAGCAGCTGCTCGAGCTGTGCGATCGCCTGGACATCAAATACGTGTTCAGCAACCTCGGCAGCGATCATCCGGCCTTCATCGAAGCGTTTGCGCGGATGCACGCTGCGGGAGGCCCGATGCCGAGAATCATCATCTGTCCGCACGAGATGACGGCACTGTCGGCGGCTCATGGCTACGCGATGATCACGCGGCAACCGCAGATCACGCTCGTCCACGTCGATGTGGGTACCCAGAACCTGGGCGGCAGCGTGCACAACGCCGCGCGCGCCCGCGTGCCCGCGATCATCCTGGCGGGGCTGTCGCCGGTGACCGACGATGGAACGCGCGTCGCATCGCGCAACGAGTTCATCCACTACACGCAGGACACGCCCAGGCAACACGAAATCGTCGGCCAGTACATGAAGTGGTCGTACGAGCTGAGGGCGGCGGAAATGGTGGATGACGTGCTGTTGCGCGCCAGGCAGATCGCAAGCTCGATGCCCGAGGGTCCGGTCTATATAACCGGCGCACGAGAGATCTGGGAAGAACCTGTTGCGGCATCGCCGGAACGCAGCGCCGATTGGCCACGAGCCACCCTCGGGGGGCTGTCCGAGGCCGCGGTTGCGGAGCTCTACCAGGCGCTGTGTGGGGCGCAGCGGCCGATTGTCGTCACGACCTACCTCGGTCGGCAACCCCAGGCCGTCGCGCGACTCGTCGAGCTGTCCGAACGGATCGGGATCGGAATCTGCCAGGTGAGCCCGCAGTATCACAATTTCCCCGGCAACCATCCGCACCAGTTGACGTATCGACGCAATCAGGTGATCGACCAGGCGGACCTGATCCTGATGATCGACGTCGACGTTCCCTGGATGCCGTCCAAGGTTCGGCCTGCGGCGGGCGCGCAGCTGTTCCACATCGACATGGATCCGACCAAGGACCGGCTGGGCTACTGGCACTTCCCGGCGCAGCGCGCATATCAGGCGGACAGTTTGATCGTCCTCGAGCAACTGCTCGCGATCAGCGCAAGCGTCGCGCCGGGACGGGATGCCCGCAAAGCCTGGATCGCCTCCGTCAGCGCAGGCTCGCACAGTGCGCCCGCTCAACGTGGGGACGCGATCAGCGCCGAGGAGCTGACCGAGGCGGTGCGCGAGCTCGTGACCGAGCGCACAATCATCGTATTCGAGGAACCGTCGAGCACCGAGTTGATTCCCGACATCCTTCGTCTCGGCGCGCCGGGCAGCTATTTCTCCAGCGGAGGAGCAGGCCTGGGATGGGGCATCAACGCCGCGATCGGAGCGAAACTCGCGCGCCCGCAAGCTGACGTGATCGCCCTGGTCGGTGACGGATGCTTTCTGTTCGGCGTGCCGAGCAGCGCGTACTGGGTGGCTGGTACGTACGGCGCGCCGCATCTGACGATCATCTACAACAACGGCGGCTGGCATTCGCCCCGCCTGTCGACGCTCTGGGTGCACCCCGATGGTCCGGCCGAACGAAACGATACCTACTGGGTGACCGCTGGCGCAGGCGCCCGCCTTCCCGATATCGCAGCCGCCACGGGCGGCGCCGACCCGTTCTACGTGACCCGCCGCGAGCACCTGAACGAGACGCTGCAACGCGCGCTTCAGACGGTACGCGGCGGCCGCAGCGCCGTGGTGGACGTTGCGATATCGCGCATTTCGCGACAGGTGCTGGAATGAGGCACAACCCGACCGAAAGGAAAGAAGGGACAACGGGCTGACGGAGGATCGCAATGAATGACGCACCATGGATGAACGAGACGGCATGGCGCGGCAAGCTCTATCTGAACGGTTGGAAACCGGGCGCCGCCGGAAGCCGGCTCGCCAACCAGACGGAGTATGGGCTCTCGGCCGCGGTCATCTCGCGCTCCATCGGTCGCGCGATGGCGATCGGCAACCGACTCCATACGGGCCTGCTGCACATCAACGATCAGACGGTGCATGACGAACCGCACATCCCGTTTGGCGGCCGCGGCGCCTCCGGCAACGGTGGGCGGATCGGCGGGCCGGCCAATTGGGAGGAGTTCACCCAGTGGCAGTGGGTCACGATCAAGGACAGTCCACCCCGGTATCCGTTCTGAAGTCCGTTCGGGATTTGCCTCGCGTGTGGTTCCAACGCTGAGAGGAGATATGCAGCCTACGACTGCCCTGCGCCAGGACCCGCACGTCGCTGCCCGATCAGGCGGGCAGCTCGGATACAGGAAAGTGGTGTTCGCCAGTTGTTTCGGCACTGCCATCGAGTGGTACGACTTTTTCATCTACGGCTTTATCGGCCCCCTGGTCTTCGACAAGCTTTTCTTTCCCAAGCTCGATCCGCTGATCGGCACGATTGCGGTGTTCGCCACGTTCTCGGTCGGATTTCTGGCGCGGCCGCTGGGGGGAATCGTGTTCGGCCACTTCGGCGACAGGATCGGTCGCAAATCGATTCTGATGGTCACGCTGCTGCTGATGGGCGGCGGCACTGCGGCGATCGGACTGCTCCCCACGTATGACCGGATCGGCATCTGGGCGCCCATTGCCCTGGTGAGCTTGAGGTTCCTGCAAGGATTTGCGCTCGGCGGTGAGTCGGTCGGCGCGATGTTGCTGACCGTCGAAGGCTCTTCCGCGGGAAGACGTGGCCTCTTTGGCGGCGTGATTCAGGCGGCGGGTCCCATGGGTGTGATTCTCGCCTCGCTGGCGGTCGCCATCGTCGCAAGAATGCCCAACGCCGAACTGCTGTCGTGGGGATGGCGCGCTCCGTTTCTGCTGAGTGTCGTGCTGGTGCTGCTTGGCGTGTACGTGCGCCTGAAACTCGAGGAGTCGGCGACCTTCAAAGCTGCGGCGGAACGGCAGGAAATCGCGCCCATTCCGGTGCTGGAGGTGCTGACGAACTACATGCGGCCGACGCTGATTACGTTCTTCATCATCATGGCCGAGACGAGCTTCTTTTATCTGACCGCAATCTTCTCCCTCTCCTATGGGACCAAGGTCCTGGGCCTGCCAAGAACAACGCTCACCGATGCGCTCCTGATCGCCAATTGCCTTGCCTTGTTCGCCGTGCCGCTGTTCGGCGTTCTATCCGACCGCATCGGTCGTCGTCCGGCATTCCTGGCGGGCATCGCGGCCACCGCGCTGTACATCTACCCGTTCTTCCTGCTGATGGCCACGAAGGAGACGCTGTGGGTGACGGCCGCGATCGCCATCGCCGTAGGTCTGATCCACCCGATGATGTTCGGACCCGAAGGGAGCTTTTTCGCCGAGCTGTTCGAGACGCGCGTCAGATTCAGCGGGGTGTCCGTCGGCAAGCAGATCGGTACCGTGCTGGGAGGCGGGCTGGCGCCGCTGATCGGAACCAGCCTGGTTGCCTGGAGCCATGGCTCGACTCTGCCGGTTGTATTTTATTTCTTGGCTCTGGCCGTGCTCGCATTCACTGCCGCTCTGATCGCGCATGAAACCAGGGGCCGGACGCTCTGAGCCGCACCCTTCGTGACGGCCGCTTCAGCGTCGGGCGGCCGGCGGCATGCGGCAGACACTCAATCTTGCGTGCGCGCTCAGCTCCGAGTCCATTTTCCAGTTCTGATCAAGGCGAACCCCGACGCGATGATCGTGGATTCACCCGAACGGATGGATCTCGCGCGGTCAATAGTGGGTACGCCCGAATGGATGGATCTTCTGCCTCCCGCAATTAATTTTGGATTTCGCTCGAAAGGATGCATCTTCGGCGATTTCGATTTTCACCACGCAGCGATAAGGTTCTCCTGGTCCGGTGGGTATGTCGGTGATTGCCGGATGGCAGCACGAGCGCAGGTTTGTAATCGCCTTCCGACCTTCATCCGACAGTTCACAGGAGCAGCAAAATGCGCCCATCAATCGTGACCGCCACCGCGTCGGGTCTGGCGATCGTCTTATCGGTGGCGGCGGCCCCGAGCATTGCTCAAAGTGCAAAGGCCACGGCAGCCATCAACACGGCCGTCGGATGCACGGTGTCCAACGCAACAACCTTGGGTACGGCGCCGATGTCCTGCCACGACGTGTTCAGTGGTGCGGCGGTTCCGGTAACTCCCGACAACTTCGTGACGGTGATGAGCAGCCCGATGAAGTTGTCGAACAGCCAGTCGCTGTTCGTGTCGCCTTCGCTGGTGACCGGACTCTATACCAGCACGACGAGCAAAACCAGGACCGGCTCGACGTCCTCGGCAACCGCCGAGGGGGGCGTTTTCATGCGGGCGGTGCTGACCGATTTCAACGGCACCATTGTCCGGATCGCCGACCCCGTAGCCATCTGCAGTAACGACATTCTCGGATGCCACGCCACTGCGAGCGGCGTCTACGGCGTGGTGCTGGACCAGAGAATACAGACGCTTTCGCAATCCATCAGCAACTGCATCGTGAACGTCGTTGTCGGCGGCGTGACGGGCAGCGGCACCTGCACGTTCGATGTGACCACTCAGCTTGTTCTGGATACCACCAGCGCCCATACCTTCAACTTCGTCTTTCCCAACGTTGGGGTCGGCAGCTACCTGGTTGCGATCCAGGTTGCAGTTGACTCGAATGCGGTCGTCTCCGGTTCGGGAACGGCGGTCGGGGCGGCGGCTTTCGGTTTGGGTACGGTTACCGTAGAAAGCGTGAGGCTGGTTCACGACTTCTCGTTCTAGTTATCGGTGCATCGACCGGCACCCTTCATGACGGCCGCTTCAGGGTCAGACGGCCCGGCGGCACCAGGATCGTCGGCAGCCCCGCGGCGAGCGTGTGCGGATAGTCGCGGCTGTAGTGCAGGCCGCGGCTTTCGTGGCGCCTGAGCGCCGAGCGCACGATCAGGTCGGCACACTCCAGCAGGTTGCGCAGCTCCAGCAGGTCGCGCGACACGCGGAAGTTGGCGTAGTACTCGTCCGTCTCCTTGCGCAGCAGCCGGATGCGGTGCTGCGCGCGCTCCAGGCGGCGCGTGGTCCGCACGATGCCCACGTAGTTCCACATCGTGAGGCGCAGCTCGTCCCAGTTGTGCGAGATCACGACCTGTTCGTCGGGGTCTTCGACGCGGCTTTCGTCCCACGAGGGCAGGGCAGGCGACTCGCTCGGGCCTTGCCCGCGGATATCCTCGGCACAGGATCTGCCGACCACCACGCACTCGAGCAGCGAGTTGCTGGCCAGGCGGTTGGCGCCGTGCAGCCCGGTGTAGGCCGTTTCGCCGACCGCATACAGCCGCGCCAGGTCCGTGCGCCCCCGCAGATCGGTCGCGATGCCGCCGCAGGTGTAGTGAGCCGCCGGCACGACCGGGATCGGCTGCTTGGAGATGTCGATCCCCAGGCTGCGGCAGCGCGCCTCGATCGTCGGAAAGTGGCTCTGCAGGAACGAAAGTCCGAGATGGGTGGCATCGAGCCACACGTGATCGAGGCCATTGCGCTTCATCTCGAAGTCGATCGCGCGGGCGACCACGTCGCGCGGTGCCAGCTCGGCGCGCGAATCGTGCGCCGGCATGAAGCGCGTGCCGTCGGGCAGCCGCAGGGTCGCGCCCTCGCCGCGCAGAGCCTCGGTGATCAGGAAGGTGCGGTCGTGCGAGTGGTACAGGCAGGTGGGGTGAAACTGGATGAACTCCATGTTGGCGACTCGGCAGCCGGCGCGCCAGGCCATCGCGACACCGTCGCCCGTGGCCGTGTCCGGGTTGCTGGTGTAGCGATACACCTTGCCCGCTCCGCCGCTGGCGAGGACGACGGCGGCGGCCGGCAGCGTCTCGACCCGGCCGCGCTCGGTGTCGAGCGCGTAGACGCCGAGGCATTGCGGCTCCGCGCTGTCCGGCACGTGCCGGGAGGTGATCAGATCGACCGCCATCCAGCGCTCGCGCAGCCGGATGTTGCGATGCGAACGCGCCCGCGCAAGCAGCGCATCGTGAATCGCCTTTCCGGTCGCGTCCGCGGCGTGCGCGATACGCCGCACCGCGTGTCCGCCCTCGCGGGTCAGGTGCAGGCCCAGCGGTCCCTCCGGATCGGTCGTGAATTCGACACCATGCTTCACCAGCCACTCGATCGCCGCTGCGCTTCCGCCCGCGATTGCGCGCGCCGCCGGCACGTCGACCAGGCCTGCTCCGGCCTCGCACGTGTCGCGCAAATGCGACTCGATGCTGTCGTCGCTGCCGAGCACGCCGACGATGCCGCCCTGGGCCCAGGCGGTCGCGCCTTCCTCGAGTGAGCGCTTCGCCAGCACCGTGACCGGCGCATGCTCGGCCAGCTGCAAGGCGACGGTCAGGCCGGCCAGGCCGGCGCCGACGATAACGACCGGCTGCTGCATCGTGTTGGAATTCCGGGTGGCTCTCAGGCCATCATTATGGCGACTGTTTCCCTTGTGAATCCGCAGTTTAGGGCATCTCTCGCCGGGATCTGGCGTGCCCAATGCCACGCCGCCCGGACTCCGATGCCTTCAGGTAATTTCAGGCCACGTTTAAGACGGCTCAAGTACTTAGACCCGGCTCCGCGCTGACACTGCAACCCATCGGCGATCGCTTTGAGCGCCGAACCCTGTGACGCCAGGGGAACCGCCCCGAAAGGAGCAGCGTGCACTGCCAATCCACCGGAGGTCATCATGAGAACGTCGAAACAGTCGAGCCGGATCCCCTTCGCAATCGCCGCCTTTGCCACAATTGTTTCCGCGACCGCGCGAGCCGAATACCGCTGCAACGCTCAGGCATTGCCCGAGGAAAAACGGGCCTGCGAACTGGTCAAGCAAGGGCCAGACGCGCTGCGCATGTTTATCGACCGCACCCGCGCAATCTACGGGCTTTACTTCTACGACTACGTCACAGACGCGGATTGGGACCGCTGGGACGCGGCACCTCAGGCCCGCGAAGCACAGTCCAAGGTGGCCATTCGGCAAGATGATGGAAGTGCGGTGGGGTGGCCGACCAAGTGACGATGGCCAATCGAGGTCATTTGTATTCGGGCGCATGCAGTGCACTCGCGCATTCCGCAGGCACCGATGCCCTCGCCGGGCGTCGGTGGCTTTGGAGATCCAGTCGGAGCAAAATCCCAGCGCTGCATCCCGATTGCCGATCGAAGGGGAGCAGGAGAACGTCGACTTTGACGTGGGGCGCATCCCGGCCGGGATCAGGTCACGACGTGCCGCTCGGACGCCTGTTGCGCAGCCTTATGCTGGCGCTGGCATTGGCGCCGCTCGTCGCCGGCGCTGCAGAGCTGCCCGGGCTGGCGGTGCTCCCGTTCGAACTGATCGATGAGCAGCACGAGCTGGCGCCGGCCCACGAGGAGTATGCGCGCCTGCCGGTCATTGCGCAGCAATTGAGCGACGGGCTCCGCTCCAACGGCTTGTACCGCGTGCTGGACACCACACCCGTGCGGCCGATGATCGACGACCTGGCCGCTCGCCAGAACCTGCGCGACTGCAACGGATGCGAGCTGGAGATCGGCAAGGCGCTCGGGGCCGACCGGGTGCTGGTCGGATGGGTCCAGAAGGTCAGCAATCTGATCCTGAACATCAACGTCCGGATCGAGGATGTGTCGAGCGGCGCGACCGTGCTTCAGAAGTCGGTCGATATCCGCGGCAACACGGACGACTCCTGGCGACGCGGCGTCGATGCGCTGGTGCGCGATATGGTCGAGAAGGGACAGCGCGGACGCTGAGCGGTGCCCCGACGGCCGGTGCCCGCGTCTCGAGGACGCCACCGGCGGCGCCCGGAGCCGAGATCAGTGCGGCGGCGTGTACCCGGCCGGCTTGTCCGCGCCCTCGCCGAAGAAGTACTGCTCCATCTGCGTCAGCAGATACTTGCGCGCGCGCGCGTCGGCCAGGCTCAGGCGGTTCTCGTTGAGCAGCATCGTCTGGTGGCGCTGCCATTGCTGCCAGGCCTCTTTGGACACGCTCTCGAAGATCCGGCGGCCGAGATCGCCCGGCACCGGCGGGAAATCCAATCCTTCGGCTTCCTTGCCCAGCTTGATGCAGTGGACCATCCGCGACATTTTGAATTCCTCTTCAAATCGCCCTGATCAGCACCTGCGAGCGGCGCTGCCAGTTGTACATCCGCTGCCGCTGAACCGGCAGATCCTCGACCTTGGCCATCGTGTAACCGCGTTTCAGGAACCAGTGCGAGGTGCGGGTGGTCAGCACGAACAGCCGCTTCAGGCCCGCCGCGCGGGCGCGCGCCTCGATCCGCTGCATCAGCCGCTCGCCCAGGCCGCTTTCGCGATAGTCGCCGTGTACGGTCAGACAGGCCAGCTCGCCCATCGCGGCTTCCTCGAACGGATACAGCGCAGCGCAGCCCTGGATGAAGCCGTCGTGCTCGAGCACGCTGAACTGGCCGATCTCGAGCTCGATCAGTTCGCGCGGCCGCTTCACCAGCGTACCGTCGGCCTCGAGCGGCTCGATCAGCTTCAGGATGCCGCCCACGTCGTCGCTGGTGGCCTCGCGCAGCGCTTCCAGGTGTTCCGTCGACACCAGCGTACCGACCCCCGTGTGGGTGAACAGTTCGATCAGCAGCCCCCCGTCCAGGCGCAGAGGTATCAGGTGGGCACGGGCGACACCGCCGCGGCAGGCGCGCACCAGGTAGTTCAGGTCCGACAGCGTCTGCTCCGAGGCCTCGTGCGCTGCCAGGATTCGCTCGGCTTCCTCGACCGGCAGCTCGCTGCGCAGCCGGCCGCCGGCGTCGCGCACCCCGTCCAGCGAGCTGATCAGGATCAGCTTGTCGGCCTTCAGCGCGACCGCCGCCTGCGTGGCGACGTCCTCGACTTTCAGGTTGAACGCCTCGCCGGTCGGCGAGAACCCGAGCGGCGACATCAGCACGAGTGCATCGGCCTGCAGCGTTCGTTCGATCATCTCGGTGTCGATCCTGCGCACGACGCCGGTGTGCTGGAAGTCGACGCCGTCGACGATGCCGACCGGCCGCGCCACGACGAAATTGCCGCTGACCACGCGGATCTTGCTGTTGGCCATCGGCGTACTGGGCAGGCCCTGCGAGAACGCCGCTTCGATATCGAGCCGGATCCCGCCGGCGGCTTCCTTCACGCAGGCCAGCGCCGCCGCATCGGTGATCCGCAGTCCCCCCGAGAACGAGGTCTGCAGCCCTTTGAGCTGCAACTGCGCCTGCACCTGCGGTCTGGATCCGTGCACCAGCACCAATCGGATGCCCAGCGCGTGCAGCAGCGACAGGTCGTGCACCAGCGCATTCAAGCGCCCGGTCTCGATCAGCTCGCCTTCGAACGCCACCACGAAGGTGCGGCCCAGGTGCGAGTGCACGTACGGGGCGACCGCGCGCAGCCACGCGACGAATTGCGCATGGCTCAATGCGGCGGTAACGGGCGAGGGGGGAGCGACGTGATCGTCCATGAGCAAGGTGAAAGTATACTTCGCGCCCCTGCAAGTCCTTGATTTGGTGAGCTCAATTGCGCAACACTCGCGCGAGGCCGGCGCTTTCGATCCGATTTCCGGACGAGCTGCCGGTTTGCGCCCGGCGCGACGAGATCGGCGAGGCGATCCGGGCCAACCCGGTCCTGATCGTGTGTGGCGAGACCGGCTCCGGCAAGACTACCCAGCTTCCGAAGATCTGCCTGGCGATCGGGCGCGGGCGCGAGCGGATGATCGGCCACACGCAGCCGCGCCGGATCGCGGCCTCCAGCGTGGCACGGCGCATCGCCGAGGAGCTGGCCACGCCCCTGGGCGAGGTGGTCGGCTACAAGGTGCGCTTCACCGACCTTACGCGCGCGGGCGTCGCGGTGAAGCTGATGACCGACGGCATTTTGCTGGCGGAAACGCAGCGCGATGCGCTGCTCGAGGCCTACGACACGATCATCATCGACGAGGCGCACGAGCGCAGCCTGAATATCGACTTTCTTCTCGGCTACCTGCGGCAACTGCTGCCACGGCGGCCGGACCTGAAGCTGATCATCACCTCGGCCACGCTGGATGCCGAACGCTTTGCGCGCCATTTCGGTTCGCCGCAGCAACCCGCTCCGGTGATCAACGTGTCGGGGCGACTGTACCCGGTCGAGATCCGCTACCGGGCGGTACGCGAGGAGGACGACGCCGACGACCGAACGCTGATGGACGCGATCGTCGATGCGGTCGGCGAGCTGGCCCTCGCCGGTCGGGGCGACGTGCTGGTGTTTCTGCCCGGCGAGCGCGAGATCCGCGAGGCTGCCGAGGCGCTGCGCAAGCACCACCCGCCGGGGACCGAGATGCTGCCGCTGTACGCGCGCTTGTCCGTCGAAGAACAGGAGCGGGTATTCAAACCGGGGGGCGCGCGCCGGATCGTGCTGGCGACCAACATCGCCGAGACCTCGCTCACGGTGCCTGGAATCCGGTATGTGGTCGATTCGGGCCTGGCGCGGGTGAAGCGCTACAGCTATCGCAACAAAGTCGAGCAGCTGCAGGTCGAACCGATATCGCAAGCGGCCGCGGCCCAGCGCGCAGGCCGCTGCGGGCGCGTCGCTGACGGCATCTGTATACGCTTGTACGACGAGCAGGACTACGGCCGGCGCGCGCCCTTCACCGATCCGGAGATCCTGCGCTCGTCGCTGGCGGCGGTCATCCTGCAGATGAAGTCGCTCGGCCTGGGCGATGTGGCGGAGTTTCCGTTCCTGCAGGCCCCGCCCGCCCGGGCCATCGCGGATGGCTACCAGCTGCTGGCCGAGCTGAACGCGGTCGACGAGCACAATGAGCTGACGTCGATCGGCCGCGAGCTGGCGACCCTGCCGCTGGATCCTCGGTTGGGCCGGATGCTGCTGGCGGCACGCGACCGGCACTGCCTGCGCGAGATGCTGGTCATCGCATCGGCGCTGTCGGTGCAGGATCCGCGCGAACGTCCCCAGACCGCGCAGGAAGCGGCCGATCAGGCGCATCGCCGCTACGCCGACGAGCGATCCGAATTCCAGGGGCTGGTGAAATTGTGGGACGCGCTGCAGCAACGCCTGGCGCTGAAGAAGTCCAATCGCCGCCTGGCCGAAGAGTTGAAGCAGGAGTTCATCAGCCCGCGGCGGCTGCGCGAATGGATCGACGTGCATTCGCAACTGCATCGGATCGTGTCCGAATTCGGCTGGCGCATCAACGGCTCGCCACCCACGTACGAGCAGCTGCACGTTGCGCTGCTGGCCGGTCTGCTGGGCAACATCGGGTGCAAATCGACCGAGGCGGATCCGGCCGACCGTCGCGAGCCCCCGTACCTGGGCGCTCGCTCGATCAAGTTCCATCTATGGCCGGGCTCGCCGTTTGCGCGCAAGGCCGGGCGCTGGATCGTCGCCGCGGAGCTGATCGAGACCTCGCGGCTGTTCGCCCGCACCGTGGCCGGCATCGAGCCAGGCTGGCTGGAGCAGGCAGGCGCCCACCTGCTGAAACGTTCGTACGGCGAACCGCACTGGGAGAAGCACCCCGCGCAGGTCGTGGCGTTCGAACGCGCCACGCTCTATGGCCTGCTCGTCTACCAGCAGCGGCGCGTCAATTACGGGCCGATCGACCCGACTACGGCGCGCACGCTGTTCATTCACGGGGCGCTGGTCGACGGCGAGCTCGAAACGCGCGCACCCTTCATGGCCCACAACCAGAAGCTGATCCGCGAGATCCGGGAGCTCGAGCACAAGGCAAGGCGGCCCGACGTGCTGGTCGACGAGCACTCGATCTACGCGTTCTACGATCAGCGCGTGCCCGCCTCGGTGACGAGCGGTGCCGAATTCGAGCGCTGGCGCGCGCAAGCCGAGCGATCCGATCCGCATCTGCTGTTCCTGTCGCGCGAAGAGTTGATGCGCCACCAGGCGGCCGGGGTCACCCCGACCCTGTATCCGAAAACGGTCACGATGGGCGCGCTGGAAATGTCGCTGTCGTACCACTTCGAACCCGGCAGCGCTCGCGACGGTGCCACGCTGACCGTGCCGTTGTATGCGCTGAACCAGGTCGATGCAGTCCGATGCGAATGGCTGGTGCCTGGCATGCTGAAGGAAAAGGCCCACCTGCTGCTGAAGTCGCTGCCGCAGAAGCTGCGCCGCCATTGCGTGCCGTTGCCCGAGTATGCGCAGGGCTTTGTCGAACGATGGGGCGCGCGCCCGCATCAGCAAGACGGCTTTCACGATGCGGGCGTGCCGGTGGGGCTGATCGATGCGCTGATACGGGACGTGCGCGAGCACGCGGGCGTCGCTGCCGCGCCGGTCGACTTCAAGCTGGAATCGCTGCCCGCGCATCTGACGATGAATTTCAAGGTCGTGGACCCGCAGGGCCGGCAACTGGCGATGGGCCGCAACCTCGCTTCGCTGCAGGCCGAGCTCGGCGCCCAGGCGCGGCAGCAGTTCCAGCAGGTGGCCGACGCCGAGGCGGCGCCCGGGGCGCAGGCGCAGCAGCCGATCACCGATTGGGACTTCGGCGAGATCGAGCGTGAGCGGCTGATCCATCGCGACGGCCAGACGCTGCTGGCTTACCCGGCGCTGGTCGACCAGGGCGACCACTGCCTGCTGGAGGTGTTCGACGATCCGCAGGTTGCGCGCACCCGTCATCGGGAAGGGCTGCAGCGCCTCTTCAGGCTTCAGCTGCGCCAGCAGATCCAGCACCTGGAGCGCTCGCTCGCGGCGTTGCAGACGGTTCGGATGCAGGCCTCGGTGGTGCCGGCGCTGTCGGCCGCGTTGCCCAGTTTCGAGGACCTGCGCGACCAGGTGGTGGGCGCGGCGGTGGACCGCACCTGCCTGGAAGAACCGTGGCCCACCAGCCGCGAGCAGTTTCTGGCGCGCAAGGACGAAGCGCGCGGGCGCCTGAACCTGATCGCACAGCAGATCGCTACGCTGCTGACGGCAATCGTGCAGGAGGCGGCACAACTGCCGAAGAAGCTCGCCGCGAGCCGCGCGTTCGAGGCGGCCTGCGCCGATGTCGAGCGGCAGCTCGCGCGCCTGTTTGCGAAGCGCTTCGTCGAGTTGACCCCGGGCGCGCAGCTTGCTCACTATCCGCGCTACCTCAAAGCGATCGCGGCACGGCTGGACCGGCTGAAAGCCGACCCGGCGCGCGACAACACCCTGATGTCGGAGCTTGGCCCGCTGCAAACGGCCTATGCCCGCGCGCTGTCCGCCCGCAAAGGAGTTCCGGACCCAAGACTGGAGGAATTCCGCTGGCTGCTGGAGGAGTTGCGCGTGTCGCTCTTTGCCCAGGAGCTCAAGACGCCGATGCCGGTGAGCGTGAAGCGCCTGCAGAAGGTGTGGGCCAGCATCGGAGGCTGAAATCGGAGAACCTGCGCTGCGGACCGACCGGCTGGCCGCTCTCGGACGCGCAGGACACAGCGCGAGTCAGCGCAAAGCCGTCCTCGCGGCGATCATGCTCATTCGATCCGCGTAGGCATTCCAATCCGGTTCCGGCTGATGCGGCCGCCAGCGCGCCAGCTCGTCGTGCAGGTCCTGTCTGATCGACAGTATCTCCTGCTGTATCCGGCTCGTCAGCAGGTACCAGTTGGCCAGCAAAACGTCGTAGCGCCGATAGAAGTCGTGGCGCTTTGCGCGGCTTTCGCGACGACCGGCTTTGCGCAGACCGGCAACAGGCAGTGTGTTCATACGAGGTTCCCGCACTTTCGTGGTTCCGGCCCCGATGGCCGAACTCGACGGCCTCAACTTTGAGGCAAGCGTGGATCACCCGGTAGTTTCTTTGGTCATCGCGGCGCGCCTCGTCGGGGCGCATCGATCGCGCAATGTTGAAGGGAAGCCGTCAGTGCGGGGCAACGCCCGTCTCCGGCAGCGGCCATGGCGGGCCGACCGTCCTGGGCGCATACAGTTCCGGGAACAGCACCGGTCCCCACTCCGGATGCCGGCTCAATTTGGCCGTCAGTTCAAGACGGAACTCCGTGTCTTCGGCCTTCGCCCGCCAGGCATGGACGAACTGGCGCCGGACTGCGGGTTCCGAGTTGATCCAGGCCTCGACTTCGCCGTACGAGAAATCGCCCAGCGTCCTGGCAGCGACCTCGTGCTCGCGGCAGCGCGCCAGGCGCGATGGGATCGAATCACGAAACTCGGTCGGCATCCGGTCGACGAACTCGTTCGGCGGGCGAGCCTCGACGGCCGTCCGCCCGTCCCCGGCGAACGAGATGAAGTCGCCCGCCTTCAGCACCGCTGGCGGCGACGCATGCGCGCGGCGGTCAGCGAAGCGAGCCCGTCCCTGTTCGACGAACATCGCCCCGGCTCGGGCATCGACGCGGGCGAGCACGACCCCGGCCAGGTCGGTCGCATCGAACAGCGGCGTGGCGAATGCTGCTGCCGCAGCATGTTGTGCCTCGTCGAGCGTGAGCTTGATCCACCCCGACAGCGCGTACAGCGCGGGGCGATCGGCACGAAGTTCGGTCGGGTGATCGAGCTGCAGCTGGGTTCGAGGCCCGAGATCGAGCCGAGTGCCGTCTTCGAACTCGAGGCGAACGAAGCTTTCCTTGCCGGTCTCGATCAGATCGGTCGGCTGCACCCGGACGCATTCGGAGGCGGCGAGCTTCGATGTACCGCGGAACAGGGTCGCATTGCCTTCGAGGATCGTCACAACGGCCGGGCCGCCGGCGCCGGCGCCGATCGGCGGCAGCGCGAGCGCCCCAAGCAACACGATCCCAAGGATGGACAACCTCGGCATCGCCTCTCCACTCGATCCCTCCGACACAAGGCTCGCAACAGCCTGCCGATGCTTCATTGTCACCGTGCGCGGCCAGTGCGCCCGGAGAGGCTACGTCAGGCCCTGAGCTGCGTCAATTGCGATCGCCTTCGGCGCACCGAATCGTGCGTCGCCCGATCTTTCGCGACGATGCGAAGCGGCGTTGCGAAACTTAAGCCCGTCGCTTGCGAGTCGATGACTGAAGTCACGTCGGCGACCGCAGGCCTGGTGATGCGGTGCCGTCGAGGCACAGGGCCGCGGCGTCGCGCTCTCGACGGCGGCTGTGGTTGAGAGGGTGACCTGTGTCACTTATGTTCGCCGGTTCCCTTGCCTACAGTCCGTCCAACGCTTCTGAGCCACTCGAAGCAGTTCGCGGTGACAGAAAGTGTTCCTGACAGAGCGGATATATGAGGCCCTCGCCGATCTGTTCAGCTCCTGAGTAACGAGAGCCTCGCAACGAATCGCACCATGTCGGGAACCTTCCCCGGGGCGGTTCACCCAACCGAAAGGAAATGCATCATGAAACTCACCAAAATCGCTCTGGCTGTTATCGTGGCGACCAGCTTCGGCGCCGCATTCGCGCAAAGCACCACTCAGGTAACCCTGATCAACTCGTTGCAAAACCAGTCAGGCGCGCTGAACTCGCAAGCCGCCAACATCGGCAACGCGTCTGGCGCCGGCCAGAGCCGCGTCACGGCGATCAACACGCTCCAGAACCAGAGCGGTGCCCTGAACGCGCAGTCGATGAACCTGGGCAATGCAACGGGCGCAGGCCAGAGCAACGTGACGAGCATCAACACGCTCCAGAACCAGAGCGGCGCTCTGAACAGGCAGGCGATGAACGTCGGCAATGCCTCCGGGTCCGGCGTGAGCCATGTGACGAGCATCAACACGCTCCAGAACCAGAGCGGTGCCCTGAACTCGCAGTCGATGGGCCTCGGCAATGCTTCGGGCGCGGGCCAGAGCAACCTGACCGCCATCAATACGCTCCAGAACCAGAGCGGCGCCCTGAACGCGCAGTCGATGAACGTCGCCAATACCTCCGGGTCGGGCGTGAGCCGCGTGACGGCCATCAACACACTGCAGAACCAGAGCGGCGCGCTAAACCGGCAGGCGATGGCCATCGGCAACGCCTCGGCCGCGGGGCAGAGCCACGTGACGGCCATCAACACGCTGCAGAACCAGAGCGGAGCGTTGAACGCGCAATCGATGAACGTCGGCAACGCGCAGTAAGTTCTGAGAAATACGGCTCGCCCCGCTCGCGGGGCAGCCGTTTGATCGAAACGCAGGGCGGCATGCCCGCCCTGCACCACCAATCAGAGCAAGGAGAGTGTCATGCGAATTGCCCTTCCACTGTCGATACTGGCCACGGTTGCCCTGGTCGCCATCGCCCCGGTATGCCGCGGCGCCGAGATGCGCACGGCACGCGCCGAAATCCTTCCGATCGAGGACAAGGATCTGGCGAAGCTGGACAAGGAAGAAACGAAGCGCAGGCGCGACATAAGGAACATCGACCAGGACGGGCCGGACATCAACGAGGGCTCGCAATGCGGATCGGTTTCGATCGGAAACAACGACAGCGGTAACCAACGGGGTTCGAACCGCATCGCCCCCCGCGATACAACGGTCATCGTGACCGGAGACGTCTTCAACACAGCCAGCTGCGGCCGCTAGCCGGCAGCGCAAAAACAACGCCGAGGAACCTATGAAGCTCCGCCATGCTCTCGTCCGAACCGCAGCCGCACTCGTCGCAGTCGCCGCGTCGACGATCGCCATGGGCGCCGACAAGGATGAATTCGAACTGCGCGCCGAGAAGCTGCGTTCCGGCCCCAAAAGCGCCCCGGTCGAGAACGACACGGGGTTCAGCAAGGGACTGAAGTGCATGGACGGGCTGTTCCGCACCTTCGGCATCAGGAACGTGACCGTCGTCATCGATGAGATCCCCGATGCGACCAAGAAGATCAACGTCGGCGCACGCGACATGTTCATGTCGGCGACTTCGCAGATGACGCGCACGACGCATGCAATCAGGCTCGTCCCGATGGTCGAGTCGCGCGTGTTCAGTGAATCCAAGCGCGAGCGGGTGGTCGCCGACGCCGACTTCGTGATCCAGGGCTCGATTTCGCAGTTCGACGATTCGATACTTCACAAACAGCGCGACGGGGCGGTCTGCCTGTGGTATCTGTGCGTCGGTGCGGCGGAGTCCGATGCGTTCTCGGGCCTCGGCCTGGATCTGAACCTGGTGGAAACCACCGGTATGTCGCTGGTTCCCGGGGCCAATGTGCGGAACGCGGTGCTGATCCGCAAGCGGGGCAAGGGCTTCGATGGCGACTTGACGCTGAAGAAGTTCGGCGTCCAGTACAACTTCACACTGGTCAGCCACGACGGCAACGGCCAGGCGCTTCGCACGCTGATCGAGATCGGCGCCATCGAAATGTACGGCCGGTTGCTCAAGCTTCCGTACTGGAGCTGCATCGGCTCGTCCGACCAGGATCCGGAGGTCAAGAGCGAGATCGACGACTGGTGGGAGGAGATGGCCGCCGATCAGCGCGATCGCGCTCGCCTGTTTGCTTACTTGCAGATGCAGATGAAGGCGCAGGGCGTGTACGACGGAGAGGTGAACGGACGCGTGGACGAGGCCTTGCTTCGCGCGGTGCGCGCCTATCGCGTCGCCCTTGGACAGCCGGACGATGTGAATGTCGACTCGACTTTCCTGCGCAAATACCTGGCTGCCGATCACGTCGAAGTGCGCAAACTCGCCTTAGCCAAGCTGCAGGACATCGCCCTGCAGGAGGGACCGCTGCCGCCGCCGGCCGCAGCTCCGATCGCTCAGAGCGCGCCCGCAACAGCTCAAAACGCGGCAACCGGTCAAAGCGCGGCGGCCCCTCAGGGTACCCCAGCGACCGTTCAAAGCGCGGCGACCGCTCAAGGCACGGCGTCGACTCAGAGCGTGCCGCCCGTTGCCGCTCGCTCGCTGGTAACGGCGCCGATCGCCTCGGCCTCGTCGGCCGCCCCGGGACCCGCGGCAGCGCCCTTGCCTGCGGCGTCCTCCCCGTCCATGACGGCCCCGCGTCCGGTTACGGAGGCTGCACCGGCCCCTGTCCAACCCAGTGCGCCACCGCCGGTGGCTGCCGTGCAGCCGGCCATCACCCGGCCTGCCCCGATCGCATCGGCAGCGCCGGCGCAAGCTGCCGGCCTGAAACAGGTCGCCTATCGGCCGACCCAGGCACCTGTCGCGACGATCCCGATAGAGGGTTCGCGTCCGGCCAACAACACCGCGTACCGGGCCGGCGAGCCCTTCTTCGTTGGAGTGATCTCGCCCCGCGACGGCTACCTGTACTGTTACCTGGTCGACGACCAGAAGCACATCTCGCAGTTCTATCCGGCGCCCACCCAGCCGCTCGCTCGGGCTTCCGGCGGAGCGCTGACGGTACTCAATCCAGAATCGCCCCTGCTCGCCAGCCGCCCCGGGCGCCGGGAGGAAGTGGCCTGCTTCTCTAGCCCGAAGGACCTGGGGCGGCAACCGCTGGATGTCTCCGCCATCGGCGGTGGTCTGGACGGCCTGAAATCAAGGTTCGCGGTCGCCGTCAGCGGCGCATTCGCTATGGGGGTGTTCGATGTCAAGGTTCAGTGATTCGAAAACGGCCGGGCGGCGGTGCGCCGCCGTGGCGCTGATCGCCGCGCTCGCCTGCACCGGCGCCACGCTCGCGTCCGACGATCCGCTCGATGCGGTGACCGTCCGCGTGCAGGGCGCCGAGCCGCCGGGTGAAGCGCGATCGGCGAGCGGGTCTGACCACACCCCCGAAGAGCGACCCGCGCCGGCACCCGGCAAGTCGGCGAAAAGCCCGCGCAGCTTGTTTCGCTGCTGGCAAGGCGGGCGGATGATCTTCGAAGGCAGAGGATATGGCGCGCTGCCGCAGTCGCAGATCGCCGCCGAGCTTAAGGCGGTCGATGGCGCCTCCGGCAGGGTTCAGGTTCTTGACATGTTCGAGGGGCTCTGCGTGCTGGAGTTGCCGAAATGAACGCCCGCAATGTACGGCCGGCAGGAATCGGTTCATTGTCCAAGGAGAAATCAATGCTACTTCACGATTCAAACACGCCGGCCAGGCGCGCGGTTACTGCGCTGCGAAGGACACGCTGTGCGCTCTTCATCGGGGTGTCCGTGTTGTTCGCAGTCGGCTCCCAGTTCGC
>WNFT01000809.1_pt1 | contig 26374 bp, 26 predicted proteins | sample 5400191 | NCBI WGS metagenome assembly WNFT01 (sample SAMN13153359, study PRJNA577476) | soil metagenome | isolation source: 80 cm saprolite under Madrone tree | place: USA:California | collected 2016-06-14 | reverse complement strand
GTGGTCGGCGGCAACTCGCTCGGAGGCCACGTGGCCCTGGCCACGGCGCTCGCCGTTCCCGAACGGGTCCGCGCCGTGATCCTCACCGGCTCGTCGGGGTTGTTCGAGCGCAGCTTCACCCGCAGCGTGCCGCATCGGCCGACCGCCGACTACGTGCGAGAGAAGATGGAGGAGGTGTTCTTCGACCGTACGCTCGTGACGCCCGAATGGGTGGAGAGCGTCCGGTGCACGCTCACCGAGCGTGCGAGCGTCCGGCGCGTCCTCGGGTTCGCGCGAGCCGCCAAGCGCGACAATCTCGAAGCGCGGCTCGGCGATCTCGCGGCCCCCACGCTGATCGTGTGGGGCGCCGAGGACCGCATTACGCCGCTCGACGTGGGCCGGCGCTTCCACGCCCTCATTCCCAACTCGCGGCTCGTGATCCTGGCCGGCTGCGGTCACGCCCCCATGCTCGAGCATCCACATGCGTTCGCCGGAATCGTTCGCCGCTGGCTCGCCGCCGAGCGTCTCCAGGGTGGTGCCACCGTGGGGGCGGGGGTACCGCGGTGATCGCGAGAATTGGCGGCGTTCTGCTCGACCGGCTCGCCGATCGTCGCCGGCGCGCGCTCGAAGCCCTGGCGCGACGGCCCATGGAGGCGCAGAAGGCGGCGCTGCTGGACCTGGTGAGCCGCGCCGAGGGAACGCGGTTCGGACGGAGTCACGATTTCGCAGGAATCCGCTCGATCGAGGACTACCAGGCCCGCGTCGGCGTCGGCCAGTATCTCGACTTTCGCCCGCTGTGGACCCGTGCCCTCGAGGGCGAGCGCGACGTGACGTGGCCGGGCCGCCCGCGGTACTGGACGAAGACGTCGGGGACCACGGCCGGCGACAAGACGATCCCGGTGACCGACGAGGCGTTCGCATCCCATCGCAAGGGCGGCTGGGACGCCCTGCTGCTGGCGGCGGCGAAGGTCGGAGGACAGCACCTGCTCGGCGGCCCGATGCTGTTTCTCGGCGGATGCACGCGCTTGTCCCCGATCGGCGTGAACGGCCTCGTCGGCGATCTGTCCGGTCTCGTCGCTCGCCGGCTGCCGCCGGGACTGCGCGGGCGGTATTCACCGGGTCTCGACGTGTCGTCGATTCCCGACTGGGAGACCAGGCTGGCGGCGGCCGCTCGGCGCGTCGCTGGACAGGATCTCCGCCTGCTGTCGGGCATGCCGTCGTGGCTCTTGATCCTCTTCGACGAAGTCAGCCGGCGGCACCCCTGACGTCACGGACCGCTGGCCGAATCTCGCCGTGCTCATCCACGGTGGCGTGGCCTTCGCGCCGTATCGCCTGCGCTTCGAGGAGCGCCTGGGCCGGCGGCTCGATCGCATCGAGGTCTATCCCGCGTCCGAGGGGTTCGTCGCCGTGCAGACGGAGGCGTCGGGCGGCCTCACGCTGACGCTCGACTCGGCCGTCCGCGCCGTCACACCGTCGCCGACGTCGTGCTCGACCGCAGTTACGCCATCCTGCTGACGACACCGGCCGGACTCTGGTCGTACATCCTGGGCGATACCGTGCGCTTCACCGCCCGCGATCCGCTGCGCCTCGTCATCACCGGCCGCGTGCGTCACTTCGTGAACGCGTTCGGCGAGAACGTCATCGTCGAGGAGGTCGAGCAGGCGATGGTGAGCGCGTGCGACGCGAACGGCGCCGAGGTGGCCGAGTTCACCGTGGCGCCCCGGTATCCGTCGGCGACGGATCCCCGCGGCGGCCACGACTGGATCGTCGAGTTCCACCGGCCGCCGCGCGATGGCCAGCGCTTCGTGCGCTCGATCGACACCGCCTTGAGCGCACTGAACACCGACTATCGCATCAAGCGCACGGGAGACGTCGGCATGACGGCGCCGCGCGTGCTGGAGGTGGCGCCGGGAACGTTTCATCAGTGGATGCGAACCGCCGGGAAGCTCGGCGACCAGCACAAGGTCCCGCGCGTGATGAACCATCGCGACCTCGCCGACGCGCTGCTGGCTGCGCCGAGGCCACCCCGGGAGGAAACGGCCGCGTCCGCGATCTGACGGCGGCGCGCTTGACGGCCTCGCCCGAACGCTTCTACTCTCCGGGCGTGAACCCGGAGCGTCGTCCGTCCCGGTTCGAGCGAGGAATTCCGTGACCAAGGATCAGATCACGCTGCTCTACGACTACAACTACTGGGCCAACGCCCGCGTGCTGAAGGCGGCGACGAACGTGAGTCGAGAGCAGTTCGCGGCTCCCGCCCGCCTCAGCCAGGGGAGTCTTCGCGGCGCGCTCGCGCATACGCTCGGGACCGAGATCGTGTGGCGCCTGAGGTTCCAGGAAGGGATCTCGGTCTCCACGCTGCCCTCCGAGAGTGACTTTCCGACGCTCGACGCGTTGCAGGCCCGCTGGGCCGAGGAAGAGCGGACGATGCGCGGCTACCTGGCCTCCCTCAGCGACGAGGCCCTCGCCGCGAAGCTCACGTACAAGAACACGAAGGGCATGCCGTTCGAAAACGTCCTCTGGCACCTGCTCGTTCACGTGGTCAACCACGGGACCCAGTTCCGGGGCGAGGCCGCGGTGGCGTTGACGGAGTACGGCCAGTCGCCGGGCGATCTCGACCTGCTCGCCTTCCTGCGGGGGCGAGCATGATCACGAACTCCCGATCGAACACCCGCGTCGACGAGGTCGCGAGCGGCATCTATCGGCTCAGCACGCCGTCGACCAAGCTCCCCGGCGGCTTTTCGTTCAACCAGTACCTGGTGGTGGACGACACGCCGCTGCTCTTCCACACGGGGCCCCGCGGGATGTTCCCGCTGGTGTGCGAGGCGATCGCCGCGGTGATGCCGGTCGAGCGCCTCCGCTACATCGCGTTCTCGCACTTCGAGAACGACGAATGCGGCGCGTTGAATCTCCTGCTCGCGGCCGCGCCGAGCGCCGAGCCGCTGTGTGGTCGCATCAACGGGATGATCAACGGCGACGCATTCGACCGGGCGCCCCATGTTCTGGCCGACGGCGAGACGCTCGGGCTCGGCGCCCACACAATCCGCTGGATCGACACGCCGCACCTGCCGCACGCCTGGGAATGCGGCTACCTGTTCGAGACCGGGACGCAGACCCTCTTCTGCGGCGATCTCTTCACCCAGCCGGGCACGGGCGACACGCCCGTGACCGAAGCCGACATCCTGGAGCCCAGCGAGACGATGCGGGTGGCGCTCGACTACTACGCGCACGCACGCGATACGCGCGCGCTGCTGGAGCGGGCTGCCGCGTTGAAGCCGGCGACGCTCGCCTGCATGCACGGCAGCGCGTGGAAGGGCGACGGCGCCGGGCTCCTTCGAGCGCTGGCTGACCGCCTGAGCGCGTGACCAGCCTCGCGCTCCCCGACGTCGGGCACCGATCAGCCCATGGCCTCGGGCCCCGTCGAGCCGGCGGCGAGCGCCGGAATGATGAGGTCGGCCGTGGCGAGATTGGTCGCCAGCGGGACGTTGTGGACGTTGCACACGCGGAGCAGGGCGCGGATGTCGGGGTCGTGCGGCTGAGCGGCGAGCGGGTCGACGAAAAAGAACGCGGCGTCGATGCCGCCGGTGGCGGCGAGCGCGGCGATCTGCGCGTCGCCACCCTGCGGCCCCGGCAGCAGCTCTTCGACCTCGAGGCCCACCTTGTCGCGCATGAGCCGGGCCGTGTGATGCGTGGCGATGAGGGCGAAGCGGGCGAGCGCGTCGCGGTTGTACGTCGCCCAGGCGACGAGGTCCACCTTCTTGTTGTCGTGTGCGATGAGGGCCAGTCTCCTCATTCGTGAAGCGCTCCTTTGTCGAGTGATGGTTGGCGGTCGAGCGATCCCTGTGATCGTCGCCCATTCTGCGCGGGACGCAAGCGACATCCTCGTGACGCGCCCGTGACGGTGTCGCGCTTGACGGGATCGTCAGGCGTGGTCATGATCACACGCCGGGGAGACCGGAACGTGATGGCGCCGTCATCACATTGCAACGGATGGCGCTCGATACTCCGCATGGTCGCAACGTCGACAAGGCGAGGAGGGTCGTCATGAGGCTGAGCCGCCGCACGTTCCTGGGAAGCTCGATCGTCGGCGTGAGCGCGCTGGCCACGGGTCGCCTCCCGGTCTGGGCCCAGGGCGCACCCGCCGCGGTGACGTCGGAGGCGGCGCGCCCGCGTTTGGCCCACGGGGTCCAGAGCGGCGACGTGACCGGAGATCGCGCGATCATCTGGAGCCGGTCCGATCGGCCGTCGCGCATGATCGTGGACTGGGGGACCAGCGAGCGCATGCTCGGCGCCCATCGCGTCGTCGGCCCGGCCACGCTGGCCGAGAACGATTTCACGGCGCGGGTGGACCTGGGCGGCCTGCCCGCGGGCCAGGAGATCTTCTATCGGGTCCGCTTCCAGGCGTTGGCCGACGAGCGGGCGTTCAGCGCGCCGGTGAGCGGCCGGCTGCGCACGCCGCCAGCGAGTCGCCGTACCATTCGCTTCTGCTTCTCGGGCGACGAGGCGGGGCAGGGGTGGGGGATCAACCCCGAGTGGGGCGGCATGAAGATGTACGAGGTCATGCGGAAAGCCGATCCCGACTTCTTCATCCACTCGGGCGATCAGATCTACGCCGACGGACCCATCAAAGCCGAGGTGAAGCTCGACGACGGCTCGCTGTGGAAGAACGTGGTGACGGAGGCGAAGGCCCACGTGGCCCAGACGCTCGCCGACTTCCGCGGCAACTTCGCGTACAACCTGCTCGACGACAACAAGCGCCACTTCACCGCCCAGGTGCCGGTGCTCGTGCAGTGGGACGATCACGAGACACGCAACAACTGGTATCCGGGCCAGACGCTGGGGGACGAGCGCTACACGGAGCGAAGCGCGTCGCTCCTGGCCGCCTACGCCAGGCGGGCCATGTTCGAGTACAACCCGTTCCGCATCGATCCGGTGGACCCGGAGCGGATCTACCGCTCGTTCTCGTACGGCCCGTCGCTCGAGGTGTTCATGATCGACGAGCGGAGCTATCGCGGGCCGAATACGCCGAACCGCCAGACCACGCTCGACGCGGAGTCCGCCTTCCTCGGAGCCGAGCAGCTCCGCTGGCTCAAGCGCGCGCTCCTCGACTCACGCGCGACCTTCAAGGTCATCGCCAGCGACATGCCGATCAGCATCGTCGTGCCCGACCTCAATTCCGACGTACCCAAGGGGACCTACGAGGCGTGGGCGAACGGCGACGACGGAGCGCCGCTCGGCCGCGAGCTCGAGATCGCCAGCCTGCTCGGCTTCATCAAGAACAACGGGATCAAGAACGTCGTGTGGGTCACGGCCGACGTCCACTACGCGTCGGCCACCCGCTACGATCCCGGCCACGCGAAATTCACCGACTTCACACCGTTCTGGGAATTCGTGGCGGGGCCCATCAACGCTGGCACGTTCGGACCGGGTGACATCGACAAGACGTTCGGTCCCGACGTCCGGTATCAGAGCGTGCAACCGGGCATGAAGCAGAACCGCCCCCCCACCGAGGGCAAGCAGTACTACGGCATGGCGGCCATCGACGGCGCGACCGAGGTGATGACGATGTCGCTTCACGACATCACGGGCGCCGTGCTCTTCAAGGTCGACATCAACCCCGAGCGGGGCTAGACGGGGGAGAGCGAGGCTAGACCGCCGGGCGGAGCGCAGGCACCGAGCGCCGCCCGAGGCCCACGAGGCCGAGCGAGGCCAGGGCGGCGCCGCCCACGAGGAGCCAGTCGCCGCCGGCCAACGGTGTCACGCCGAGCACACGTCGCAGCAGCGGCACCTGGGTCGCCAGCGCCTGCAGGGCGACCGTGCCGCCCACGACGCCCGAGAGCATCGGGTTTCGCGCCACGCTGCCCACGCTCGATCCCGCTCGACAGTTCAGCGCGTGCAGGATCTGCGAGGTCGTGAGCGCGGAGAAGGCCACGGTCGCCGCCCGCGCGCTGTCACCGCTGCTCGCGAAGGCGAGGCCGTGGGCGGCGAGCGTCGTCGCCGTCAGCACCGCCGCCTCGGCGCCGACGCTGGCGAGGCCGGCGCCGCTCATCAGCGGCTTCGCGGGATCGAGCGGCGGGCGCTTCATCACGTCGGCGCTGCCCGGCTCGGTGGCCAGGGCCAGCGCCGGGAAGACGTCGGAGAGCAGGTTGATCCACAGGAACTGCGTCGCCGACAGCGGCCGTCCGACGCCCACCGCGAGCGCGCCGAGCGTGACGAGGATCTCGCTGAAGTTCGTGGCGAGCAGGAACTGGAGCGCGCGCGTGATGTTGTCGCGGATCGTGCGGCCCTGGGCGATGGCGTCGACGATGGAGCCGAAGTCGTCGTCGAGCAGGACGACGTCGGCGACGTCACGGGCGACGTCGGTGCCGCGTTCACCCATCGCCACGCCGATGGCGGCGGCGCGCAGGGCGGCCGCGTCGTTGATGCCGTCGCCGGTCATCGCCACGACCTCGCCCGCCGCCTGCAACGCGCACACGATCTCGTACTTGTGCTCGGGCGTGACCCGGGCGAACACGTCGATCTCGCGCGCCAGCGCCGCCAGCGCGGCGCGATCGAGCCCGGCCAGCTGGCCGGCCTCGGCGACCCGCACGTGGCCATTGTGCGCGATGCCGAGGTCACGCGCGATCGCCGCCGCGGTCTGGGCCTGATCGCCCGTGATGAGGATGGTCCGGATGCCCGCGGTGCGGCAGGCGGCGATCGCTTCGCGGACGCCGCTCCGAACCGGATCGCTGAGGGCCACCAGGCCGAGCCACACGAGGTCGTCGTAGGCGGGCTCGCCACTCGGAGGGAGCTCACGGTAGGCGAGGCCGAGCACACGCATCCCGCTGGCGGCGAATCCGGCGTTGGCGGCACGGATCGCGCGCCTCGCCTCGGGCGTGAGCGGTTGCGATCCCGTCGCATCGAGCCAGTGGGTCGCACGCGCGAGGACTTCCTCGGGAGCGCCCTTGACGGCGATGAGCCGGCGCTCGCCGTCTTGGTGGACGGTCGCCATCCAGTTCTCACCGTTCTGGCGTGGACGGACGCCGAGGAGCGGGAACCGGCGCCGCAGCGGCTCGTAATCGAAGCCCGCGTGTTGAGCGGCCCGGAGGAGCGCGCCTTCGGTGGAGCTGCCGCGGATCTCCGTCCCACCGTTCGCCAGCTCCGCCTCGTTGCACAGGACGCCGATGGCGAGCGCGCGGGCCAGTCGCGCGTCGTACTCGGCCACCGGGGAGCGGTACTCGGTCCCCGATAGATGCCAGCCGTAGACCGACATGCGGTTCTCGGTGACCGTGCCCGTCTTGTCCGCGCAGATCACCGTCGTCGCCCCGAGACTCTCGACCGCGGCCAGCCGTCTCACGAGCGTCCGTTGGGCCGACATCCGTCGAACGCCCAGGGCGAGCGTGGTGGTCGCGACGGCGGGCAGACCCTCCGGCACGGCGGCGACGGCGAGCGAGATCACCGAGCGGAGCATCTCGACCAGTGGCACGCCGCGCAGCAGCCCGAGCACGAGCGTGCCGCCGCAGAACGCGAGCGACACGCCGACGAGCTTGCGGCCGAGTCGATCGAGCTGGTGCTCGAGCGGCGTCGGCGGCGCCGCCGTCTCGCCGACCAGAGTGCGGACGCGCCCGATCTCGGTATCACGTCCCGTGGACGTGACGACGGCGAGTCCCGCGCCTTCGGCGACGACGGTGCCGGCGAAGATCATGTTGACGCGGTCGGCGAGCCCGGCGTCGTCGGCGCACACCTCGTGCGGCCGCTTCGAGACGGGGAGGCTCTCGCCGGTCAGCGCCGACTCGTCGACCGCGAGGGCCTGCACCTCGACGAGGCGGGCGTCGGCGGCGATCTCGTGACCGGCCCGCAGCACCAGGACGTCGCCGACGACGAGCGAGGCGGCCGGGACCAGGACGTCCTGTTTCTCGCGGCGGACGAGGGCGCGAGGCACCGTCGCGTTCTGGAGCGACATCAAGACGCGCTCCACCCGCCGCTCGGTGACGTAGCCGACCACGGCGTTGATGCCGATGACGGCGATGATCACGCCCGCATCGATGACCGCGCCGCTGACGATCGACAGGGTCGCCGCCACGCCGAGCACAAGAACCGGCACCGACATCACGTGGCCGGTGATGATCTCGAGCGTCGACTTCGGTCGCGGCTCGGGCAGGCGGTTGTCGCCGAAGCGGGCGAGCCGCGCCCCCGCCTCCTCGACGTCGAGCCCGGTTGCGATCGACGTCTCGAGGCGGCGGACGACGCCGTCGGCCGTGAGCGTGTGCCAGCTCTCGGCACGCGGGCGAGCGGGGTCGTGCGGCATGGGCCCCGACACGGCGGCTTCAGCGACGACGGCCAGCAGGCGGCGCAGGTCGAGCGCGGGGGCGTCGAAGATGATCAGGACGTTGCCGGTGAGGGTACTGGCCTGAACGCGGCGGATCGCCGGCTGTCCAGTGAGACGCGCGATCAGTCGGGTTGCCACGTCGGGCCTGCGCCGAAGACCTTCGACTCGAACACGGGCACGTCCAGGGAGGGTGAAGACCGGAGCTACCGCGGGAAGGACAACAGATTTCCTAGACGGCCGGCGTCGAGCTGCAGCCGTCTTCATACGACGCCAGCGACCGCCCGCGGGTGGCGGGCGCGCCGGCGAGCTAGCGGGCTGCTGGGCGGGTGCGCGAGCCAGGCGCGAAGCCGCGTTCGGCGATGTAACGCGACATCTCTGCCTGGAACGTACGGTTCTTGGCCGCCGCGGACTCGAAGACGACGTCGGCCAGGAGCCCAATCAGCAGATGCACCAGCGCCACCGAACCACCCCCTCCGTGGGCCCGAGAGGCCCCGCTCCTTACCTCGAGGGTACGGGCACATCATGTCAGTTCGATGACGAGGTGCGAACATTTTTGTTAAGGCGCCGCCCTCGCCGACGGACCGGCTGGGCCGCCGCGGACCCTTTCTGGGCTGTCGCCAGGGCCGCACCGACCGTAATACCGTGCGTTAGCAAGATGCTGGCCAGGGGCTTCGCGAGACCGAACGAGGCGAGAGCGACGACGCCGAGGCTCGCCTTGGCGGCGATGTCCACGGTGCGCCGCACGGCCACGATCGCCTCAGCGGCCAGGTCGAGGGCCCGCACGACCCGATCGAGGCCGCCGCTGATGAGGACCACATCCGCCGCGGCGGAGGCCACCTCGGCGCCGCCGGGAACGGAGATGCCGACGTCGGCTTCCTCGAGCGCCAGCGCGTCGTTCACGCCGTCGCCCACCATGGCCACCACGCGTCCCTCCCGCTTGAGCCGGTGGATCAGCCTCGCCTTCTCCTCCGGCGAGAGCTCGGCGTAGTGCTGGGCGAGCCCGAGTGACTCGGCGATGACGCGGCTCGGCTCAGGGTGATCACCGGTGAGGAGGATGATGTCCCGCATCTCACGAGCCTTCAGCGCATTGACGGCGTCCCTCGCCTCGGGGCGCAGCTCGTCCTGCAGGACGAGCAGTCCGGCCAGCTCGCCGTCGATGGCGACGAACGTCGCGGCGCCACCCATCCGGTGAGCGCTGCGCTCGTCGGCGTCGGCCGCCGCCAGGCGGACGGTGCGGGATTCCATGAAGCGGCGACTACCGATCAGCACGTGGCGGCCTTCGACGTTGACGTCGACGCCGAGGCCGACCTGCGCCACCGGCGCGACGGCGTCAGGAACGCGGAGCTGCCGCTCGGCGGCGAGGTGCCGGATCGCGCGGGCGATCGGATGCTGGAACCCGTGCTCGGCCGCGGCGACGAGCCGGATGAGCGCGTTCTCGTCGAGGCCGCGAGCATAACAGGCGACACGGGCGACGCGCGGCGTTCCCGAGGTCAGCGTGCCGGTCTTGTCGAAGACCACGGTGTCGATGCGCGCGAGGGCCTCGAGCGTGCGAGGTCCCTTGACGAGCACGCCTTCGGCGGCGGCGCGCTTCAGGGTCGCCAGCACGGCGGTGGGAATCCCCACGCGAGCCGCGGTGCCGTAGTCGGCGACGAGGATGGCGACGCCCGCGTCGACGCTGCGCGCCACCAGCGTCCCCAGCGCGGCCAACCCGAGCGTGCGACCGACCTCGCGGTCCGCGAGACGCTCGGCGAACACCTGGATGTCGGGCTTTTCGTCGGCGGCCGCCTCGATCGCCTGGATGATGCGGCCCACGGCGGTTTCGAGGCCGACGCGATCGACGCGCACCTCGATCTCACCGTGCTCGACGCGCGTGGCCGCGAATACAGCGTCGCCGTTTCTCCGCTCGACCGGCAGCGCCTCTCCGGTCATCGTCTGTTGATTCACGAGCGCTTCGCCGGCCACGACAGTGCCGTCGACGGGGACGATCTGGCCGGCGGCCACGACGATGACGTCGTTCGGATGAAGGGACGCGGACCGCACTCGGGTTCGGCGATCACCGTCGATCCGCTCGACGATGCCTTCCTCGGGCGCGATCAACTCGCGCACCGATCGCCGCGTGGTGACCACGCTCTTGGCCACGATGTAGTCGCCCAGTGCGCGCAGCCCCGGCAAGAGCGCGGCCGCAGGCCAGTTGCCACGCAGCACCAGCAGCCCGAACGTTGAGGCGTCGAGGAGCTGGCCATCGACGCGGCGGCGCCGGGCGAGCGCCTGGGTCGCGTGGGCGAGCATCGGCAGCCCGCTGGCCAGCACCAGGGCCGCGCGGAGCGGCGCGGCCACCGGCAGCCACGTCAGGGCGAACACCGCGCCGGTGCCGAGCACGCTGAGCAGGGGAATCCGTCGCGTCTCGATGCGCGGGTGCGGTGTGGCCGAGGCCCGCGCGCGGCTCGGCGCATCGAGCGCCTCACTCAGCTCGTGGAGATTGTCGATCAGCGAGGCTTCGGCGAGGAGAAACGGATCGTAGAGGATGCGAACGCTGCCCGTGGTGGGATTGCCGTCGACGCTGCGAATCCCCGGAATCCGGCGAACGCCAGCTTCGACGACGTCACGCCGGCCGGCAAACCAGCGCGCGGGGTATCGGATCCGCAGTCGCCCGCGGACCGCATGGGCGATCTCGTAGCGCATCCGGTCAGTCGCGACCGTGAATGTTGTAGTCGCGGAAGAGCCCGTGCGCGTACCAGAGTGCCGTCGACCACGGCAGCGAGCGTGGGCCGCGCGTGAGGTCTCGGATGGCCCACAGCGTGAGCGCGAGGGGAAGCAGGACCCCAAGCGTGAACACGCCACCTGACGCGCGGCCCAGTCGACTATCCATCCCGCTCACGGTCTGGACCAGCGCTGCGGCCACCGGCGACCCGTTGCCGAGCGTCGCCGGTGCATCGGGAACTGGAGCAATATCGACGCCGGCCTGCTCCACGATGGCGTCGACGATCGCCTCGGCCTCGATCTCCGCGGGCCGGTAGATCGTCAGCAGGCTCCGGGTCCGCGGCGACCATCGACAGCTGACAACGCCCGGGAGGTGAGAGACCGTCCCTTCGAGATCGGCGATCCGCGCGGTCATCGGCAGGCGGACACGGAGCCGTCCGGGAATGTCGTGAACGATCGCGAGAGCCTCGCGGGGCAAGGGTCTGTCCGGGCTCAGGACGTCGGCCGGCGGCTGCCGTTGCCACGGCGGCGGCCGCGGGCCGGGGCGGCGGCTGGCTCGGCATCACTGCCGGCCTCGACACCGTGGTCGATCCCGTGCGCGACACCGTTGCCGTTCCCATTGGCGATGATCGTCTCGCGACGCGCCCGGGCTTCGGCGGCGATGTCTTCCATGACCTCCATCTGCTCGGCGAGGATGCGGCGGCCCTCCTCGACGAAGCCGAGTCCGGCGGCCATCGCTTCCACCGCGAGGGGACGAAAGACTTTCGAGAAGAGCGGGATCATGACGGCGGCCCCGATCCCCAGAAGAAACGAAAACGGCTGGATCCTCATGCCTCGACCTCCGAAGTCAACGCTGATGGTGGTGTCAGGCGACGCGACGGCGGGACCGCGAAGCACGCGCGATCGGGGCCGCTTCCGCTTTGTTCAACGACTTGCGACTGCCGACGTTGGCGCGCGTGACCGCTTCGTCGACCACGCCACGCACCAGGCGCACGGTGGCCGAGCCGATCCGATCGGCGGCGTCGAGGGCGCCGTCCGCGGCATCGCGAGCGATGCGGGCGACGTCTCCACCGACGTCTCGGCCGGCGACGACCGCGCCACCCATCATGGTGCGGGCGACACGCCCAAGATCCCCGCCGATCACCTCCGCCGCGCGGATGGAGCCGCGCACGGCGCTGACGGCGGTGCTTCCGACTTCCGTCCCGATCTCCTGCATTCCTCTCAGGGCCGACACGACCGTGCCGGTGAGGACGTTGACGGCGCCAACAGAGATCGCCTCGACCCTTCGCATCGTGTCGTTGGTGGTCGGTGTATGGCCATTCGTGTCACGTGATCGTCTTGTCGTCGGCATGTCAGCCCTCCTCGGGGACCCAGCGGGAGTCGGAAGGGCCACATTCCAACCGGGTCAGGCCCCGATGTCAACTGGTTGCGTAACGCAAACGTAATATTCGACCCGGCGGGCCGCCTGGCTATAGTCCGCCGCGCCGGAGTCATCCGGCGACCGGAGGTCTCATGCGAACCGAGGACGCGATGACCGCCGAAGTCGTCGAGTTGCTGCGCACGTTGATCCGCAACGCCTGCGTCAACGACGGCACCGACGCGTCGGGGCACGAGATCCGCAGTGCCGACACGCTCGAAGCATACCTCTCCGGCGTCGGGCTCGCCATGGAACGTTACACGGCCGGGCCCGGCCGCGTGAATCTCGTCACCCGGATCGACGGTCGTGATCGGCGCGCGCCCACGTTGCTGCTGCTCGGCCACACCGACGTGGTTCCCGCCGACGGCCGTGGCTGGCGCCACGATCCCTTCGCCGCCGACGTCGACGACGGCGTCGTGTGGGGACGCGGGGCCATCGACATGCTCAATCTCACGGCGACGATGGCCGTCGCGTGTCGCCGCCTGGCCGCCGACGGCTTCCGGCCGGCCGGCACGCTGATCGTCGCGGCGGTCGCCGACGAGGAAGCGAGCGGCGCGCACGGCGTGGCGCACCTGCTCGATCATCACGCCGACGCCATCCGCGCCGATTACGTCATCACCGAGGCGGGCGGGGTGCTGGTGCCGTCGCGCGAGGGGCCGCTCCTTCCAGTGACCGTCGGCGAGAAGGGCGTGGGCTGGCGGCGCCTGGTCGTGCGGGGCACCGCCGGCCACGGCGCGCTGCCGTTCGGCGCGGACAATGCGCTGGTGACGGCGGCGGCGGTCGTGCAGCGTCTTGCCGGGTACCAGTCGCCGGCGCGCATTCTCGACGTGTGGCGGCGCACCGTCGAAGCGCTCGGTCTCGACCCGGCGATCACCGCCGCCCTCACCGATCCTGAGCGCGTCCTCGACGCAGCCAGGTGGCTCGACAATCCCGGACTGGCGCGGGTCGTCCACGCGTGCACGCACACGACGCTGTCGCCGAATGTCGTGCGGGGCGGCACGAACGTCAACGTGATCCCCGACCGGGTCGTCATCGAGGTCGACGTGCGGACGCTGCCGGGGGTGAAGGCGGCCGACGTCGACGCGATGCTGGCCGACGCGCTCGGTGATCTCGCGGAGCGAGTCGAGCTCTCGGCTCCCGCCTTCGGCGAAGGCTCCATCAGCCCGATGGAGACGCCGCTTCGCGATGCCCTGGCCAGAGTCGCCGCCGCGCTGGTGCCCGGCAGCCGTCTCGTCCCCCAGATCGCTCCCGGCGCCACCGATGCCCGTCACTTCCGCTGGCGCGGCGTTCCCGCCTACGGGTTCGGCCTGCACTCGCCGCGGATCCCGTACACCGAGTACCCGTTGATGTTCCACGGCGACAACGAGCGCATCGACGTCGAGAGTCTCGGGCTGTCCTGCCTGCTGTGGGAGCGATTGGCGCGCGATTTCCTGGGCTGAGGCGCGCGGCCGCGCCGGGCCGCTCGAGCAATTGTTCCCTCCTCGACGCCACGCTACCATCCTCCTCGACGCGACGCGGGCGCCGCGGATCAAGGAGGACGAGATGGCCGGACTCGACGTCACCGCGCTCTTCGAGGCTCGCGGCGATGGCCACTACGGAGAAGCCGTGACCCAGCGCGACCACGCGCTGCAGTGCGCGGCGCTGGCGTCTCGCGCCGGCGGCGACGACGACGAGCTGGTGCTCGCGGCCCTGCTGCACGACCTCGCCCACCTCGCGGTGCCGGAAGGGCGTGAGACCGCCGAGCGTCATCACGGCCATCACGGCGCGGCGCTCGTCGCGCCGTTCGCGCCCGCGCGCGTTGCGTGGATCATCGAGCACCACGTGGCGGCCAAGCGTTATTTGTGCGCGGTGGACCCCGTCTACTTGGAGCGACTCTCGCCGGCGTCCGTGCACTCGCTGGCCGTCCAGGGCGGCCCGCTTCGCCGAGAGGAAGCGATGGCGGTGGCCGCGCATCCCTGGTTCGCCGATGCGCTGAACGTCCGTCGATGGGACGAAGAGGCCAAGGACCCGCAGGCGAAGACACCGCCGCTGAGCGCATGGGTGCCGTTGCTCGAGAGATATTTCGGCCCGCAGACGCTGCGCCGCGCGTGAAGACCATCATGTGACCCGGCCGCCCGAGGCCATCGCCGACGGCTCGGTCAGCCGCGATGCGAAAGGTTTACGGGATCGTCATCGTCCTGTAACCCATGCCGCAGACACTCCGCCCGTGGGAAGAGCCATTGAACGTCTCGACGCCATGCTCGATCCGATGACGCAGAGCCCGCCCCGCAACGCCAGCCCGCAACGCCGAGGCCGTGTGCTCGTGGTGGAGGACGAGCCCGACGTTGCCGAGCTGATCCGCTACAACCTGGTCAAGGAGGGCTGGGAAGTGCTCACGGCCAGCTCGGGCGCCGAGGCGCTCAAGCGCGTGCGCGAAGCCCACCCCGACGTCGTGCTGCTCGACATCATGGTGCCGCATCTCAACGGTTGGGAGGTCTGCCGGCGACTGAAGGAAGATCCGGAGACGCGCGCGATCCCCGTGATCATGGTGACCGGACGCGTCGAGGAAGGTGACAAGGTGCTCGGCTTCGAGCTCGGCGCCGACGACTACGTCACCAAGCCCTTCTCGCCACGCGAGCTCGGCGCGCGCATTCGGGCCGTCGCGCGCCGCCGCGTCGGGGCCGAGGAAGACCCCAAGCGCGCTCTGGTCAAGGCCGGCGAGCTCGAGATCGATCGGTACCGCTTCGAGGTGAGGATGAAGGGCCGCGCCGTCGAGCTGACGCCCAAGGAGTTCGAGCTCCTCGCCGTCCTCGCGGGAACGCCTGGCCGCGTCTTCGGCCGCGACGAGTTGCTCGACGTCGTGTGGGGCCGCGATGGCTTCGTCGAGCCCCGGACGGTGGACGTCCATCTCGCCCGGCTGCGCCGGAAATTCATCCTGGCCAAGCTGCCGGCGCCGAGAATCGATACGGTCCGCGGGGTTGGCTACCGGTTCCGCGAGCCAGTGTAACGATGTTGTAACAAAGCCATAACTCTTGCGAAACACGCCCGGCGCACACTGAGGACCGGGAGGGAGAGCCAATGATGACGTCACGACGCGTGGTCGTCGGTCTGCTCACGGCCGTGGTGGTCGCGTGGAGCTGCGGCGTGGCCCCGGCAACGGCTCAGCTTCTCATCAATGGTGCCGGCGCGACGTTTCCGTATCCCATCTACTCCAAGTGGTTCGACGAGTACGCCAAGATCTCCCGCAGCGTGAACTTCAACTACCAGTCCATCGGCAGCGGCGGCGGCATCCGCCAGATCACCGCCCGCACGGTGGACTTCGGCGCCACCGATGGCCCGATGACCGATGAGCAGCTGAAGGCGGCGCCGGGTGAGCTGTTCCACGTCCCGACCGTGGTCGGCGCCGTGGTCGCGACGTACAACTTGCCGGGCAATCCCAAGCTCCGTTTCACGCCCGAGATCCTGGCCGACGTCTTCTTCGGCAAGATCACGAAGTGGAACGATGCGCGCATCAAGGACGTCAACCCCGGCGCGAACCTCCCCGATCAGCCGATCGTGGTGGTCCATCGCTCCGACGGGAGCGGCACGACGTACATCTGGGTGGACTACCTCTCCAAGGTCAATTCCGAGTGGGCGCAAAAGGTAGGGCGCGGCACCTCGGTGAAGTGGCCGGTGGGCCTGGGTGGCAAAGGGAACGAGGGTGTGGCTGGACAGGTGAAGAGCACTCCCGGCGCGCTCGGCTACGTCGAGCTCGCCTACGCCATCAAGAACAACCTGCCGGCAGCGTCGATCCGCAACCAGGCCGGCCGGTTCGTCGAGCCGACGATCGGGAGCACGACGGCGGCCGCCGCAGCTGCGGCAGCCGAGATGCCGCCCGACTTCCGCGTCTCGCTGACGAACGCTCCCGGGCCCGATGTGTACCCCATCGCCAGCTTCACGTGGCTCCTCGTGTATCGCGAGCAGCCGGACGAGGTGAAGGGCAAGGCGATCGTGAACTTCCTCTGGTGGGCGGCGCACGATGGCCAGAAATACGCCGCCGACCTGCTCTATGCTCCGCTGCCGGCGCCGGTGGTGAAGCAGATCGAGGCGAAGCTTCGCCAGGTCGTGTACCAGGGCCGGCCGCTGCTGGCCGCGCAGTGAGCTGATGGCGGTCGTCCTCGGGCGGTCGGCGGGAGCAGGCGCAGCCACGCCGGCCGCTCCGCCGTTCGCGAGCACCCGCCGCGCACGGCGTCGCTTCGGCGACCGCGGGTTTCGTGAGATCACGCGCGCCGCGGGCCTGGCGCTCGTGGTGCTGGTGGCCGGGATGGCGGCCGTGATGGTGTACGCCGCCTGGCCCGCGCTGCGGCGCTTCGGGTGGGCGTTCATCACGACGTCGAACTGGGATCCCGTCGCCGAACAGTTCGGGGCCCTGCCGTTCATCTTCGGGACGCTCGTGTCGTCCCTGCTCGCGCTCCTGCTGGCCGTTCCGCTCGGCCTGGGCGCAGCGATCTATCTCTCGGAGCTGGCCCCACGCACGGTGCGGACGCCCGTCACGTTCCTCATCGAGCTGCTCGCCGCGATCCCGAGCGTTGTCTACGGCCTCTGGGGCATCTTCGTGCTGGCCCCGTGGCTGCGCACGTGGGTCCAGCCGGCGCTCGGACACACGCTCGGGTTCTTGCCGCTCTTCCAGGGACCACCGTACGGCGTCGGCATGCTGGCCGCCGGGCTGATCCTCGCCGTCATGATCGTGCCCTTCATCACCGCAGTGAGTCGCGAGGTGCTGCTCGCCGTGCCCCGGACCCAGCGTGAGGCCGCGCTGGCGCTGGGCGCGACGGGGTGGGAGACGACCCGCATCGCCGTGCTCCGCTACGGCCGCTCGGGGCTCGTCGGCGCCGTCCTGCTCGGCCTCGGACGAGCCCTCGGCGAGACGATGGCCGTCACGATGTTGATCGGCAACCGCCCGGAGATCTCGTTCTCGCTGTTCGCGCCGGGCTACACGATGGCGAGCGTGATCGCCAACGAGTTCACGGAGGCGACGTCCGATCTGTACCTCGGCGCGCTGATCGAGGTCGGACTCCTCCTGCTCGTCCTCACCGTGGCCGTGAATGGGCTGGCCCGGCTCCTGGTGTGGAGCGTCGGCCGTGGCCCCACGGTGGTGCGAGAGTGACCTCGACGCGCTGGCGCCAGCGGGTGAGTGCGTCGATGGCCGTCCTCACGGCCGCTGCGGCCGGGGCCGTGATCCTGCCGCTGGTGCTGATCTTCGCCTTCCTGCTCTGGCAAGGCGCGGCCGCCATCAACGTGGACTTCTTCACGCACCTGCCGAAGCCGGTCGGCGAGGTCGGCGGCGGCATGGCCAACGCCATCATCGGCACGCTGATCCTCCTGGGGCTGGCGTCGCTGCTCGGGCTGCCGATCGGAATTCTCGGCGGCGTCTATCTCGCGGAATCGCGCGATCCCCGCCTACCGTGGATCGTCCGCTTCCTGGCCGACGTCTTGAACGGCGTCCCCTCGATCGTGATCGGCATCTTCGCGTACACGCTCGTGGTGCTGCCGATGCGGCGCTTCTCGGCGGTGGCCGGTGGCGTGGCCCTGGCCGTCATCATGCTGCCGATCGTGGTGCGTACCACCGAGGAGATGGTGCGGCTCGTGCCGGCGTCGCTGCGCGAGGCGGGCCTCGCCCTCGGCGTGCCCGAATGGAAGGTCGTGCTGCGTGTGGTGCTGCCGACGGCGCGCGCCGGCATCGTCACCGGGGCGATGGTCGCGGTCGCCCGGGTGGCGGGCGAGACCGCGCCGCTGCTCTTCACGGCGTTCGGCAATCGTTTCTGGCACCAGGGCCTCGATCAGCCGATCGCCGCGCTGCCGCTCCAGATCTTCGCCTACGCGATCGCCCCGTACGACGACTGGCATCGCCAGGCGTGGGCAGGCGCGCTCGTCCTGATCGTGCTCGTACTCGTCGTGAGTCTGATGGCGCGACTCGCCACCCGGGGGCGGGTCGGCGCGGTGAGGTGACGATGGCCGACGGGATCACCGTCACGAAGCTCAGCGCCTGGTTCGGTCCGAGTCACGTCTTGCACGACATCGACCTGGCGGTGGCGCCGCGTGCGGTCACCGCGATCATCGGCCCGTCGGGATGTGGCAAGTCGACGTTCATCCGCTGCCTGAACCGCATGCACGAAGTGGTGCCGGGCGCGCGCGTCGTCGGGACCGTCCTGCAGGAGGGACAGGACATCTACAGCCCCGGAGTCGATCCCGTCGAGGTGCGGCGGCGTATCGGCATGGTGTTCCAGAAGCCCAATCCGTTTCCGACCATGACGATCTTCGACAACGTGGCCGCCGGACTGCGCCTGGGCGGCGTGCGTGATCGCGCCGTGCTGAACGAGCGCGTCGAGCGGGCGCTCCACGCCGCGGCCTTGTGGGACGAGGTGAAGGACCGCCTGACCAAGCCGGGGGCGGGACTCTCGGGGGGCCAGCAGCAGCGCCTCTGCATCGCCCGCGCGCTGGCCGTGGAGCCGGAAGTGCTCCTGATGGACGAGCCGTGCTCCGCGCTCGATCCGATCGCCACCGCGCGCATCGAGGAGCTGATCCTCGAGCTCAAGCGCGACCTGACCATCGTCATCGTCACGCACAACATGCAGCAGGCGGGGCGCGTGGCCGACGCGACGGGATTCTTCCTGCTCGGCGAGCTGGTGGAGTTCGGGCCCACCTCGCAGCTCTTCACCAAGCCCGTGGACAAGCGGACCGAGGACTACATCACTGGGCGCTTCGGGTAATGTAGTGCGAGCCGAGGAGCGCCCGAGCTGCCGCAGGCACGAGCGCTCCGAGGTGAGCGGTGACATGGTTCGACAGGGCGGCGAGCCGAGGGGCGCCCGAGCTGCCGCAGGCACGAGCGCTCCGAGGTGAGCGGTGACATGGTTCGATAGGAGGCCAATTCGATGCAGCGCCACTTCCACGAGGAGCTGGACGCGCTCAAGCAGACCCTGCTCGCGATGGGCGCGCTCGTCGAGGACCAGATCCGCCGCGTCATGCGCGCGCTGGTCGAGCGCGACGAGGCGCTCGCCCGCGACGTCATCGAGCGCGACCACCAGGTGAACGCCTACGACGTCGAGGTCGACGAGAAGTGCGTCGAGCTGCTCGCCCGCTACCAGCCGGCGGCGAGCGACCTGCGCTTCCTCACCACGGCGATGAAGATCGTCACCGACCTCGAGCGCATCGGCGATCAGGCCGTTAACATCGCCCAGCGCGCGCTCGAGCTGAACCGGGAGGCCCAGCTCAAGCCCTACATCGACCTGCCCCGGATGGCCGCGAAGTCCCAGCAGATGGTGAAGGACGCCCTCGACGCCTTCGTCGCTCGCGACGCTGGCTTGGCCCGCGACGTCTGCGCCCGGGACAGCGAGGTGGACGCGCTCAAGGAGCAGGTCTTCCGGGAGCTGCTCACCTTCATGATGGGCGACCCCAAGACGATCGCGCGCGCGCTGCACCTGATCCTGGTCTCGCGCTTCCTGGAGCGCGTGGCCGACCACGCGACCAACATCGCCGAGATGGTGGTCTACATGATCGAGGGCAAGATCGTCCGTCACACGCTGGCCTGAGCCCCTGCGCCGAACACGCCGCGTCGGGCTATGCTCCGCGCATGGCCCTGGCCGACCTCGCCCTCCTCCTCGCCAACATCGTCTACGGCACGTCGTACGTCGTCACGCGCGTGGCCCTCGCCGACGTGCCGCCGGCGACGCTGGCGTTGCTGCGCGTCCTGATCGCGGCCGCGGTCCTCGTGCCGTTGTCGCTCCGGACGCGCGTGCGATTGAGCGGGCGGGAGCACGCACGGATCGTCGGCATGGGCGTCGTCGGCTTCGCCGCCGCCTTCGCTCTCGGCCACTGGGGACTGGCGCGGTCGACGGCCACGAACGCGGCGCTCCTGATCGTGGCCGAGCCGCTCGGGTTGATCCTGCTCGGCCCGGTCGTGCTCCGTGAGCACCTGCGCCGCTCCGAAGCCTTCGGCGCGGGGCTCGCGCTGATCGGCGCGACGCTCGTCGTCGTCAACGGCATCCCGGGGCTGACTCACGCGCTGCTACCGCGATGGCGCGGCGACCTGCTGCTCGTGCTCTCGGGCCTCGCGTACGCCGCCTACTCGATCCTCGGGCGCCCGATCTTGAAGCACCGTCCCGCGCTGCCGGTGACCGCGCTGTCGGCGCTCTGGGGCGTCCCCGGGCTCGTGCCGCTGGTGACTCAGGAATGGCTCGACGGCCAGCGCGCGGCGTTCACGGGCTCGGCCGTCGCGGGCGTCCTCTATCTCGGCGTCGTGATCACCGCGCTGGGGTATCTCGTCTGGAACTGGGCGCTCGAGCGGGTGCCGGCAGCCCGCGCGGGTATCTTCGTCAATTTACAACCCGCCGTCGGCGCGCTCCTGGGCGTGCTGCTCCTCGGCGACGCCGTGAGCGGATTCACGGTCGCTGGTGGGGCGCTGATCGTGCTCGGATTGTTCCTAACCATGAGGCACGCGCGCGAATGAACGATATACTGGAGACGTGCCGGAGTCCCGCCGTTATCAGCTCCAGTCGGCTGCCGCCAACCGCCTGATCCTCGAACTCGTCGAGGCCGCCGGAGTGCCCGCGGACAAGCGCGGCTACGTCCAGCAGCTCTTGACCACCGTCCTCAAGATGCACGAGGACGGCACACCGCTCAGCGACCTCAAGATCACCAACACGGCGCTCAAGGAGCTGCGGTACGGATACAAGGTCTGCGCGCCGTATCGCGACACGCGGAAGGTGACGGTGTTCGGGTCGGCTCGCACCGCGCGCGTCGAGTCGGCCGCCGACGCCGCCTACGAGTTCGGCCGCCGGATGGTGCAGGAGGGATGGATGGTCGTGACCGGCGCCGGCGCGGGCATCATGGGCGCCGCCCAGGAAGGCGCGGGGGCCGAGCGCTCGTTCGGCTTCAACATCCGCCTGCCGTTCGAGCAGGAAGCGAACCCGTGGATCGCTTCCGATCCCAAGCTCGTCTCCTTCAAGTACTTCTTCACGCGGAAGCTCTTTCTGGTGAAGGAGGCGAGCGCGTTCGCGATGTTTCCCGGCGGCTTCGGCACCATGGACGAAACGTTCGAGGTGCTGACGCTGTTCCAGACCGGCAAGTCCACGATCGTTCCGATCGTCCTGGTCGAGGCCGGCGCGCGGCCGTTCTGGCGGCGCTGGGAGAAGTGGATCGGGGGCCTGGTCGATCAGCGTTTGGTCGATTTCGCCGACCGCCAGCTCTACCGGATCGCGGGCACGGTCGAGGAGGCCGTCCACGAAATCCAGTCGTTCTACCGCGTCTTCCACTCGGCGCGTATCGCCGGCGACAATCTCGTCCTCCGCCTGCAGCGCAAGCTGCCTGATGAGGCCGTGCCCGAGATCCAGCGCCGGTTCGAGGACATTTTGAAGGGACCGGTGGATCAGGTGGCCGGACCGGTGCCGCAAGAGCTCAACGAGTTTCCGGATCTGCCGCGACTGATCGTGCCGTTCAACCGGTCGTCGTACGCGCGGCTCCGGCTGCTGATCGACTTTATTAATGAAATTGGGGGAGCCGAGACGTCTCCCCCGAACACCCTCGATTCACCGAGCGATCGAGCTCAGGGGCTCGATCGCGCCTGATCTCCACGGGCCTTCGATTCAGGCGCCCTTGCCGAGGACGCGCTGGAGGGTGTCGAGGCCGAACGGCTTCTTGATCACGAACTCCACCGCCTGACCGGCCTGCGCGGTGGCGATGTCGTGGTTGCCGGTGACGACGGCGACGCGCACGAGAGGCCACCGCCGGCGGATGGTCTTGACGAGGTCCCAGCCGCTCAGCCCTGGCATGACCAGATCGGTGAGCACCAGATCGACCGCGCTCTTGGCTTCCAGCATGGTGATCGCTGCCAGGCCATCGGGGGCCTCGAGCACGGTGTGACCGAGGGCCGCCAGCATCGCCGCGACGACCTCTCGCACCTTGCCATCATCGTCCACCACGAGGATCCGGATCATGGGCCTCCCGCTCCAATCGTAAGGAAGAGACGCAAGTTTCAAGCGGTATGCCAGAGCAGGAAATCTTCGGAGTCGGCGCTTTGCGCTGCAGGTCGACGGCGCGGCGTGACAAAGCGACGCCGCATGCTGGCATAAAGTGGCAGGCTACTCGGGCTCGGGCCGCTCCTCGGTCACCTGGCACTCCGTGCAGACCCACGTGCGAAAGACCTGCTTCGTTTGGTCGTCGCGGCGGAGCGTCCAGGGGATCATCGCCGTGCGGCCGCAGCGGGGACAGCGAACGGTCTGCGCGCCGGGCGGGACGTGGGAGGGCAGCCAGGGGATCTTCGCTGGCATCCTGTCGCATTATACAATCCAGCCAGGAGACGACCCCCATGAGGCGGCTCAGGATTGCCCTGGCCCAGATCAACCCGACCGTCGGGGATTTCGAGGGCAACGTCCGCCGGATCATCGACGGCATCGACCGGGCGCGCGCCCTCGGCGCGGGCCTCGTGGCCTTTCCCGAGCTGGCCGTGCCCGGGTATCCCCCCGAGGACCTCGTCTTCAAGTCCGCCTTCATCGAGGCGAACCTCAAGGCGCTCGAGACGATCACCCGGGCCTCGCGCGGGCTCACGGCCGTCGTGGGATTCATCGACAAGCGTGACGACGTGTTCAACGCCGCCGCCGTGCTCCACGACGGCGTGCTGGCCGGCGTCTATCACAAGCAGTACCTGCCGAACTACGGTGTGTTCGACGAGAACCGCTACTTCCAGGCCGGGACGGAGACGCCGGTCTTCACGGTCGGCGACACGACGTTCGCCGTCAACATCTGCGAGGACATCTGGTATCCGACCGGGCCGACCACGACGCAGGCGCTGGCCGGCGCCGAGCTGATCGTGAGCATCAACGCTTCGCCGTACCACGCCGGCAAGGCGCGCTTTCGCGAGCAGATGGTCGCGACCCGGGCGAGCGACGACCTCGTCTACGTGGCCTTCGTCAACACGGTGGGCGGGCAGGACGAGCTGGTGTTCGATGGAACCAGCCTGATCGTCGACGAGCGCGGCGCGATGGTGACGCGCGGCCGGCAGTTCCGCGAGGACTTCGTGACCGCCGATCTCGACCTCGACGCCGTCTTCCGCGCGCGCCTGCGTGATTCGCGGCGGCGCAAGGAGAAGCTCGACGCGGGCGACGACGTCCGCCGCATCGTGCTGCCGGCGCTGAGCGCGGCGCCGGTTGCGGCGCCTCTCGAGCCGCGCCCGGCCGAGCCGATGCTCGGCCACGTCGCCGAGGTGTTCGAGGCGCTCGTGCTCGGCACTCGCGATTACGTCACCAAGAACGGCTTCAAGCACGTCGTGATCGGGCTCTCGGGCGGCATCGACTCCGCGCTGGTGGCCGCGATCGCGGTGGAAGCGCTCGGGCACGAGAACGTCACGGGCGTCACCATGCCGTCGCCCTACTCGTCGGCGGGAACGCGGGCCGACGCCCGCCGGCTCGCGAAGAATCTCGCCATCGAGTTCATGGCGCTGCCGATCACGCCGGTCTTCGGCGCCTTCAAGCGTGGGCTCAGCAAGCCGTTCAAGGGACTCGCCGAGGACGTCGCCGAGGAAAACATCCAGGCCCGGATCCGCGGCACGCTCCTGATGGCGCTCTCCAACAAGTTCGGCTGGCTCGTGCTCACCACCGGGAACAAGAGCGAGATCGGCGTGGGCTACTCGACGCTGTACGGCGACATGGCGGGCGGCTTCGCCGTCATCAAGGACGTGCCCAAGACGCTGGTGTACGAGGTGGCTCGCCACGTCAACGAGCGGGCCGGCCGCGCCGTCATCCCCGAGAGCATCTTCACGCGGCCACCGTCGGCCGAGCTCAGGCCCGATCAGACCGACCAGGACACGCTGCCGCCCTATCCGGTGCTCGACGCCATCCTGGAGGCCTACGTCGAGCAGGACAAGAGCGTCGCCGACATCGTCGCCCTGGGCTTCGATCCGGAGACCGTGCGCCGTGTCGTCCGCATGGTGGACGCCAACGAGTACAAGCGCCGCCAGGGCCCGATCGGTGTGAAGATCACGCCTCGGGCGTTCGGGCGCGACTGGCGCCTGCCCATCGTCAACCGCTTCCGCCAGTCCTGATCGAGGACGCTGAGCCTTCGTGCTTCTTACGCCGCGGCCGGTGCCGGCGTAAGGCTCCGCAGGAGCCGACCGAAGCCGGTGATCGGCTCGGTATGGCCAAGGCGGCGCAGCGTCATCCAGATGCTCGCCTGATTCGAGCTGACGACGGGCTTGCCGATCCGCCGCTCGATTTCCTCGACCGCTTCGACCGATCGCCACGCCGTGCAGGAGCACAGCAGCGCGTCGGCATCGGGCCGGCACGCCCGTGACGCGAACTCCACCACCACCGACGGGTCCTGGTCGTTGATGCCCTGGTTGCCGGCCTTCGCCGCGGTGGGCTCGGCCTCGAGGTTCAGAACCTCGAAGCCCTGCGCTTCCAGGTACGCGCGCAGGCGCAGGTTGTTCCACTCGGGATAGGGGGTCGCCACCGAGATCCGCTTCGCCCCGAAGCAGCGCAGCGCCTCCACGACCGACGGGCTCGTCGCCACCGCGGGGACGCCCGCCGTGTGCTCGATGAGGTCGATCATCTCGCGATCCCAGCCGGGGCCCTTGAAGAAGCTGCCGGTCGTGCAGCCGTACGAGATCGCGTCGACGTTGGCGGTGGCGAGATACCGCGCGCCGCTCTCGATCTCGCCGTTCATGCGCAGCATGCCTTGCTCGCCCAGTGCGTCGTTCGTGAGCCAGAGCCGCTGCCCGTGCACGGTGTAGCTGCGCGGCAGGACCAGCTGGAAGTCGGCCTCGCACGTCGTGTTCGTCGACGGCACCATGACACCGATCCGTCTTCTCGCCGCCATCATGAACTCCCTTCGCTCGTTCCGTGTGCTCCTACGGCGCGATGTACGCGTAGCCTTTGGCCTGATAGCCCACGAGCGTGATCCAGCCGTTCTCCACGATCGTCACGTCCGGGTTCACCTGGGCCTTGTCCACCTTCTGGCCGCGCATGGCGATGCTGCACTGGTCGAGGCGCTCGATGCCGGCCGCGCCACGGAGCTCCTTGAGCTTCGCCGCCACCTTGCTCGCCGTCTCGCGCTCTTCGGGCTTCAGCCGCGAGACGTCGGTCTGCGTCAGCAGGGTCGCCGGGCCGCGGAAGGCGAGGACGAAGTGGGGCGTGATGCCTTGCTTGATGAACGACTCGCGCGTCTCGTCGATCGTGTTCAGGATGTTCAGCACGCGGCCGGCGTCGCCCGCGGTGATGTCGAAGGCGACTTTCGCGTCCTTGAGACCCGCGACGGGGTTGGCGTCAGCGGCCTCGACCCGCGCTGCCAGCGCCGGCGCCGAGAGCAGCACCGAGGCGCCCAGCAGGATCGCCACTGCCACCCTCCACGTACGACCTCCATGCTTGGTCATGACCGCCTCCTCGTGAGGGCCCATTGTCTACGGCGCCGATTGCCGTGGCAAACCGGTCGCCATGTGGGCATCGAAAAAGCTCTCGGCCCGACCATACGAAGGCTCCACTGATACCATCAAGAAATCACTGGAGCCGGGGCCACCACCCGGACTTCACCCAGGAATTACCCAGGAAGTTGCTCCCAACGAGAGCCAAACAATGCAGCGCCAGCTCCACTTCACCTTGAACTTGATCCAGGATCAGGCTCTTGCCTGTGAGCGGCGGAGCCATTCGTCGAGACCGATGCGGCCGAGGCGCGCTTCGCCCACCGGCACGAGCGAGCGCTCCTCGACGCGGCCGCCGAAGTATCGGGCCTCGGGGTCACTCACGACCTGACGCGGGTCGCCGACCGCCTTCAGATAGCGGGCGACGATTTCGGTGAACGGTGCTCGTTCCGGGCCGGCGATCTCGACGATGCCACTTCGCGGCGCCGCGCGCGCCACATCGGCGACGATGGCAGCAACGTCGTCCGCCGCGATGGGCTGGAACAGGCCGGGCGAAAGCCTGACCATGTTTCCATCCGTACTTGAAGCGGCGATGGCGCCGAGGAATTCC
>WNFT01002214.1_pt1 | contig 26381 bp, 23 predicted proteins | sample 5400191 | NCBI WGS metagenome assembly WNFT01 (sample SAMN13153359, study PRJNA577476) | soil metagenome | isolation source: 80 cm saprolite under Madrone tree | place: USA:California | collected 2016-06-14 | reverse complement strand
GCCTGACGCCGTTGCTCGTAGCCCCATGCGATAGGGGCCAGCACCAGCGCAACGAGCGACAGCACTCCCAGTGTTTTAAGAACGGACTCGACTTCCGGCCTGAAGATTCGCATTGTGACCGTGCTCCAGTCTCCGAGTGGCTGCGCATTACAGTACATCGAGACGGGGGCGGGGCAGCGTCCCCCGCCCCGTCCTACGCTACGGCGCTTGAGCGGAGTAGGGACCCGTCAGGGGTGGGTCATCGTTGAAGACCCACACGGCACCGACGCCGCCGAGTGCGGTCAGTGCCCGTTACACCGCGATACCGACGCGCTTCATCCAGTCACCCCCCTTCTGACGTAAGCAAGGCGGGGACGGATGCGGCACCTCTGAGGGACGCCCCACGCGAAACGCGCGCGTTCTCTGCATCGGCCGCTCAGAAAGGCCCACGAGCACTCTGGCGAGCTCGGCGCCTTCCTCACCGCGGTCGATTGGCCTCGCAAGGCCCAGTTCGGCCGAGGTGGCCCGCCGGCCGGGAACAGGGAAGCGGCTCGCTCAGGCCCGAAGCAGGCGGGCCCCGCCGCAGTCGGCGTGCCCGAGCCCGCTGCCCTCAACGAAGATGCCGACGTCCTGCATCCCGACCACCCGCGTGCCACACTTGGCGCAGTTCCTGCCGGCCTTTTCCCAACCGGCGTAGCAGCCCCCGCACACAGACGCGCGCCGCGCATCCTGGCCGCGGCGTGCTTCCCGCTTGGACACGCGCGCCTTGCACAACTCGCACGTCACCTTGCCGAGTCCGAACATGTCGATCTCCTCCTCGTCAGAGCATGAAGTGGTGGTGCCAACATTCCGGCTCAGTCTCACGAAAGTCTCGCCGCCGTGGCGACTCGGACGACGCGAGCGAGGAGACTAGACGCGAGGGGGAACGAACGGAGGACGGGAGACGAGCGACGGCACAAGGATGGGATCCCAGGCGGCGATGTCTCCCGCCAGCCTCAACACAACTGGCGTAAAGACGGTCGCCAGAATCCCGGGCGTCGTCTTAGACGTGAACGTCGACGAATCCGTCTGCTGCGTCTTCGCATGGCGCGGGTGCTTGTTCCAGATCTGGAGCGCGACGTCACCAGCGGCAATGCTGAGAAAAGGCGCCACCAGGAGGAAGAGGGCCAGCCGGATAACGATGATCCGTGGCGTCATGGCGGTGTCTGACCGATATTCCCCGCCGAGCGCCCCATGTCGGACCTTAGATCTTGTTCCTGCCCGAGGTGCTCGTACTGATCGACCCAGGCGCGCGCGCTTCGCGAAGGGCCGCCTCGTCGGCCGCGCCCTCACTGGTGACCGTCCTGATGCGAAGAGATGCACTCTTCGAAAACGCGCCGGAACCCCTGAGGCGGTCGGCCGTCCAGCGGGCCAGCCACCGGCCGGATTCGCCTTCGCTTGAGGTGGCCTTGATTCGATAGCCGCGGTACTCGATGATTTCTACCGCGCTGTCCTATACCCGATCGCTGAGCGATTCACAACTGGTGCGCATTTCGCCGGAATGAAGTCGGAGGTTCGTCACGCGCCACCCGCGACATCGGGAGGTCCGTCGAGCGTCACTCGCTAGGCGGTCGCTAGGCGTCTTATCGAACTCCTCGTGACACTACCGCTGAACCTCGCCGAGCGTCAGGGGTTACGCGTTGATCAGCTCCTTGTTGTTTCGGATGCCGGGGACGCCCGACGCGCGGCGCCCCCATCGCGCCAACCCGACACCCGCTGTCGCGATCGCGTACCAGTGCAAGAAGAAGACCGGCCTTCCCGGTGCCGCCAGCCCGGTGAGGCGCGGGCTGAACGAGTGGGCCAATCAGAGGGTTTATCAGCGCGCGGGGCGGTGATGTGCGCCGGCGCGTCCACTCACGCCGGCTGCCAATTTTGTGATCGCTGCTGAAATCACAAGCACGAATCGCTTGCGGGCGTCGAGCGGACGGGCGTTGCCTGCCGTTCGCTCCGCTCGAGTGGAACATCCTGTCTTCGTCGCAGCGTCATAGCACTGAACAACGGACCGCCGCATAGTGGCGCGGAGCTTCGCGCGAGCCTTCACACTCGACATGCCGGCCGGCTTCAGCATGCGCTATCGGCCGTCTGATAACTGTCTTGAAGGGCCAGCGCCGCGTCGAGAGCCTCACCGCTCAATCTTGACGGGACCGATCGCGAAGGCGACGCTCCAACACGCGATCGACGAGCGGAAGAAGATCCGGCAGGCTGGATCGTTCGACTAACAACGCCGTGGCGCGCGCTCGCGGCAAATTGTGCTTCGGAGCCACGGGGGCCGGCGGCGACGATCGGCTCGAAGGCGGGCGCGCGACGCGTTGGATACGTTGGCTTCCTCCCCATGACACCGACGTTTGCCGTTCCTGCTCGTGCGGGCAGCACCGAGACGCTTCTGCCCGACAGATCAGCGTGGGTTCAGTGGAATCGCGCTCACGGGTGCGAGGCCAATCCACGGCCAACTAGTTCTCGCGAATGGCAAAGAGGACCGATCGCTGGGCACCCGCGCACGTGGCAGTTAGGTTGCACTCGCTGGCCACCGCCAGTCGTCATTGGGGACAGGGTGAGGGGCTTAGCGTCCAGAAGGCTCGGGCGGAAGCTTCGAGATCCTGTCCTTGATTGAGCCTACAGGAGGAGGGTGGATCATGAACTGGGACTCGTCATTCCCCGCAAGGCGCGGACTCGTGGCGCTCGCTATGGCGGCCTTGGCGCTGGCGACGGTGGCGAAGCCGGCCCTCGCGCAGAAAGCCGAGCCGTGTATCGCCGGCTCGTGGGAGTTGAGCGGCCCCCTCGCGCACACCGGGTTGGCCATCCGCATGGGCCTTGAGGTTGCCGTCGACGAGATCAACGAGTCGGGCGGCGTCCTCGGCAAGAAGCTCCGGGTGATCGCGTACGACGACCAGGGCGAGCCCGCGCGTGCGGTCGATAACACCCGGCGCATCGGTGAGAAGGACAACTGCATCATCATGATCGGTGGCGCCCGGACGCCCAACGCCCTCGCCATCCGGCCCGTGCTCTCCGAGATCGGGCTTCCGTGGATGGGGGTCATCTCAGCCGGCACGCGCGTGGTCGAGTGGGAGACCGGGACAAACGAGTGGATGTTCCGCACCTCGATGAAAGACCGGTGGGTGGCGCCCTTCCTGATCGAGTACGCGCTCAAGCGGAGCAAGAGCGGCAAGATCGGGATGATGTACGAGGCCACGGGCTGGGGCCAGGGCGCCGTGCCGGACGTGGAGGCGGCGGCAAAGGCCCGCAAGATCCGACTCGTAGGCAAGGAGACGTTCAACCTCGCCGACCAGGACATGAGCGCCCAGCTGATCCGGCTGCGCGACTCCGGCGCCGACGCCCTCATCTTCTATTCGGTCGACCGCGAAGCCAACGCTGTCCTGAAATCCATGGACCGGATCGGCTACAAGCCAGTGATCGTGAGCGCCTGGGGCATCACGGGTCAGCTCGGCCAGACGGCAGGGCCCCTGGCCGAGGGTGTGCTGGTGGCAGGGACCTTCGCGTGGACGGGCGATCTGAGCCCACGCGCCACGAAGGTGTGGGAGCGGATCAAGACGAAGTTCAAGCTGTCCACCCCGGGGGACCTGCTCCTTCCCAGCGCGACGGCGAACTCCTACGACGCCGGTTACATCATCGCCGAGGCTCTGAAGATCGCCGGCGACTACGACCGCACGAAGCTGCGCGACGCCTTCTTCAAGGTGCGCTACGAGGGCATCATCGCGAAGTACGATCCGGCCTTCGAGAAGTCGATGGAGCGGCACGACGCGATCATCCCGAGCCACTACAAGATGCTGACCTACCACAAGGGCTTGCTGATGACGCTCGAGCAGACACCCTACGCGCTCAAGAAGTGACGGGAACTGAACGAGGCTGAACGCGGGGGTCGCGCCGGGCGCGGCCCTCGCGTGGGAGCGTCATGGGGGAAGTCCTCCAGTACTTCGTGACCGGCCTGTCACTCGGGGGCATCTACGCCCTCGTCGCGCTCGGCTTTTATGTCATGTGGGAGGCGACCCGGGCGGCGAACTTCAGTCACGGCGACGTCTACATGTTCGGGGCCGTGCTGACCGTGGTGCTCTACGGGTCGGGCTTTCCTCTTCTCCTCGCCGCGGCGCTGAGCGTGGCGGCGTGCGCACTCGGCGGCGCACTGATCGAACGGGTCCTCATCCGGCCGTTCAACCGGGAGCCCAATGCGATCGGCTGGATGCTCACGACCATCGCGGTGGGGATCGTGCTCGAGAGCGGCACGACGATCGCCTACGGAACGCTCGGCCGCCCGTTGCCCACAGCGCTGGCGCGGCAGCCGCTCCGCTTCGGTGGGGCCGGGATCTATCCCCAGGAGTTGCTGCTGCCTCTCGCGGCTGTCGCAGCGATGGTGGCTCTCGAAATGTTCTACCGCCGAACCATCCTCGGTCGCGCCATGCGGGCGGTGGCGTTCAACCCAACGGTCGCCGGCCTGATGGGCATCAACGTGAGGCGGATCGCAGCCATCGCCTACGCCATGGCGGCCGCGGTGGCGGCGGTGGCGGGGATCCTGATTGCGCCCGTCGTCGAGGCCACCCCGAGCATGGGAACCCTGATCGGATTGAAGGCCTTCGGGGTGGCTATCGTCGCCGGCATCTCGAATGCGCGCGGCGTAGTGGCCGTGGGGATCGCCTACGGGATCCTTGAGAAATTCATCGAGGGCTACATCAGCACAGGAGCGCGCAACGCCGTGGGCTTCACCGTGATGATCCTGATGTTGCTGGCATTCCCTCAGGGCCTGTTCGGCCGCAAGGAGGTCGCGAAGGTATGACTCCGCGGCGGCAGTTCCTGGCTGTCCTCGTCTTGGGACTGGGGTTCCTGACGGTGTTCCGTCTGCTCGAGCCAACGAACTATCAGATCGGCCTCCTGATGCGCTGCATGATCCTGATGATCGTCACCATCGGGCTCAACATCCTGATCGGGCACGCCGGCCTCGTCTCGCTCGGACAGGCCGCGCTATACGGCGTGGGCTCGTACGTCGCGGCGTGGCTTGCCCTCAAGGCGGCGCTGCCCTTCCTCGCCGCCATGGGGGCGGGGATCCTCGCCACCGCGTTCTTCGGCGCCGCCCTCGCCTATCCGACCGTTCGTGTCCGCGGCGTCTATCTGGCCGTGATCACCATCGCCTTCGGGCTCGTCTTCGAGAACATCCTCGTCGAATGGCTGTCGGTCACGGGCGGCACACAGGGGCTCATCGGCATCCCGCGCGGCCGGGTGTTCGGGGTGTTGCTCACCCGGCCGATCTACTTCTGGGTTGTCTCGGGCTGCCTGATCATGGCCTTCATCGTCCAGTACACGATAATTCATTCCCGCTATGGGCGCGCCATGCGGGCGACCGCGCAGAGCGAGAACGCGGCGCGTGCGCTCGGGATCAACGTCACGAACATCCGGATCCTCGCTTTCGTGATCTCGGCGATCCTGGCTGGCCTCGCCGGCGGCCTCTACACGTTCCTGAACCTGTTCGTGAACTACGAGACGTTCACCTTCCTGCACTCCGTCGGTTTCCTCCTGATGGTCATCCTGGGAGGCACCGGCACGCTGCTCGGTCCCGTCGTCGGTACCTCGGCGCTCACCTATGTCGTCGAGGTGCTCCAGAACGTCCGTGAATGGCAGGTCTTCGCCTACGGCCTGCTCTTGGCCCTGATCATGTTCGTGATGCCGCGGGGAGTCGTGGGGTCACTGGAGGACGCGGTCCGACGATTCTGGACCAGGCGGGGCGGCCGCGAGTCCCGGGCTTGGCCGAACCGCGGCGCCCCGTTACCCGACCTGCTGGGCGCGCGGCCCTCGTTCGAGGGGCCGGCGCTGGAGATCCGGGGCCTCACGCTTCGCTTCGGGGGTCTGACGGCGGTGAACGCGGTTTCCCTATGCGTGGAACCGGGCACCGTCCACGCGCTCATCGGCCCGAACGGGGCGGGAAAGTCGAGCCTCCTCAATCTGATCTCGGGCTTCTACGTGCCGACTGAGGGCGAGATCATCTTCGATGCGAAGGGGATCGCCGGGCTGCCGAGCCACGTCCTCGCGCGCCGAGGAATCGCCCGGACCTTTCAGAACACCGAACTGTTCGGTCAGATGACCGCGCTCGAGAACGTGCTCGTCGGTTTGCACCAGCACTACCGCAGCACGCTCGTCGAGACGCTGTTCCGGCTCCCGCGTTGGGTGCGCGAGGAGCGCCGCTTTCTCGCCCAGGCCACCCAGCTGCTCGACTTCGTCGGGCTCTCTGACTATGCGGACGAGGAGGCTCGCAATCTGCCCTTTGGCCATCAGCGCCGGTTGGAGATCGCGCGTGCGCTGGCCTTGCGCCCCAGGCTCCTGCTCCTCGACGAGCCGGCCGCCGGCCTGACTCACGGCGAGATCGAGGACCTCACCGCCACCATCCGGCTCCTCACCGATCACGGGGTGACGGTGATCCTGGTCGAGCACCATGTGGAGATGGTGATGACCATCTCCGACCACGTCACCGTTCTCGACTACGGCGAGGTGATCGCGTCGGGCCGTGCGGCTGCGGTGCAGGACGACCCGCGGGTGATCGAGGCCTATTTCGGCACAGGCGGGATCGACGTGCGGCGGCCGCTGGCGGCCTCGGTGGGAGGGTGACGCGGCCATGACCGCCCCACTGCTCGAGATCGATGGCCTCAAGGTCGCGTACGGCCGGATCGAGGCCGTTCGAGGCGTCGACCTGAGGGTCGGAGCGGGCGAGTTCGTAGGAATCATCGGCGCCAACGGCGCGGGCAAGACCTCCACCCTGCGGGCGGTCACCGGCGTGGTGGCGCCAGCAGGCGGTGCCATCAACTTCGACGGCCGCGCCGTGGGCGGTCGACCCAGTCATGTGATGGTCGCCCTCGGCATCGCCATGGTGCCCGAGGGGCGCCAGGTCTTTGCCGACCAGACCGTCTACGACAACCTCCTGCTCGGCGCCTACGTCCGCATCGGGCGGGACGACGCCGGCGTGACCCGGGATGTGGAGCGCGTGCTCGAGTTGTTTCCAAGACTCCGGGAGAGAGTGGGCCAGCAGGCCGGCTCCCTGTCGGGGGGCGAGCAGCAGATGCTGGCCATCGCGCGGGGCTTGCTCTCACGCCCGAAGCTCCTGGTGGTGGACGAGTTGTCGCTTGGCCTCGCCCCGAAGGTCCTTGACCTGCTGTTTCCCGTCCTGGTCGATCTCAATCGGCAGGGACTGTCCATCCTGCTCGTCGACCAGATGGCGTCGTACGCGCTGCAGGTGACGCATCGGACCTACGTCATGGAACACGGCCGCGTCCTTATCCAAGGTCCGTCGGCGGCGCTGGCCAACGACGCGCGCGTCCTCGGCGCCTATCTCGGGCGCCGCGACGCGGCCTGACGACGCGATGCCCGGGCGCCCCTCATCGCGCGGCGGCTCTCACCCTCCAGGGAGGACATCATGACCACTCGCATCGTCGACCTGTCCTTGCGCCTGACTGACAACATGCCGGCGCACAAGTTGTTCCAGCGCCCGATGATCATTCCGCACATGACGCACGAGAACACGAAGAGTTTCGGCCTCGGCGTTCCTGGGGATCCGATGAGCTTCGCCACCGTCTACATGGGCATGCTGGATCACATCGGCACCCACGTCGACGCCTTCTATCACGTGAACCCGGCCGGGCTCACCGTCGACAAGATGCCGCTCGAGATATTCATTGGCAAGGCCGTGTGCTTCGACCTCCGGCACATTCCCGACCTCGCCGACATCGACGTGAAGGACATGGAAGAAGCGGAGAAGAAAGCGAGTGTCAAGGTTGACGGGCACATCGTTCTCCTGAACACAGGCCTTCACGAGCGCTGGTATCCGAAGCCCGAGGTCGTCTGGAAGAACCCCGGAATCACCGCGGCGGCGACGCACTGGCTCGCCGACCGGGGCTCGAAGCTGCATGGGGTCGAGGGGCCGTCGACGGACCGCCCGACCGACAACTTCTTTCCCAACCACCGGGTGTGCCGTGACCGCAAGATCGCGCACTATGAGTGGCTGGTCAACCTGGACCAGCTCGTGGGGAAGGGCGAGTTCCAGTTCTCGGGCGTCCCCATCGCACTCGGCGACGGCAGTGGCGCCCCCGTGCGTGCGTATGCCGTCCTGAACTAGATGGAGGAGACCGAAGGCGGCGACGGGCGCGTCCCCATCACGCTGCTCACCGGGTTCCTGGGCGCCGGCAAGACCACGCTGGTCAACCGACTCCTGTCGGATCCTGCGAGCGGTCGGGTCGCCGTGATCGTGAACGAGTTCGGCGAGGTGGGCATCGACGGCGCGCTGATCCAGCGGGCGTCCGAGGACATGCTAGAGCTGCGCAACGGATGCATCTGCTGCTCGGCGCGCGACGGGCTCCTCGACGCCCTTCGCAATCTGTTTCTCCGCAAGCTCGGCGCCCTCGAGCCGAAGATCGAGTTCGACAGGATCCTCGTCGAAACCACCGGCATCGCCGATCCGACGCCCCTCGCCCGGCTCCTGTACACCGACCTGAACATGAACCTGAGCTACCGCCTCGACGCGGTGGTGACCGTGGTCGACCTGAAGCACATCACCTCGCAGCTCGCCGCGACGTCCGAGGCCGGGCGGCAGATCGCGCTCGCCGACCGAATCCTCTTCACCAAGCGCGATCTCGTCTCCGAGGACGAGGGGCGTAAGGCGCGGGCCGTGGTCACCGCGCTGAACCCGATCGCGTCGACCATGGATGTTTCGTTCGGGGAGATCGCCGCCTCGCGCGTGTTCGACCTCGACCTGTTCGATCCGAAGATGAAGGGCGAGGCCGTGGGCGAGTGGATCGGGGCGGTGGCGACCGAGGCCGAGCGATCGTCAACGTCCCGACATGATGAGGTGAGCGCCGTGTGCTCGCGGGACCCGAGGGCCGTCGACTGGGAGCGCTTTCTCCGGTTCCTGTGGACTCTCCAGCAGCGGTGCGGGGAGAACCTCTTTCGGGTGAAGGCGCTCGCCCATGTGGCGAACGTCGACAGGCCGGTGATATTCCAGGGCGTGCAGTCAACGTTCAGTCCGCCGACCTACGCTGACCGCTGGCCGGACGGCACACCGGAGTCACGCCTGGTCGTGATCGGTCGCGGGCTCGACCGCGAGGCGATCTTGGCGGGCTTTGCGGAATGCCTGGCCGAGGGCGAGCCCGTCTTCGATCGGAGCCGAGGGGCAGTGTGAGCGACGATCTGGCGAGCGCGACCGCCCTCGAGCTCTCGCAGATGATTCGGACGAAGCGCGTTTCGCCCGTGGAGGTGGTCACCGCCGCGCTCGTGCGCCTTGAGCGGCTCGAGCCGTCGCTCAACGCGTTCGTAACCGTCACGCCCGATCTGGCTCTTGAGGGCGCGCGACGAGCGGAGGCGACTCTCATGGCCGGTGGTGACCTGCCGCCGCTCCTGGGCCTGCCAGTCTCAGTGAAGGATCTCATCGCGGTGAAAGACGTGAGGGCGACCTTCGGATCGCGGACGCTCGCCAGGGCCGTCGCCGGGTTCGACGCCCCAGTGGTCGAGCGGCTCCGCGCCAGTGGCGCGTGCATCGTCGGCAAGACCACGACGAGCGAGTTCGGATGCAAGGCCGTCGGCGACAGCCCGCTCACGGGCATCACGCGCAATCCCTGGCACCTCGGCAAGACCCCCGGCGGCTCGAGCTGTGGTGCGGCCGCCAGCGTGGCCGCCGGAGTTACGCCGTTTGCGCTGGGAACCGACGGTGGCGGGTCGATTCGCATCCCGGCCGCCCTGACCGGGCTGTTCGGGATGCGGTCGCCGAGCCCATCCCCGATTTCCTCGGGGCGTGCGACGCGCCGGTCGACGGGATGCGGATCGCGTGGAGCGAGACGCTCGGCTACGCGCTCCCGACGGCGGAAGTATCCGGCCTGACGAGATCGGCGGTCGAGGTCTTCGAGCGCCTCGGCTGCCGTGTGGAGCCGATTTCGCACGTGATGGACGACCCGATCGACATTTGGATGTCAGAGTTCTATGCTGGCGCCGGGACCCGCCTGCGCCGCGCGCTGATCGAGACACGAGACCTCCTCGACCCCGCGGTGGCCGAAATCCTCGAGCGGGCCCTGGAGCAGTCACTCGAGAACTACTACGCGATGGTCTTCAAGCGCTACGAATTCCGGGAGACAATGCGGTCACTCTTCCAGCGCTACGACCTGCTGGTCTCGCCGACGCTGCCGGTCGCGGCCTTCGACGTCGGCAGGAACTGCCCGCCGGAGCTTCCGGATCGTGGCCTCGTCTCGTGGGTTTCGTATACCTACCCTTTCAACCTGACCGGTCAGCCGGCGGCGTCGATCCCGTGCGGGCTCACCACGGGCGGCCTTCCGGTGGGCCTTCAGCTCGTGGCGCGGGTCAATCGCGAGGTCGATATCTTTCGCGCGGCCGCGGCATTCGAGGCGGCCCGTCCGTTTCCACGCCTCGCCGAGTCCGCGCTGAGCGGAGAGCGGGCATGACATGGTTCACGGCCCCCGTGATCTTTCACACCCCGAGCTACGAGCCCCAACCGCCCGTCGCATCCGACGACCACGTCCGGCGAACACTTGCGAGGCCAGTTCGTCCGCACTCAGACTCAGGCCGTGGCGTCGTGACGGCCCTACTTGGCGAGAGAACTGTTGTACAAGACGCTATGCACACGTCCCCGACTCATGGAGGTCCAACATGGCGATCACTCCCCAGACGGTCACGACGGTGAACGACGCGGTCCAGGGGATCCCGCTGCCGGATGTCCGGATCCAGGAGCTGCCGATGGAGCTGAACCAGCTCCGGGCGGCGTCCGTCGGCAACCGGGCTCGACTGGACTTCGACGCGGACCCGAGCGACTTCCGGCGGCTGCTTCACGCGACCAAGGGCTGAGCGCGATGAGCGCCACGCTCCCGTTCCTGACGCTCACAGAGGTCGCGGATGCGATCACGTCGAAGAAGGTGTCGTCGTTTGAGGTCGTGCGCGCGTGCGTCGAGCGCATCGAGCGCCTGGACCCGAAGCTCCACTTCTTCATCTGGTCGGAGCCCGAGGAGGCGCTTGCTGCGGCCCGGGCGGCGGACGCGCGACTGGCGGCCGGAGGGCCCATCGGTCTGCTCCACGGCGTGCCGCTGGCGCACAAGGACATGTTCTACGTCGCCGGCAAGCGCTCGACGTGCGGCTCGAAGGTCCGGCGCGACTTCCGGCCCACGTACACGGCGACGGTGATGGAGCGACTGGCGGCAGCCGGCGCCGTCAACCTGGGCGGCCTGGCTATGGTCGAGTTCGCTATGGGTCCGCACGGCTACAACGCGCACCTCGAGCAATGCCGGAACCCGTGGAATCCGGAGTACATCCCGTGCGGCTCGTCGAGCGGCTCGGGCGTGGCGGTCGGGGCGCGCGCGGTGTACGGAGCGCTCGGCTCGGACACGGGTGGATCGATCCGCTGTCCGGCCGCCGTCGCCGGGGTGGTCGGGATCTGCCCGACGTACTCGCGCGTCAGCCGATACGGCGTGATGCCGATGTCCACGTCCCTCGACTGCGTCGGCCCGCTAGCGCGCACCGTCCGGGACTGCGCTCGGATGCTGCACGTGATTGCTGGGCCCGACGGACTCGACGCCAGTGCCAGCGACGAGCCGGTACCGGACTGGGAGGCGACGTTGGGTGACACCCTGCGCGGGGTGCGGGTCGGCGTGCCCGAGGGCTACTTCTACGACGGCGTCGTCGACGAGATCCGAACGGCGCTGACGGCCAGCCTGAACGTGCTCGGGACACTGGGCGCCGACATCGTGCACGTGAAGGTGCCGCCGTCGCTCTACGAGGTCGCGGAGCTCCAACCCGTCGTGATGAAGTCGGAAGGCGCAGCGAACCACAGCCGCTGGATGCGCGAGCGTCCGGCGGACTACTCCGACCAGGTCCGCAACCGGCTACAGGCGGGCTTCTTCATCCCGGCAACGGACTACATCCAGGCGATCAAGGTTCGCACGCAGTTCCTCGCGGAGTTCGTGGACGCAGTGTTCACCCGCGTGGACGTCCTGCACGCGCCGGTCCTGCCGATGCCCGTGCCGAGGATCAGCGAGACCATGCCGTCCTCCGGGCCGGCGTACCTGGACATGGTGGTCTCGCTCACGCGCAACACCAAGGTCGTCAACTATCTCGGACTGCCGGCGATGAGCGTGCCGTGCGGCTTCTCCCGTAGCGGGCTGCCGATCGCCTTCCAGCTCATCGGTCGACCGTTCGCGGAGGGACGCCTGTTCCAGGTCGGCCACGCGTACGAGCGCGCCACGCCCTGGCACTCGATGACGCCTCCACTGTGACGATGCGCGCGTGATCGAGCTCGTCCTGCAGGCGATTGTCAGTGGGATCCTCCTCGGAGGTATCTACAGCCTGATCTGCGTCGGGCTCACACTGACGTTCGGCGTGATGCGCATCATCAACTTCGCGCACGGCGAGTTCCTGATGGTCGGCATGTACGCGACGTACTTCTTCGCCCAGGCTTTCCACACCGAGTCTTACGCCGCCTTGCCGGTCGTGCTGCCGGGGCTGTTCGTGTTCGGCGTCCTCGTCTACCACCTGCTCGTGCGTCCGATCCTGGGCGCCGAGCCCCTGAACCAGATGCTGCTGCTGGTGGGCTTCTCTCTCGTACTCCAGAACGCGGCCCTGGCGCTCTTCTCGCCCGACGCGCGCAGCCTGCAGTCCGCCATCTCGCTGGCCAAGCTCGAGGCGGGCTCAGTCATCGTGAGCGTGCCCAAGCTGATCGCCTTCGGGGCGTCGCTGGTCATTACCTCCGGACTGTACTGGCTGCTGCGGGCCACGGAGCTGGGGCGGCGCATCCGTGCGGCGGCCTCGGACCGGGAGACGGCGGCCCTCATGGGCATCAACGTCGGGCGAGTCAACCTGTTGGCCTTCGGCATCGGCGTGGGGTGTCTCGGGGTGGCGGCGCCGCTCATCATGCCGATTTTCTACATCGTCCCCAACATCGGCACGTTCTTCATTCTGATCGCGTTCGTCGTCGTCGTCCTCGGAGGGATCGGCAACTTCCTGGGCGCGCTCTTGGCGAGCTTCATCGTGGCCATCGCGGAGTCGCTGGGGGCGCTGTTCATGCCGGGCTCGACGGCCCCGGTGCTGCCGTTCCTGCTCTTCATCCTGGTTCTGCTCGTCAAGCCAGAGGGACTCCTGGGAGCGCGAGCGCGGTGAGCAGATCCGGCGGGATCGGCGCCGTGGTGGTAACGGTCGCCGCCGCTGCGCTCCTGCCGTTCACGCTCGGCAGCCACCAGACGCACGTCCTGATCCAGATCCTCATGGCGGCGTACCTCGGGTACTGCTGGAACGTCCTGGGAGGCTTCGCGGGCCAACTGTCGTTCGGCCACGCGCTGTTCATGGCCGTCGGCGCGTACACCTCGACGTTGCTGCTTCTCGGAGCTGGCGTGAGCCCGTGGCTTGGCATGATCGCGGGCGGACTGCTGGCGGCGGCCCTCGGTCTGTTCATCGGCTACCTGAGCTTCCGGTACGGCATCAAGGGGACGTACTTCGGGCTCGTCACGCTGGCCTTCGCGGAGATCGCGCGCAACATCGCGCTGAACTGGGGCGCGATCGGCGGCGCCATGGGTCTCTACATCCCCATCCAGTCCAACGACGTCTGGAATCTGAAGTTCGTTGACAAGGGCGGGTACTACCATGTCGTGCTGGCGTTCCTCCTGCTGGCGCTCGGCGTGACGGCCTGGCTCGAGCGGAGCCGGGTGGGCCACTGCTTGCTGGCCATCCGCGAGAACGAGGACGCCGCGCAGGCGCTCGGCGTCAACGTGATGCGGGGCAAGCTGCTCGCGACGGCGCTCAGCGCCTTCATGACTGCGCTCGGCGGTACGCTCTACGCCCACTACGTGACGTTCATCGACCCCCATACGCTGCTGAATATGAACATGGCGCTGGAAATCATGATCTACGCCATCGTCGGGGGGATCGGCACCGTGTGGGGACCGCTGCTCGGCGCCGCCGTTCTGGTGCCGCTGGCGGAGGTGATGCGCGCGAGCCTCGGCAAGAGCTACGCGGGCATCCACTTGGTCGTCTACGGCGCCGTGCTGATGGGCATCGTCATGTTCGCGCCCGACGGGTTCATGGGACTCCTGCGTCGGCTACGGAACGGCCGGCGCGCGCACAGCGCCGGGCTTCCCGCCCTGAACACGAACGCCGGATCATGAGCTTGTTGACCGTGCAGGGGCTGAGCAAGACCTTCGGCGGCCTGCGCGCGGTGTCCGAGGTGAGCTTTGGCGTCGAGCGGGGCAGCGTCGTGGGCCTGATCGGGCCCAACGGCGCTGGCAAGACGACGACGTTCGCGCTCATCTCGGGCTTCCAGCGCCCGACCGCGGGCGCGGTGACGTTCAAGGGCGCGCCGATCACCGGCCTGTCCCCGGACGCGATCTGCCACCGAGGGCTGACGCGGACGTTCCAGATCATGCAGGCCTTCCCGAAGCTGACGCTGCTGCACAACGTGATGATCGGCGCCTACGCCCACCACCGGCCCGTCGCGTCCGCGCGCCGGCGCGCGCTCGCCGTGCTGGAGCGCTTCGGCATGATCGACCGCCGGGAGGAGCTGGCGCGGAACCTCACGCTGGCGGACCTGAAGCGCCTCGAGATCGCCAAGGCGCTCGCGACCGACCCCGCGCTGATCCTGCTCGACGAGGTCGTCGCTGGGCTGACGCCGACCGAGGTCGACGACATGGTGTGCCTGATCCGCGGCATCCGCGCCGATGGCGTCACCATCCTCATGATCGAGCACGTGATGCAGGCGGTGATGGCGCTCTCGGACGTGATCGTCGTCCTCGATCACGGCGAGAAAATCTTCGAGGGCTCGCCCGAAGCGGCCACGTGCGACCGGCGCGTGGTGGAGGCGTACCTCGGGGAAGGCGCCGCGCATGCTTAGCATCGAGACGGTCTCCGCCCAGTACGGGCGCGCGCGCGTGCTTCACGAGGTCTCCTTCGGCGTCGCGGAAGGACAGATCGTCTCCGTGGTCGGGGCGAACGGCGCCGGCAAGACGACGCTGGTGAAGGTCATCTCTGGTCAGCTGCGTCCCACGCGCGGCCGCGTGGTGTTCGAGGGCGCGGACATCACGGCCTGCCCGGCACACGAGATCGTGCTTCGCGGCATCGTGCAGGTGCCGGAGGGCCGGCGCCTGTTCGCCGACATGACGGTGCTGGAGAACCTCCTGCTTGGCTCGACGCATCCGCAGGCGCGCGCCCGGCGCGCCGAGGGGCTCGACCACATCCACGCGTTGTTTCCGATCCTGCGCGAGCGCGGCGGGCAGTTGGCCGGCACTCTCTCGGGAGGGGAGCAGCAGATGCTCGCGATCGCCCGTGGGCTGATGGCGCAGCCGCGCCTGCTGATCCTGGACGAGCCGTCGCTCGGCCTGGCACCCCGCGTCGTCACCGAGATCATCGAGGTGATCCGGACGCTGAACCGACACGGCCTCACCGTGCTGCTGATCGAGCAGAACGTCCGGCACTCGCTGACGATCTGCCACCGGGGTGTCGTGCTGGAGAACGGCCGGATCGTCCTCGTGGATTCGGGCAAGGCGCTCCTCGACAACGAGCACACCCGCCGTGCCTATCTGGGATTGTGAGAAGGACTGTGAGCCGGATCGGCAAGCGCCATGATCACTGATCCCAACGCCATCGCGTACGACCGGATGGTGCGAAGTCATCCATGGCTTGTCGGGGTGCGCCCCGCGGGCGAGGTGGTCCCAACCTTGCGGCGGAACATGATCCTGCACGCTGCGCCGCCCATCGCGTGGCGCGAGATGAGCGATCTGTTGCGGGGCGGGATGATCGGCGCCGCGCTCTTCGAAGGGCTCGCCAAGACGCCCGAGGAGGCCATCGCGAAGGCCGCTGCCGGCGAGATCGAGTTCGGCGCGGCCCAGGACTACGGCGTTCTCGCGGGCGGCGTGGGTTCGATCACGGCCAGCATGCCGGTGATGGTCGTCGAGGACCGGTCGAACGGCCACCGCTCGGCGCAGTTCCTCATGGAGGGCTTCGGCCGCGCGCTGGTCTTCGGTGCCTACGACGCGGCAGTGCTCGACCGGCTGCGTTGGCTCCGGGACAGCGTGGGGCCCATCCTGGACCGCGCCATCCGGGCGCTCGGTGGACTCGACTTGCGCGACATCATCGCCGAATCGCTGGCGCGGGGCGACGAACTGCACAACCGCAACCGCGCGGCGACCTCGCTGTTCGTGAATCGCATCGCGCTCGGTCTGCTCGACACGCGCCCAACAGCCGACGAGCACCGTCGGATCGTCGCATTCCTGGCCGACAACGTGCAGTTCTTCGTCTGCGTCGTGCTGCCCGCCATGCAGCTCATGCTTCGCGCCGCCGATGGCATTCCCGGCTGCAGCGTGGTGACGGGCGTCGGCGGCAACGGCACGAGCTGCGGGATACGGCTCAGCGGGCTCGGGACCCGCTGGTTCGTCGCTCCCGGCGACGTGCCGAAGGGCGTTCTGCAGGCCGGCGTCGAGCCGACCGACGTCGCGCCAGGGTGCGGCGATAGCTTCCTGGTCGAGTGCGCGGGCCTGGGCGCCAGCGTGCTCCCCGCCGCGCCCGCACTGACGCCGGCGCTCGGCGTCAGCTTGGCCGACGCCTCGCGGTTCGCCGAGGGCGCCTATCGGATTGCGCTCGGCGAGCACCCGCATTACGTCGTACCGGCGCTCGGTTTCCGGGGGGCTCCTGTCGGCGTGGATGCGCGCAGAGTGGTCGAGACGGGCACCCGTCCGGTCATCGACATCGTGATGGGACATCGGAACGCGGGCGTGGGCATGGTCGGCATGGGAGTCGTGAGCCCGCCAATGGCTTGCTTCGAGGCAGCGGTGCAGGCGCTCGACGCGAGGCGTGCGTAGACAAGTCAGCGAGGAGAACGTGATGAGACGAGTGCGACGGACTTGCGGTGTCGTCGGTGTGGCAACCATGGTGCTGATGGGCTGGCTCGGGTCGGGTGATGGAGCGCGGGAGGCGGCGGCGCAGGGGGGTAAGGTGCGAGTCGGAGTGGTGCTGCCGCTCAGCGGACAGTTCGCGGTGGGGGCGGTAAACCCGAAGCGAGGCTATGACCTTGCCGCCGAGGAGATCAACAAAGCTGGCGGGATCAAGGCGCTCGGCGGAGCCCAGATCGAGCTGGTGTATGCCGACAACCAAGGCAAGCAGGACGTCTCGATCGGCGAGACCGAGCGATTGATTCAGCAGGAGAAGGTGTGCGCGATCATGGGAGCGTGGCACAGCCCGAGCACCATCGCCGGTACCCAGGCGGCCGAGCGCCACAAGACGCCGTGGATCGTCGAGGTCGCCTCGGCGGACATCATCCTCGAGCGCGGATTCAAGTACGTCACGCGCGTCAACGTGAAGGCCAGCTGGTACGGCGAGGCTCCAGTGGAGTTCCTCGACTACGCAAAGGCCACGCTCAAAATGAAGGTGGAGCGCGTGGCGATCATGTACACCGACGATGACTGGGGGCGCTCGTCGGTGGGGAAAGGCACGAAGAACGCGTTGACGAAGCGCGGGTACCAGATTGTCGAGGAGATCGCCTATCCGTCAGCCACCCAGGACGTCACGACCTATCTCACCAAGGTCAAGGCGGCGCGGCCGGACGCGTTCGTCGTGACATCGTTTCCGAACGATGCGCTCCTGGTGGCACGTGCGGTCGAGCAGCTCGGACTCAAGGTGCCCATCGCCGTCGGCGTTTCCTCGGGATACGTGCAGCCGACCTTCAGGTCCAACCTGGGGCCGATCGCCGAGAAGTGGCTCGTGGTGGGGGGATGGAACCCCGACGTGCCGGGCGCCAAGCCGCTCGCAGACGTCTTCAAGGCCAAGTACAACGTCGACATGAACGAGCACGCGGCGCTGTCCTACCAGACGCTGCTCGTCCTGAAGGAAGCGATCGAGCAAGCGAAGAGCGCCGACCGCGAGAAGATCAACGATGCGCTGCACGCCATCAAGATTGGCCCGGGTCCGTTGATGGTCATGCCCTTTCCGGGGATCGAGTTCGACCAAACGGGTCAGAACCCCCACGCGCGGGAGCTGATGCTGCAGGTCCGCGAGGGCACCCTCGTCACGGTCTGGCCGGAGAGGTTCGCCTCGCAGAAGGCGGCGCTGCCGTTTCGTTGAGCGGCTAGGTCTTGATCGGGGGTCCTGCGTAAGTCCTCAGCGCCCCCCGCTCGTGATGCCCATCGAACGGGCGGGGGGCAACCAGCCGTCGGCCCCGCGGGATTGATAACCTATAGATTTTTCTTGGCGGGGGTTGTGGCAACCAACTTGCTCGACCGCGAGGGACGACGGTCGACGATCGCGGGCTCCAGTAGGCAAGAGCGCCTGGTTTCGACCCAGCGGCGGCGGCGTGGATGCCGCGGAAGTGAGCGCGATGAGTGATCTGGCCTTCTCCGGCACGCTACCGACGTCCGGTATGTTCACTGCCCTCCCGCTCGAGACCTCCGGATTGACGCCGAACACTACCTCGCCCGCTCTCCACGCTTTGGGGACTCTGACGACCGGCTTCTCGCTCGCCACAATCGTGGCTGCGCTCGTGACGGCTCGGAGGGCGTTGTCGTGAAGCTCATGGGCGTCGATGTCGGCGGGACGTTTACCGACCTTGTGCTCTCTGATACCGAGCGCGACACGACGTTCATTCACAAGGTTCCCACGACGCCGACCGATCCCTCGGCGGGCGTCCTCGTCGGGATCCGCGAGCTCTGCGAGCGGCACGGCATCGCGCCGTCGGAGATCGGCCACGTGTTCCACGGCACGACCATCGCCACCAATGCCGTGCTCGAGTATCGTGGCGCCCGCACCGGGCTGATCACGACGGCTGGCTACCGTGACATCGTCCATGTCGGGCGTCACCAGCGGCCCGAACACTACTCCATCATGCAGGAGCTGCCCTGGCAGGACCGGCCTCTCGTCCGCCGGCGCCACCGCGAAGCTGTGAGCGAGCGTATTGTGCCGCCCCGGGGCGACGTCCTGGTCCCGCTGGACGAGGAAGGCGTGCGTCGAGCGGCGCGCGTGCTCAAGGCTGAAGGCGTCGAGGCCATTGCCGTGTGTTTCCTTTTCTCCTACCTCGATCCCCGTCACGAGGAACGCGCTCGCGAGCTCGTTCTCGAGGAGTACCCGGACGCCTTCGTGACCACGTCGTCGCGAGTCTCCCCTCAGTTCCGGGAATTCGAGCGCTTCACGACGGCGACCATGAACGCGTTCATCGGCCCGCGCGTGAAGGACTACGTGAGCCGGCTCGGCCAGGCTCTGCACGATTCCGGACTGGCCGCCGAACTCCACATCATGACGTCCAATGGCGGCGTGGCGACGCCGGGAATGGTGGCCGACAAGCCGGTGCTCACGCTTCTGTCCGGACCGGCGGCGGGTGTGCTCGGCGGCGCGTGGGCGGGGAGCCTGTCCGGCCGCGGCCGGCTCATCACGTTCGACGTGGGTGGGACCAGCGCGGACATCGGCTTGGTGATCGACGGCAGCTACAGCGAGGCGACAGCGCGCGACACTTCGATCGCCGGCTATCCCGTCCTCGTTCCGATGATCGACATCCACACGATCGGGGCCGGCGGGGGCAGCATCGCCCACGTCGATCAGGGCGGCGCATTCCGGGTCGGACCCCGCAGCGCGGGCGCCGAGCCGGGCCCGGCCGCCTACGGGCGCGGCGGGGCAGAGCCTACTGTCACCGACGCCAACCTCGTGCTCGGCCGCCTCGATCCCGACAGCTTCCTCGGCGGCGAGATGAAGCTCGACGCGGAGGCCGCTCGCCGCGCCGTTGGCGACCTGGCCGACCGCCTCCGCCTCGATCTCCTCGAGGCCGCCGAGGGCGTCCTGACGATCGTCAACAGCAACATGGCCAACGCGATCCGCTCGCGGACCATCCAGAAGGGTATCGACCCACGCAGGTTCTCGCTGGTGGCGTTCGGCGGCGCCGGTCCTTTGCACGGCGTCGAGGTGGCCGCCATGCTCGAGATTCCGGAGGTCATCGTCCCGCTCTATCCTGGCCTCACGTCGGCGCTCGGGCTGCTGACCACGGACTTGAAATACGATGCGGTCAGGACGGAGTTCCAGGTGCGCGGCAGTGTCGATGTCGAGCGGCTGGATCGCGACTACCACACGATGGAGCAGGCCCTGAGCGCGCAGTTCGCGGCCGATGGCCTCGAGGGAGATCACGTCTCGTTCGCTCGTTGGGCTGACCTCCGTTACGTGGGCCAGGGCTACGAGCTGCGCGTGCCGATGCCGCCCGGAGCGATCGACGCGACCAAGCTCGAGAGCGTGTGGGAACGATTCCACCGCCTGCACGAGCTTGAGTATCGCCAGAGCTTCCCGGAGAGTCCCATCGAGATCGTTAACATCCGCGTGAGTGGCGTGGGGCGGATGCCGCGCATCGGCACGCTCCGCGTCCCACACGGACGGTCGCTCAGCGAGGCGAGGCTTGGCACGGGCCGCGGCGTGTTCCGTGTGAGCGATCGTCTCGTCGAGCTCGAGACGATGCTTTACCGACGCGAGCGGCTTCCTTTCGAGCAGCCGATCTCCGGTCCGGCCATCGTGCTGCAGGCCGACAGCACGACCCTGATCCCACCCGGGTCGAGGGCCGTCGCTGACGAGGCAGGCAATCTGATCATCACCCTCGGAGGTCGTCATGTCTGACATCCGCGAGCGCGTCGCGCCAGGGCGGCGAATCGATCCCGTGACTGCCAGCGTGATTCACGGCGCCCTCGAGCACATCGCCGTCGAGATGGGCTACAAGCTGATGCGAATGTCGTACTCGAGCATCATCCGCGAATCGGAGGATTTCGGCGCGGCCCTCGTGGACGTGCACTGCCGGCAGCTCTGCGAGACGCGGCAGAGCACGCCGCTGCAGTCCGGCCCCATCCCGGGCTACGTGCGCGGGCTCCTGAAGCAGCTCCGCGAGCGTGACGAGGCGCTCGAGCCAGGCGACGTCATCATGCACAACGACCCCTATGGTGGCGCGTCTCACGGACCGGACGTGGCCTTCTGCGTACCCGTCTTTCACGGGCCCGAGCTGGTCGGCTTCTCCGTGACGACCGCCCATCACCTCGACATCGGCGCGCTCACGCCCGGCAGCTGCGGCATCGTGGACGCCATCGACGCGTACGCCGAGGGGCTGCAGTTCAAGGCGATCAAGGTCTACGCAGCGGGCACGAAGAACACTGCCGTCTGGCACATGCTCCGCGACAACATCCGGGCGTCGGATCTCGTCGTCGGCGATATGGAGGCCCAGATCGCGGCGGCTCGAATCGGCGCCGAGCGCTATCTCGAGCTGATCGAGCGCTACGGGCGCGAGACCGTGAACGCCGCGTACGAGGAGCTGCTTGACTACTCGGAGCGGTTGATGCGCGCGGCCATCGAGCGGCTGCCCGACGGCGATTACCGGGCGACCACGTACATCGACGGCTACCTCGATGACGCCGATGCGGCGCGGAAGGATCTGCCGATCAGCGTGACCATCACCGTGCGCGGCAGCGAGCTGACCGTGGATCTCGCCGGCACCGCGCCGCAGGTCGTGGACCGACCGATCAACATGCCGTTCGAGGGCACCGTCGACGTCGCGATCTGGCTGACCCTCCGGTCGATCCTCCTCGATTCGGCCGTGTACGGACACATCCCGCAGAACAGCGGCCTCACGCGGCCGATCACCATCGTGGCGCCCCTCGGCACTCTGGCCAACCCGATCTTCCCTGCGCCGACGATCGCGCGCTTCTGCCCCGGCAACCAGCTCGCCGACACGGTGATGAAGGCGCTGGCGCCGGTGGTCCCGACCCAGGTGAGCGCCGGCATCGGCAATCTTCGCGTCATCGCCTTCAGTGGTCTGCGCGCCCAGGACGCGCGCCTTCGCGCGCCGCAGCACTGGGTCCACATGGAGATCTTCGAGGGCAGCTACGGTGGCCGACACGGCGCCGACGGCATGGACGCCGTGGACACCCTCTACGCCAACACCCGGAACAACCCGATCGAGGACATCGAATCTCACCTGCCCCTGCGGGTCGAGCGGTACGAGCTCCGTGAGGACGCCTGCGCCGCCGGCCAATGGCGCGGCGGCTTGGGCGCGATCCGCGAGTTCACCTATCTGTCGGATGGCGGCGCGTCGGTGGAGGGTGATGGCCACAAGTTCAAGCCGTGGGGATTCGCCGGCGGTCGCTCCGGCTTCACCGCCGAGCTCATCATGCGTCGGGGCGAGGGGGGCGGGGTGAGCTTGCCCTCGAAGGTGCCGTACACGAAGGTACGCGCCGGCGATCGCTTCGTGATGGTGGGACCGAGCGGGGGTGGCTACGGCGACCCGCGCCGCCGGGAGCCGGAACGCGTGCTCCGGGATGTCTTGGACGGTTACATATCCGTCGAGACCGCGGCGCGCGACTATGGAGTCGTCATCACCCCGGCGCGCACGATCGACGTCGATGCCACCGCGCGCGCCCGCACCGCGGCCGCGGCTACCCCGAGCAGCGGCCCCCCACCGTGACATGGCGCCCCTCGAACGTGCGGCTGTAGTCGCTGGTCGCGATGGCGGCACTCACAACGAAGACGAGATCGCCCGCCGGACTGACGAGCTCGCGCCGACGACCATGACCGCTCTCGAACACGATCTCGAGCTGCGTGGGGTCACGAAGCGATTCGGCAGCTTCGTGGCCGTCAACGACGTTTCGCTCGTCGTCGAGAAGGGCCAGTTCGTGTGCCTGCTGGGCCCGTCCGGGTGCGGCAAGACGACGACACTAAGGCTGATCGCGGGACTCGAGGAGGCCGACGCGGGTGAGATCCGGATCGCTGGCGTCCGGGTCGACGACATGCCGCCATGGCGGCGGGACATCGCGATGATGTTCCAGGACTTCGCGCTCTTCCCCCACATGACGGTCGCCCGCCAGGTCGGCTTCGGTCTCGAGATGCTCCGACGCCCCAAGGAGGAGATCCGCCGGCGGGTCGGCGAGGTCCTGGACGCCTTCGAGATCGCTGGACTCGGCCAGCGCAAGCCCGACACGCTTTCGGGCGGACAGAAGCAGCGGGTGGCGCTCGCGCGCGCGCTCATCACGCGACCGCGCATCCTCCTCCTCGACGAGCCGATCGGGTCGCTCGACTTCAGCCTGCGCGAGGCGGTGATGCTGGAGCTGAAGGACGTGCAGCGTCGCGCCGGCATCTCATTCGTGTGGGTGACGCACGACCAGAACGAGGCTTTTTCGCTGGGCGATCGGGTGGTGGTGATGAACCACGCCCGAATCGAGCAGGTGGGGGAGCCGGAAGAGATCTTCGAGTTCCCGCGGACCAGGTTCGTCGCGACGTTCATCCAGGGCCACAACGTCTTCGACGGCGCGGTCGAGCGTGCCGACGCGACGGGCGTCGTCGTCGCCACGTCCGCCGGGCGCTTCGTGGTGCCGCTCCGCAGCGCGCCGGCACCCGCGCCGGGCGCGGCCGCGTCGTTCTCGGTGCGCGCCGAGCTGCTCGACGAGCGACCCGGGCCCGAGCACGCCAATCGTGTGCTAGCCACCTGCCACGCGGTCGAGTACCTGGGCTCCGTCCGACGCTGGGATCTCCGACTCCCGGACGGGCGCTCAGTCAAGCTCGAGCGGTCCGGGCGGACGGCTTGTCGCCTCGCCGAGGGCGATGCCGTCACGCTCGGCTGGAGGATCGAGGATACGGTGCTCCACGCTCCGGCCGAGCGCGCGCGATGAGCACGCTGCGGGAGCGCTCGCCTGTCGCCTACGCGCTGGCCGGCCCCGTCACGCTGTGGATGGGAGCGGCGCTCGTCGCCCCCACGCTCTTCATCGTGTGGGTATCGCTCTGGACGACCCGGACGTTCTCGACGGCGAATCCGCTCGGTGTCGTCAACTACATGAGGTTCTTCCATCGGCCGGCCTACGTGAAGGTCCTGGCCGACACGGTGGAGCAGGCGATCCTGCTCATGGCGATCACCGGGCTCGTCGGCTACGGGATCGCCTACTTCTTGGCCGTCAAGGTCGAGCGCCCGCGCGTCAGGCTCGCCCTCTTCCTGGCCTTCGTGATTCCGTTCTGGACGAGCGCGCTCATCCGCACCATCGCGTGGATCCCCTTTCTCGGGGTCAGCGGCGTCATCAACAGGGCCCTGCTGGCCCTCCGAGTGGTCGATCAGCCCGTCGAAGCGTTCCTCTTCTCACGCACCGGGATCACCCTCGCCCAGGTGTCGTTCTACACGCTGCTCGCCGCCGGGCCCGTCGTGTACACACTCCGCAACATTCCGCGCTCGCTGCGCGAGGCCGCCCACTGTCTCAAGGCCTCGCCGATGCGGGTCTTCTGGCGGATCGTCCTGCCGTTGACGCTGCCGGGGATCGTGATCGGCCAGATTCTGGTGTTCCTCAACGTGATGGCCGACTTCGCCACGGCCCAGGCGATCGGCGGTCACAAGCTCGCCTATCTCGGCAACCTCGTCATCCTCCTCTACGAGTCGGGGCAGCTGCCCTTCGCATCGGTGATCGCGGTGCTCTTGATGGCATGCATGCTGGCCGGTGTGGCCGTACTGCTGAAGGTGGTCGACGTCCGACGGCTGGGAGCGCCATGATCGGCTGGCGGACACGGCAGCGACTCGTGAAGGTCGCGCTAGGCGCGCTGACGCTCGGGTTCCTCACCTATCAGTGGATGCCGATCCTCACCATGGGCCTGCTCTCGTTCACGGGTCCCGACGGCGGCACGACGTTTCCGATGCGCGGCGTCTCGCTGCACTGGTATCGCGAGCTGCTGCGGGTCCAGTCCGTCGACGACTTCAAGCCGCCCATGGTGCGCTCGCTGACACTGGCCCTGGCCTGCTCGCTCGCGACCGCCGTCTTCGCGGTCGCCGCGGCGCAGGCGATGCGGGCGCGGTTCCGCGGCAGCGGGGCCTTCTTCTACCTCGTCCTGCTGGGTGTGATGGCGCCGGGACTGCTGGTGGGCTTCGGGATCGCCCTGATCACCCGTGTGCTCGGCATCCCGCTCGCCTGGTACTCGACCACCTTCGCGGTGCACCTCGTGTGGACGCTGCCGTTCGGTTTCCTCACGATGCTTGCGGTCTTCAACCGCTTCGACCGGCGGCTGGAAGAGGCCGGGCTCACGCTGGGGGCGAGCCGCCTGACCACGTTCCGGCGGATCACGCTGCCGCTCGTCCTGCCCGGCGTAATTGGTTCGGCCCTATTCGGCTTCACGCTGTCGTTCGACGAGTTCGCGCGGAGCTTCTTCAGCACCGGGTCGGAGCAGACGCTGCCGCTGGTCATCTATGCCCAGTTCGACCGCCAGCTCCAGCCCACCCTCTACGCGCTCGGGACCCTCACGACGGTCGTCTCGCTGCTGGCCGTCGGGTCAGCGATCGCGCTCCTGCGCTACAGCGGGCGTCGGACGCTGACCTCAAGCCCCTGAAAGGAGTCACGACATGACCTCGATCACGACACGGCGGAGTCTTCTCAAGGGCGGGGCGCTGGCGGCCGGCGCGCTCGCGCTCGGCGCGCAGCCGGCACGCCTGCACGCCCAGGGCAAGGAGCTCAACGTCGTCGGCGCCACCTTCAACCTGCGCGACCCGATCCTCCAGGAGTTCACCAAGCGCTCCGGCATCGCCGTCAAGCCGTGGATCAACCCGTCGGCGCAGGCGCGGGCCGACCGGATTCGGGTCGCCCCGGTGGACAACCTCGAGTCCGGCGCGGACTTCGTCAAGTATGCGTGGGAGGAGAAACTCATCCAGCCCATCGATCTCTCTCGCGTGCCGGCGTGGAAGCGGGCCACGCGGCTGTTCGTCGAGGGACAGGCGACGCCGCAGTCCCCGCTCGGCTTCGGGGACAACCCGGGCCACTTGATGTACGTGGACAGGGACAAGACGAAGGCCAAGTACGTCCCGAGCATGTATCAATTCGATTCGATCGCGTACAACCCCGACCGCGTGCCCGCCAAGGATAACGTGCTCTCGTGGGGAGAGCTGTTCAACCCGAAGTGGCGCGGCAAGGCTGCGCTCTACGGCATCGAGTGGCTCGGCATTCTGGACGCCGCGCTGGGCATGCACGCGCTCGGCCTGCTCAAGGCCCAAGACCCCACCAACCTCACCGAGAAGGAGGTCGACACCGTCATCCTCTTCCTCAAGGAGAAGAAGAAGGAGGGCCACTTCCGCGCGTTCTGGAAGGCCTTCGGCGAGCTCGTCAACCTCATGACGGCGAACGAGGTGTGGATCGCTGACGGATGGTGGCCGACCGTGATGGAGGTACGTCAGAAAGGGACGCCGTGCCGCTACGCCGAGGCCGTGGAGGGTTATCGCGCGTGGGCCGTGGGCTCGGCCATCAGCGCCACGTGCAAGAACGTCGACGGGGCGTACGAGTGGATCAATTTCTGGCTCGAGGGCTTCGCGGGCGCCAAGCAGGCGGAGATCGGCTACTACTCGCCGGTCGACACGTACACGAAGTACATGACCCCTG
>WNFT01002370.1_pt1 | contig 26392 bp, 20 predicted proteins | sample 5400191 | NCBI WGS metagenome assembly WNFT01 (sample SAMN13153359, study PRJNA577476) | soil metagenome | isolation source: 80 cm saprolite under Madrone tree | place: USA:California | collected 2016-06-14 | reverse complement strand
GTGAACTCGCGGCGCGTGGCGAAAAGATAGCGCAGGAACACCGCCTGGAACTCGATGGAGTGTTCCGACCGGTGCGCGAGCTCGCTGCCGAACAGGTCCTGGCCCGCCCGCCGCCGAAGCGCCTCCGCGAACTCGCGGTCGACGGGGGCCGGTCCGAGCGGCGTGTCGTAATCCTTGAGCGTGAGCGCGAACGGATCGGGCATTCCGGCGTGGCAGGTGCCGAGGATCACGAAGCAGTCGGCATCGGTGCCTTCGGCGAGGTCCCGGTAGCCCCAGGCGTAGGCCGGGCCGCCGCGGTGGAAGTCGATGTGGGGGGCAACGAGGCCACGGACCGGCGCCGCGCCGGCGCCCGTCCCGTCCCAGCGGACCGGGCCCGGCCCCTCGGGCTCGTCGAAGAACGCGTTCATCTGCGCGCGCAGCGCGTCCGGCTCGCCCGCGTAGGCGCCGCCCGCGTGCGCCGCTGGGCGCGTCGGGCTCGCGCGGAAGGCGGCCTCGATCGCCGCCCGCCGCTCGGCGAAGCGGGGGGTCTCGAGGAACCCATGCTCGTCGAGCGTCTCCACGACGCCGCCGAGGCGCGCGGAGTCCAGCAGCTCACCGTGCTGGCGCAGGAAGGCCTCTTGGATGTCGCCGATCGAGTGATCGCCGTCGAAGAGCGAGACGATTTCGACGAGCGCCGGGGGCAGGAACAGCACGGCCTGGGTGAAGCCGGCGGGGTCGCGGATGCCGACAGCGCGACCGCTGGCGGTCTCGACCGGAAACGCCTCGACCTGACGGAGCCGGGGGCGCGTGGTGCGATCGGGCTTCAAGGGCACCTGGAGTATATCACCCGCCCGCCAGTCGCCTCCGGAGCCACGCGTCGGCCAGCATGAGCACCGCGCCCCGACTCGGCTCGCCGGCGCGGTAGACGGCCGGGTGGCCGAGGCCGAGCAGGCCGGGCACGAGGGCCAGCGCCGCGTCGTAGCAGTCGCCGAGCCGCGCGAGCGATCCGGCCTCGCGCGGGCCCGGCAAGGGCGGCTCGAACACGAGCCCGAGCGCCCGATCCTCGAGGAGGCGCCGGACGCGCGCGAGCGCGCGGAGCCGGGTGCGCCGGGTGGGAGCCCGCTTGTACCGCGGCGGCCAGCGGCGCCAGCCCGGCTCGACGTGGCCGTCGATCGAGCCCGCTCGGAGTGCTGCCAGTCGTCGCGTGCCGACGAGCGCCCAGAGCACGCGGAGGATCGCGTACGGGTAGACCTCGTCGACGATCGCGTCCGGCAGGCGGCGCCGGATCGCCCGCGCGAGGCGGGCCCCTCGCGAGCCGGCCCCCGTCCACGGCAGCACGGGAATGCCGGCGCTCGCCAGCCGGCGGTCAACCGGGCGGAAGGAGGCTCGCCCCGTGCAGCCGCGGATCGGAATGTCGAGCAGGATGTGGGCGTCTGGCGCGGCGAGGTCGGCGATCATCGCGGGCAGGGCGCGTGGCGAGCCCACGGCCAGGACGGACACGACCCCGGAGGGTGAGAGGACGGCGATGCGGGTCCGGTCCGGGTGGGCGGCCGACCAGGGCAGGTCGGCCGCCAGCACCCGCGACCGCGACACTATTCGTGCGGAAAGGACAGGATAACGGAATCCAGCCGGATGACGCGGTACTCGTCGCCGGCGACGTAGAAGTAGTGGCCCTCCACCTCTTCTGCGCTCTCCTCGAACGCGACGACCGCGTTGAGCGTGGGCATCTCACGAAACGCGTTCGCCCCCTCGTCGAAGCCGTCGCCGCGCGCGACGACCTCGCCGTAGCGGATCGGCGACCCCTTGGGACAGTGAACGCGTACGTCGGCGGGAGCCTCGGGCATCAGCTTCACCAGGAGGTTGATACCGTAAACCTGGATCGGTATGGGGCTCATCGGCCTCCTCGCTCTGAGAGTCTCCCTATAATATCACGCCCGCCGCGATCACGTCCCGTGGACGATGTCCCCGGCGTCGAGCTGCCGCGGCACGTCGGTCGCGTTGAGCTGGCGCGGCGCGCGATCCACGGGCTCCAGTAGCGGGATCTCCTCCCCCGTCGCGGCGCCGAGCTCCTTGAAGCGCCGGGCCGCCGGCAGGACGCGGGCCTCCAGCGACGCGAGGACCCGGTTGTACGCGTCGACCGCCTTGCCGATCTTCTCGCCGACCTCCTGGAAGTGGGAGGCGAGAACCAAGAGGCGGTCATAGAGGTGCCGGCCGAGGTCGCTGATCGCGGTGGCGCTCGCGGCGATCTGCTCCTGGCGCCAGCCGTAGGCGACCGCTCGGAGGAGCGCGATCAGCGTCGTCGGCGTCGCCAGCACCACGCCCTTGGCTACCCCGTCCTCGATGAGCGACCGGTCGGCGTCCACGGCTGCGGCGAAGAAGGGCTCGCCCGGGATGAACATGACCACGAGCTCGGGGGTCAGATCGAGGTCGACCCAGTAGGCCTTGCCCGCCAGCTGGTTCATATGATTCCGCAGCTGGGCGGCGTGGCGCTCGAGCGCCGCCCGCCGCTCCGGCTCCGCGCCGGCCTCCATCGCCTCGAGGTACGCCGCCAAGGGGACCTTGGCGTCGACGACGATCTGGCGGCCCGCCGGCAGGCGGACGATCATGTCGGGGCGGCGCCGGCCGCCCTCGGAAGAGAGGGAGGCCTGCTCGACGAAGTCGCAGTGGGCCGACATGCCCGCGAGCTCCACGACGCGGTGGAGCGTGAGCTCTCCCCAGCGGCCGCGCACCTGGGGCGTCCGGAGCGCACTCGCGAGGCTCCCGGTCTCACGACTGAGGCTCTCGAGCTCGTGCTTGAGCCCGCCGTAGGCCTGTTCGCGGGCGCGCTCGAGTTCGCGGAGCTCGGTCTCGTACCGCCGCAGCGTGTCCTCGAGCGGCGTGACCGCCTCCCGCGCGAGCCGGAGAAAGGCCTCGCTGTTCGCGCGGAGGGCCTCCCCGCTGACCGCCGTGAACCTGTCGGCGAGCCGCTCGCGGTCACCGAGCCGGGTCTCGGCCTGGGCGCGCGCCACCCGCTCGACGTCGAGGGCGGCCCGCAGCTCGGACAGCTCGAGCTCTCCCCCGCTCAGCTGCTTGCGGAGCTCATCCTGCACCGCCTCGGCGGCGAGCAGGCGCGACTCGAGCGCCGCGCGCTCGACCACCCGGACCCTGGCGAAGTGCGCGCACGCGCCGAGCCAGGTGAGCGCGCCGCCGACCGCCGCCGCCAGGATGAGGACCAGGAGCTCAGGCACGCCGGGCGCCCCGCCAGTGTCGGCAGACGGTGCGCAGCCCGCACGGCGCGCAGACCACGAGATCGCGACGGTCGCGGCAGTCGCCGGACATGCGTTTGTGGCACAGGGCGAAGTCGTACTTCACGGGGTCGGCGGGGTCGAGGGCGGCGAGCCGGCGGGTGATCTCGACGGCCATCCGCCAGGTCCGGGACCGCCGGCGCGTCAGGCCGACCGAGCGGCTCATGTTCTCGACGTGGGTGTCGACGGGGATCAGGAGCTTGGCGGGGGGGACCTGTCGCCACAGGCCAAAGTCCGGTGGCTCGGATCGCACCATCCAGCGCAGGAAGAGATGCAGGCGCTTGCAGGGCCCGCCCGTCGAGGGCTGGGGGAAAAGGTGGCGATAGCCGCGGGAGAGCCGTCCCCGCGGGAAGACCCGCTTGAGGTCCGCCCCGAGGAAGCCCCGCGTGAACCGCTCGAGCGCCGGCCCCACGTGGGGGTCGTCGGCCGAGTAGCCCGCCATGAAGCAGGCCTCGAGCGAGCCCCAGGTGGCGAGGAGGTCCCGGGCGGCCAGGCAGAAGGCCACGAGGTCCCGCGGCCGGTTGAAGCGGTAGAGGAAGCCGGCGAAGGCCGCCGCGTCCCGCTCGAGCTCGAACCCACGGACGAAGGCGGCCGGCCGGGGCCCCATCGCGCCGAGCGCCTGCTCGAGGGCGCGGCTGAAGAGGTCGACTCGGCCATACGCCAGGCACGCGGTCAGGAGCGCGACGAGCTCACGGTCGGCGGGATCGGGATAGCGGAGGGGAAAGCGGATCGCGTCGCGCTCGACCCGCGCCGCGTAGTCGCAGTCGCGGTAGAGCCGCTCGAGCGGTTCTCTGAGCCGGAGCACCGACGGCGCCGCGCGCGCGCTAACGCCTTCCGCCGGGCTCCCGTGGCCCCGCATCCCGGCCATGATAGCATGGTCAGCCGGTAAACATCGCCCGGACTGAAGTCCGGGGCTTTTAAGGAGCCCACATGCCCTTCACTCCGAGAGCCGGACCTTACGGTATCCGGTTGACGGTTCATCGGACCGCCGGGCTGCGCGGTAGCCTCCCCGTCCAGCACCACCGTCGTTTCGACGGCTGTAGAGCACGGCGGGCTTGGTTATCGCCTGCCTTGCTCGCGGAGCGCGTGCTCAGCTCCAACCGGGGGCAGTCTACCACAGAGATCGACGCTCCTTCCCGCCCTGAAGGGCGGGGTGTCCGCGCCGGGAGAGTTTTATGACGAGCGTCGGGGTCGTCGGGCTCGGCGTGATCGGCCGCGCCGTCTGCCGCGCGCTGGACGCGGGCATCGACGGGCTCACGCTGGCCGGCGCCAGCGCCCGCGACCGGACGCGCGGCGAGGCGTTCCTGCGGACTCTCTCAGAGCGGCCGCCGTATCTTCCCCTCGACGAGCTGATCGGCGCCGCCGATCTGCTCGTCGAGGCCTCGACCCAGGCGCACCTGGCCGAGTGGGCCGCCGCGGCCCTCGGCGCGGGCAAGGATCTCATGGTGCTGTCCTGCGGCGCGCTGGTCGACCGCGCGGACTGGGTGTCCCTCGCCCGGGAGCGCGGCGCACGGATCCTCGTGCCGTCGGGCGCGATCGGGGGGCTCGACGCCGTCAAGGCCGCGCGCGTCGGCCGCATCGCGTCCGTCACGATGGAGACGCGGAAGCCGCCGGCCGGCCTCGCGGGGGCGCCCTGGGTCGTCGCCCGCGGCATCGCGCTCGAGGCGCTGACCGAGCCCACGCTGATCTTCGAGGGGCGGGCCGGCGAGGCGGTCAAAGGGTTCCCGGCCAACGTCAACGTGCTGGCCGCGCTCGCGCTGGCCGGCGTCGGGCCGGCCCTCACCATGAGCAGGATCTACGCCGTGCCCGGACTCACGCGAAACACGCACTCGATCACCGTCGAAGGCGAGGCCGGGCGCGTCCGCGTCGAGATCGAGAACGTGCCCTCGGAGAACCCGCGGACGGGGCGGCTGTCCGCCCTGTCCGCGATCGCGATGCTGCGCGAGCTCGGCGCGACCCTACGGGTCGGCACCTGACCGCCGCCGCACGCGCGCCCGCGGCGCCCGCGCGACCACCCTGGCGCGCGCCGCGCGCATCGACTCCTGCGGAGACGGAGGGACGCCCGCGATGAGCCCAGATCCGAGGCCGCTGGTTGCCGTCGTCATGGGGAGTAAGTCCGACTGGGAGACGATGCGCCACACCGACGAGACCCTCGAGCGGTTCGGCGTGGCGCACGAGTGCCGCGTCCTCTCCGCCCACCGGACACCCGCGGAGACGGCCGAGTACGCCGCCGCCGCCGAGGGCCGGGGCATCGAAGTGATCATCGCCGGGGCCGGGGGCGCGGCCCACCTGCCCGGCGTCATCGCCGCCTCCACGCTCGTGCCCGTGCTCGGGGTACCCGTGGAGAGCCAGGCGCTCCGCGGTCTCGACTCGCTGCTCTCGATCGTGCAGATGCCCGGCGGCGTGCCGGTCGGCACGCTCGCCATCGGCCGGGCCGGCGCCGTCAACGCCGCCCTCCTCGCGATCGCGATTCTGGCCGCCTCGCGGCCCGACCTCCGCGACAAGCTGCGGACGTTCCGCGCCGAGCAGGCTCGTGCGGTCCACGCCGAACCGCCGCGCTAGCCCGCCCGCTCGGACCCGGCGAGCGCCGCCGCCCGGCCCGCGCGCGGCCTAGGAGTGGGTCGCCTCGAGGAAGCGCTCGGCTTCGAGCGCGGCCATGCAGCCGCTGCCGGCCGCGGTCACGGCTTGGCGGTAGGTGAAGTCCTGGACGTCGCCGGCGGCGAAGACACCCGGCACGGACGTCTGCGTGGTCCCCGGCTCGACCTTGACGTAGTCGTTCGGCAGCAACTCGAGCTGGCCGCGGAAGATCTCGGTGTTCGGCTGGTGGCCGATCGCGATGAAGAGCCCGTCGACCGCCTGCTCGGAGCGGGCGTCGGTCTTAAGGTTGCGCAGCGCCACGGTCGTGACGCGGCCGATCTCCGCGTCGCGGATGTCCTCGACCGCGCTGTCCCAGATGAACGCGATCTTCGGGTTTTTCAACGCTCGCTCCTGCATGATCTTGGAGGCCCGGAGCGTGTCCCGCCGGTGGACCACGTCGACCTTGCGTCCGAGGCGCGCCAGGTAGAGCGCCTCCTCGATCGCGGAGTCGCCGCCGCCGACCACCATGATGTTCTGGTCCTTGAAGAAGAAGCCGTCGCAGGTGGCGCACGTGGAGACGCCGCGCCCCATGAGCTTACTCTCGTTCTCCAGACCCAGGAGCTTCGCCGCGGCCCCGGTGGCGACGATCACGGTCAACGCCTCCCAGCTCTCACCGCCCGCGCTGACCGTGAACGGCCGGCGCGCGAAGTCGACGGCGGTCACGTCCTCGGTGATCATCTCCGTCCCGAAGCGCTCGGCCTGTCTCTTGAACGTCTCCATGAGGGGCGGGCCGTCGATGCCCTCGACGAAGCCCGGGTAGTTCTCGACCAGCGTGGTCAACATGAGCTGGCCACCCGGCTGGAGTCCGATGAACTGGAGCGGCGCCAGGTTGGCCCGGGCGGCGTAGATCGCCGCCGTGTAGGCCGCCGGCCCCGACCCGATGATGATGACTTTCCGCGTGGTTGCCATTCGACGCCTCGTCCTTGAGACGCGCCCGATCTCGCTCTGGATGCCCCGCCCCGGTCTCAGGCGCCCACGATGGCCAGAAGCTCGGTCAGGTCGCGAATCTCGAACTGCGGCGGCCGGACTCCATCCGGCAGCGGCGCGCCTGCCCTGTTGATCCATACGGCGTCGATCTCGACGGCGTGGGCGCCGGCCACGTCGATGTCGGGACGGTCGCCGACGAAGAGCGCCTGCCGGGCGCCGACGCCGACCCGACGGAGCGCTTCCTCGAAGATCGCCGGCTTCGGCTTGCGCCACCCCACCTCGTCTGAGACCACGACCGCCGCGAAGAGGTCGATGACGCCAGCGTCGCCGAGGATGCCGCGGACCGTTGGCGCGTAGTCGAAGTTCGAGACGATCGCCAGGCGATGGCGCCGCGCGAGCTGCCCCAGCACCGCGCCGTGGTGGGGAGGAAACTCCATCGCCCGGGTGAGCTCGAGCCGGTGGGCGCCGAGCAGCGCCTCCACGAGCGCGGGCGGGACCGCCGCCGCCTCGAGGCCGAGTCGCTCGAACAGCAGGCGGAAGCGCGCCGGGGCCGCGATCTCGCGGTGGTCGATCGCGCGAAGGCGCTCGGCCTCCTGCCAGCTCCACAGGAGGGCGTCCACGAAGCGGGCCAGGTCCACGTCCGGCGCGTGCGCCCGGAGGAGCTCGTGGAGCGCGCCGGCCGTGGAATGCAGCGTCCGGCCGTTGACGCGAACGAGCGGCAGGCGCTCACGCTCGAAGAGCACGAGCGTGTCGAACAGGTCGAAGAGGACGGCCTTCCACCGCATCTACGCGACCGCGTCGACGGCCGTCCGGTCGCGCCCGCGCACCCGGGTCGGCGCCGGCCGCGCGGAGCGGCGCGGGCGCCCTGAGCCCCCCGCCCGGCTCACCGCGTCACCCCGAGGGAGCGCCGCGCCGCCCGGGCGGCCTCGACCACCAGCCGGAGCTTGCCGATCGTCTCGTCGACCGTCCGGGTCTTGAGCCCGCAGTCGGGGTCGAGCCACACCTGCTCGGTGGGCAGCACGGACAGGGCCCGCGCGACCCGCTCCTTCACGACGTCGGGCTCCTCGAGCGCGTGGGTGTGCACGTCGACGACGCCGAAGGAGAGATCCTTGGTGAACGGGTGTCGCCGAAACAGGTCGACCAGGTCGAGCCCGCTGTTGGACATCTCGAGATCCCAGTTGTCTACGGGCAGGTCGAGCATCGCCGGATAGATGAACTCGAAGGCGCCGTAGCAGACGTGGGTCACGAAGTAGGCCGGCAGGCCGTCGGTGACGACGTGCATGGCCTCGATCGCCACCGGCAGCTCCTCGGGCCGGACGGAGAGCGCGGGCTCGTCGACCTGGATGATCTTGCAGCCGGCCTCGACCAGCGCCTCCACCTCCTTGCGGAGCTCGCGCGCGAGCGCCATGGCCGCCGGCCGCCGGCCCGGGTAGTGGTCGTTGAACGACCAGTCCATGATCGTATAGGCGCCGGTGAGCATGCCCTTCACGGGGCGCCGCGTCATCGCCTGGGTCTTCTTCCACCAGCCGACGGTCATCGGGCCGGGCCACTTGATCTCCCCCACGATGATGGGCTTGTGGTAGTAGCGGTTGCCGTACGACCTGACGAGCCCGCCCTGCGCAAAACCGCCCATGAGGCTCGCGAAGTAGGCGACCATGTCGCCGCGGTACATCTCGCCGTCGACCAGAACGTCGAGGCCGATCTCCTCCTGCTTGCGGACCCAGAACTCGGTCGCCCGCTCCTCCAGGCGCTCGAGCTCCGCCTGCGTCAGCTCGTTGCGCGCGTGTCGGGCGCGCGCCTCGACGAGGTAGTCGGGCTTGGCGAAGCTCCCGACGCTGGTCGTCGGCAGGAGCGGCAGGTCGAGGCCCAGGCTCGCGAGCTTGGCGCGGCTCATCGGCGGTCTCCGCCGTAGGCATCCCGGAGCCGGCGCATCGCCTCGAGCTTGGCGCGGGCGCGGTCCCGGGGTAGATATTCGAGGCCGGCGGACGGGGCGAGATGGGCCGGCGTCCGCAAGCGCCGCCCGACTTGGTCGAGCACCGGGAAGACGGTCTCGCGTGTCTCCATCCGCGTGTTCCGCGCGTCGATGAGGCCGAGCGAGAGCGCCTTGCTGGCCCCCCGTTCGCCAATCACGCGGCCGAGTGACGGCGAGTAGGTGAAGTCCAGGTGCAGTAGGTCGATCGTCAGCTCCTGCAGGTCGTCGTAGACCGGTACCGGATCGGCGAAGTACGTGGCGAGCGAGAGCCGCGCGGCCCCCTTGCCCCGGGCGAGGACCACGAGGGCCTCTCCGAGGATGGCCAGGTCGGCGCGGTGGCGGAGGATGGCCGGCTCGTCCACCTGGATGACGGGCGCGCCCTCCTCGGCCAGCTCGGCGACCTCCTGGGCCAGGACCGCGGCGTAGGCGAGCGCGAGGGCATGGATCGAGCGGTAGCCGCCCTCGAGGATGCTCCCGCGCGCCATCGTGTACGGCCCCGTCAGGACGGCCTTGAGCGGCCGCCCGGCCGCCCGGGCGGCCTGACGGTAATCGCGGCTGAAGAGCGGCCCGCGCCGCGTGAGCCGACCGGTGACCACTGGTTGGCGGAAGTAGGTGTTCGTGTCGAAGAAGCGCAAGAGGCCGTTGACCGAGACGCCGTTCAGGTTCGCCGCCAGATAGGAGAGGCCGTCCGCCCAGCGGATCTGGCCGTCGGTGGGCAGTTCCACCCCGGCCGCGAGCTGCTCGCGCACGACCTCTCCGGTCAACTCGTCCTGGAGCCGCGTGAACGCCTCGGCGCCGAGCTGGCCCTGCTCGCGCTCGTGGTGAGCGCGGCGCAGGCGCTGCTGCTCGGGGGTGTCCCCGATACGCGGGTAGCTTCCCGTGTTGGCCAGGATCAGCTCCATTGTCCCTCGCTCTGGAACGGCTTGCGCCCGGCGTAGCCCTCGTCGAGTCCGTGCCAGAACCGGACCCGCGGCTCACCGTGGCGCCAGCACAGGTTCACCTCATCATTATCGAGCAGACCGAGGAAATCTACGAGCCCCATGGTCAGGTCCTTCGGCGTGCCGCCGAGTTCCGCGATCCGCACGAGGCCCTGCTCGACCTCCGTGCCGTTCCGCTCGATCTGGGCGGTCGCCGCTCGCCAGCGCTCGCGGTCGATCAGCCCGCCCCCTGCCAAGACGATCCGTTGCTGCTCGCCCTGGAGCCGGCGGCTCCCCTCCGTGGCCTGGGCGTGGGCGCGCATCACGGCGTCCATGATCCGCGTCAGTTCCGGGATCAGGGCGTCCACCTCCTCGGGCCTGAAGTACCGCTTGGTCATTCCGGGTCGACGAGGGTGCGGGAGCACGTGGCCGAGGGCGCGCGGCCGCGTCCGGCGTCGAGGTGGAGCGTCCCCCGGGCCACCCCAGCGCCTGCCGACCCTGGCCGGAGAAGGAGCGCGGGAGCCCGCNNCGCCCCGGCGCCGAGCCGACCACGGCCTCGGGCCTGCGCCCCAGGCGTGGCCACTGCGCGAGACACGCCCGGCTGTGACGTCACCGCGTCAGTGGGGCGGCGGCGGCGAGACGACGACCAGCACCAGGAGCGGGTCGGGGCCGTCGTTGACGAGCCCGTGCTCCGCCCCCGCGCGCGCCACGATCGCCTCGCCCGCGCCCGCCCAGTCCTCGCGGCCGTCCAGGCTGAAGCGGCCGCGGCCCTCGAGGACGTAGTAGATCTTGTCCTGCTCGGCGTGAGTGTGCGGCTTCTGGCTCTGCCCCGGACCGACGCAGTAGAGGTCGAGCTGGGCCCGCGGCGTCGTGGCGAGCAGGACCCTGGCCAGCTTGTCGGGCCGAAAGCTCGCGTGCTCCCGGACGCGAATCTTCACGGTCCGACCGCGCGCGCGAGCACCTCCACCGGGTGGAGGACCTCGACGACGAGGCCGCGCGCCCGGCACCCCTTCGCGATCTGGAGCAGGCAGCCCGGGTTGCCGGCCACGAGCAGCGTGGCGCCGGTGGCGGCGATGTTGTCGACCTTGCGCTCGAGCAGCTGATCGGCCATCTGGGGTTCGAGCAGATTGTACACGCCGGCGCTTCCGCAGCAGAGATCGCTCTCGGGCAGCTCCACGAGGCTCAAGCCGGGGATCCGCGCGAGGAGGGCGCGGGGCGCGCTCCGGATCCCCTGGCCATGGACGAGGTGGCAGGCGTCGTGGTAGGTCGCCACCGCCTCGACCGGACGGAGCGGCAGGTCGGCATTCACGAGCAGCTCGGTCACGTCGCGCGTCTTGCGGGCGAGCGCCCCGGCCGGCGTGGCCTCGCCGAGCCAGTGGCCGTACTCCCGGATCGCCGAGCCGCACCCGGCCGCGTTCACGACCAGGTGGTCGAGCGCCTCCGGGAACGCCTGGGCAAGGGCGCGGGCCAGCCTGCGGAACTCGTCGAGCCGGCCGCCGTGGAGGTGGAGGGCTCCGCAGCATCCCTGGCTCGGCGGAATCACGACATCCCACCCCGCCCGCGACAGCAGGCGCGCGGTCTCCGCATTGACCTGCGGATAGAGGAGCCGCTGGACGCATCCGGTGAGGAGCCCGACCCGACCCCGCCGGGCGCCCACCGCCGGAACGAGCGCGGGGAGCCGCCCGACCCGTGGCACGGCGACCAGCAGCTGCTCCATCGCCCGAAGCCTCGGGAACGGCCGGAGCAGGCCGCCGGCGCGGACCAGGGACTGGAGCCCCGAGCGCTGATAGAGCGCGAGCAGGCGAAGGGCGGGTCCGAGGCGGCGTGGGTGCGGGAAGAGCCCGAAGATGAGCGTCTCGAGCGCGCGCCGCGCCAGCCCGCGGCCGCGGCGCTCGATCTGGCCGCGGGTCGCCTCGAGCAGGCGCCCGAAGGGCACGCCCGACGGGCAGGCCGTCTCGCAGGCGCGGCAGCCGAGGCAGAGGTCCAGATGCCGCGTGAATGTGGGCGTGATGTCGAGTCGTCCCTCGGCGGCGGCGCGCACGAGGTAGAGGCGACCGCGGGGAGAGTCCATCTCCTCCCCGAGGATCTGGTACGTCGGGCACTGCGGCAGGCAGATCCCGCAGTGGACGCAACTCCTGAGCCCGTCCGGGTCCGGAAGGTCCGGCCCGCTGAAGGCGCCGAGCCGCGCGGGGACGGTCGGCGGCCGAGTCAGAGCCGACTCACAAATCGTCCGGGGTTGAGCACGCCCGTCGGGTCGAACTCCGTCTTGATCCGGCGCATGAGCGCCAACGCCTGCGGGTCGACCGGCCCCCAGACGTCGATGCGCTCCTTCAGTGCCAGCGGGCACTGCTCGACGATCACGCTCCCGCCCTCGCCCTCCAGGCGGTCGCGGAGGGGGCCGAGGATCGCGGGCTCCCAGGCGTCCGGCGCGCACTCGCCCTCGAGGACCGCGGTGAGCGCCCCGAGGCCGGCGCACCCCCCGACCCGCACGCCGAGCCCGTGCCGGTGAGCCAGGGCGTCGAGGAGGGCGACGAGCTCGGCCACGCTCGTGGCCAGGCAGCCGAGCCGGAGGCGGACTCCCCGCGCGCCGGCGAAGAGCGAGCCGTAGCGCTCCCAGAAGTCGTCGGCGAGCTGGCGGGCGCCGCCGCCCGCCGCCCGAGCGAGCCGGTCAAGCTCGGCGCCCTCGGCCTCCACCGCCGCCTCCACGCTCGCGATCGAGACCGCGAGCGCCACGGCCGTCACGGGCTCGCCCAGCGCCGCGAGCGTGCCGGCGTTGACGATCTCGACCCGCGACGGCTGGAGAGCCGAGTCGAGGAGGGCGGCCAGGCAGCCCCGGGCCAGGTCGAGCGACGCGAAGCCCAGGAGCCACGAGCGCTCGCACTCCGGGGAGGGATGGAGCCGAAGGGTCGTCTCCACGATGACGCCGAGCGTGCCGAGGGCGCCCGTCAGGAGCTTCGGGATGTCGTAGCCCGTGACCGACTTCACCACCCTCGACCCGCCCCAGGTCACGGTGCCGTCGGCTTGGACGAACCGGACGCCCAGGAGCGCGTCGCGGCCGGTGCCGTAGCGGAAGCGCCAGGGGCCGCTCGCGTTCGTCGCCAGCACCCCGCCGACCGTGCGCGTCCGCCAGCCGGGCGGGTCCAGGGGCAGGACTTGGCGGTGCTTGCCGAGGACCCGCTCGAGATCATCGAGCGTCATGCCGGCCTCCACGCTCACGGTCACGTCGGCCGGCTCGTACTCGACGACGCGGTTGAGCCGGCCGAGCTCGATCACCAGGTCGAGGCGGGTCGGCGGGTTGCCGAGGCCCTGCGCCGTCCCCGCACCGCGGGGCGCGAGCGCGAGCCCCTCGGCGTGCGCGAGTGCGAGCAGTCGGCTGACCTCGGCCACGTTCGCCGGCCGCGCGACAAAGCGCGGGGCCACGCCGTCCACCGCCGCCGACGCGCCGGAGGCTAGGTGCTCGGCGCCGACGATCGCCCGCAGGCGCTCGCCGAGGGCGCTCGCCATGCCGCTAGACCCAGGCCCCGGACGGGATCTGGACCGGCGCCCCGACGCGCAGGCCTTCGCCGCAGGCGGGATGGGACGGCAAGAGCTTGCCGGGGTTCATGATGTTGTCCGGGTCCCACGCGCGCCGGAGCCGCGCCATGAAGTTCAGGTCCGCGGGCGCGTACTGCTTGGGAAGGTTCTTGGCCTTGTCCATCCCGACGCCGTGTTCGCCGGTCACGCTCCCGCCGAGCGCGATGCAGGCGGCCAGGAGTTCCTCGTTGGCCTGGATCGCGCGCTCGCGCTCGCCCGGGCGGCGCTCGTCGTAGCAAATCAGCGGGTGCAGGTTGCCGTCGCCGGCGTGGAACACATTGGCGATGAGCAGCTGGTGACGCGCCGCGATCGCCCCCACCTCGCGCATGATCGCCGGCAGCTTCGAGCGCGGCACCACCGCGTCCTGAAGCAGCCAGTTGGCCGTCATCCGCCCGAGCACGCCCGCCGCCTCCTTTCGTCCCTTCCAAAGAAGCGTGCGCTCGGCCTCGGTGGTCGCCTCCCTGATGGCGAGCGGCCGGTGGTCGCGGCAGATCGCGGCGACCCGCTCGGCCTGCGCGGCGATCTCGGCCTGGGGCCCGTCGAGTTCGATGAGGAGCACCGCCGCCGCGCCCGTCGGGTAGCCGGCGTGGATTCCCTCGTTGATGGCGCGGATGATCGCCGCGTCCAGCATCTCGAGCGCCGCCGGGACGATGCCGGCGGCGATGATGGCCGACACGGCCTCCGACGCGTCCTCGATCGAGGCGAAGGCCGCCAGCGCGGTCCGCACTCCCTCGGGGGCGTGGAGCAGCCGGACCGTGACGGCGGTCACGATGCCGAGCGTGCCCTCGCTGCCCACGGTCACGCCCGTGAGATCGTATCCGGGGCGGTCGGCGACCTTGCCTCCCAGCCGCGCGAGCTCGCCGGCACCGGTCACGACCTCGAGTCCGAGCACGTGGTTCACGGTCACGCCGTACTTCAAGCAGTGCGGTCCGCCCGCGTTGGTGGAGGCGTTCCCCCCGATCGAGGACACCATCTGGCTCGACGGGTCGGGCGCGAAGAAGTACCCGCGGTCGTGGACCGCATTCGAGAGCCGGACGTTGATGAGCCCTGCCTGCACGGTCGCCGAGCGGTTCGCCAGGTCGATCTCGAGGATCTCGTTCATCCGGGTCGTCGAGATCATGATCCCGCCCTCGGGGGCCGTAGCGCCGCCGATGAGGCCCGTGCCCGACCCGCGGGGGATCACGGCCACGCGCTCCCGCCGGCAGAGTCGGACGAGCTCCACCACCTGGGCCGTGGTGCGGGGCAGGGCGACCAGCTCCGGCGTGCCCTTGTAGAAGGTGTGCATGTCGCACTCGTACGTCATCCGCCCTTCGGGCGTGACGACGAGGCCCTCGGGCCCGAGCAGTCGACGGAGCTCGGGGATGACGGCGGGGCTCAGCGGCATGGCACGGCAGACTCTTCGGGCCGGGGGGCGCGGCGGCCTATTCGATCTTCCAGGTGTCCCCCGACTTCAGAAGCTTCGCGATCTCGCCCGCGCCCTTGTCGGCGATCGCCCGCTCCTCCTGGTCGAGGACGATCTCCTCGTAGACCGGTGCCGAGACGGCCGCGAACACCCCGACGGGCACCGGGTAGTCGGGCGCGAACAGGTCCGCGAGGATCTTGGCCGCGTTCACGTTCGACTCGTCGTGGATCCACAGGCGGTCCGGCGGGGTCTCCTTGGCCGGGACGACCGCCGGCTTGACCCCGTCCATGATGAGCGCCTGGCGCGCGTCGACCGGGCCGAACACGAGCGGCTTGCCGTGCTCGAGCTTCATCTCGTGCGCGAGCCGCTGCTCCTTGTCGTAGAGGACGCTCCACGCGAGGTCGTTGTAGACGTTGCAGTTCTGGAGGATCTCGACGAAACCCGTGCCCCGATGGGCGGCCGCGCGCTTGATCGTCTCCTCCATGTGCGCGATGTGGCGGTCGACCGTCCGCGCGACGAACGTCGCGCCGCAGCCGAGCGCGAAGGCGATTGGGTTCACGGGGCGGTCGGGCGAGCCCATCGGCGTCGACTTCGTGATCTTGCCCCGCTCGCTCGTCGGGGAATACTGCCCCTTGGTCAAGCCGTAGATGCGGTTGTTGAAGAGGAGGATCGTCAGGTTCACGTTGCGTCGCAGCACGTGCAGCATGTGGTTCCCGCCGATCGACAACCCGTCGCCGTCGCCGGTCACCACGAAGACCTTGAGATCGGGCCGCGCCACCCGGAGGCCAGTGGCGATGGCGGGCGCCCGGCCGTGGATCGTGTGGAACCCGTAGGTGTTCATGTAGTACGGGAACCGGCTCGAGCAGCCGATGCCCGAGATGAACACGATGTTCTCGCGCGGGATCCCGAGGTCCGGCATCGATTTCTGCACCGCGCTCAGGATGGCGTAGTCGCCGCAGCCCGGGCACCACCGGACGTCCTGGTCTGACTCGAAGTCCTTCTTCGTGTACCTCGGGGCTTCGGCGGCCCCGGTCCCGGTGGCGCTCATGAGTGCCCCTCCACGAGCTGGTTGATGGTGTCGCAGATGTCCTCGGTGGCGAGCGGGAGCCCGCGGACGCGGTTGAAGCCGACGGCGTCGACGAGGTACTCGGCGCGCAGCACGCGGACGAGCTGGCCGCTGTTAATCTCCGGCACCAGCACCCGCCGGTACTCCCTGAGGATGTGCCCGAGGTCCGGCGGCAGCGGGTTCAGGTGCCGGAGGTGGACCGACGCAACCGCCTTGCCGTCGGCCTGGGAGCGCTCGACGGCGGCGGTGATGGCGCCGTAGGTCCCCCCCCACCCGACCACCAAGAGGTCGCCGGTGGCGGGCCCGTTGATCGAGGTCGGCGGAATCTCCTGGGCGACGCGCCGCACCTTCTCGGCGCGCGTTCGCACCATATGGTCGTGGTTGTCCGGGTCGTAGGAGATGTCGCCGGTCCCGTCTTGCTTCTCGATGCCACCGATCCGGTGCTCGAGCCCCGGCGTCCCCGGACGGACCCAGGGCCGGCCGAGCGTGGCAGGGTCCCTGAGGTAGGGGAGGAAGCCATCGGGATCGGTCCGGAAGTGGACCTCGATCGGCGGCAGGGTGTTCGGATCGGGGATGCGCCAGGGCTCCGATCCATTGGCGAGGAATCCGTCGCTCAGCACGATCACGGGCACCATGTACTTGATGGCGATGCGGACCGCCTCGTAGGCGATGAAGAAGCAATCGCCCGGCGTCGCCGGCGCCAGCACGACGACCGGCGCCTCGCTGTTGCGGCCGTAGAGCGCCTGCATCAGGTCCGCCTGCTCGGTCTTCGTCGGCAGCCCCGTGGACGGCCCGCCCCGCTGGATGTCAAAGATCACGAGCGGCAGCTCGGCCGTCACCGCGAGCCCGATCGCCTCGCCCTTGAGCGCGATGCCGGGGCCGCTCGAGGCGGTGACCCCAACGGCGCCCCCGAACGACGCGCCGATGGCGGCCGAGGCCGCCGCGATCTCGTCCTCCGCCTGGATCGTCCGGATCCGGAAGCGCTTGTGCATCGCCAGCTCTTCGAGGATGCCGCTCGCCGGCGTGATCGGGTACGCCCCGTAGACGATCGGCACCTTCGATCGCTCGGCGGCGGCGAGGAGCCCCCACGCGAGCGCCCGGTTGCCGGTCATCGCCCGGTAGAGGCCCGGCGCCATCTCCGCCGGCTCCAGCTGGTAACACTCGGAGAAGATCTCGGCCGTCTCGCCGAAGGCGTGGCCCGCCTTGAGCACCCGGGCGTTCGCCTCGGCGATCGTCGCGTTCTTCGCGAACTTCTTCTTGATCCAGTCGAGCGTGGGGTCGAGCGGTCGGGTGTAGATCCAGGACACGAGCCCGAGGGCGAAGAAGTTCTTCGTCCGGTCCTTCTCCTTCGTGTTCAGCGGCAGGTCCTGGATCGCCTCCAGCGTGAGGGCGGTCATGTCGACCTTGTGCAGGCGGTACCGCTCGGCGAGCGTCGGGTCGTCGAGGGGGTTCGCGGCGTACCCGGCCTTGTCGAGGTTGCGCCGGTCGAACGCCGTCGTGTTGACGACCAGGAGGCCGCCCGGCTTCAGGTCGTCGAGGTGCACCTTCAGCGCCGCCGGGTTCATCGCCACCAGGCAGTCGAGCCGATCGCCCGGGGTATACACCCGCTGGCTGCCGAACTGCAGCTGGAAGCTCGACACGCCGAACAGCGTCCCCGCCGGCGCGCGGATCTCCGCCGGGAAGTTCGGCAGCGTCGCGAGGTCGCTGCCCGCGACGGCCGACTCGAGGGTAAACTGCTCGCCCGTCAGCTGCATCCCGTCGCCCGAGTCCCCGGCGAATCGGACCACGGCGCGGGCCAGGTCGCGGCGGGGCTTGGGCGCGGTGACTGCGCGAGCCGTTGTCTCACTCATGGACCATCATCTCCTCCGTCGTGAGCGCCTAGCCGGCGTCCACCTCGTGCGGGCGCTTGATCGCGTCTCCGGGCCGGATGTTCAGCACCGCCTCGGGGAACAGATCCACCAGCCAGCGAATGAAATCGGTCACGGTCACGACCCCGATCGGACGCGTCTCGGCGTCCACGACCGGGATCGTCCGGTACCCCGCGACGCTCATCCGGTTCAGGGCGTACGCGATCCGGTCGCGCGGCGAGACGGCCTCCGGGTTTCGCGTCATCACCGCGCTCAGCGGGGTGAGCCGGGTGTCGAGGTCGCGCCCGACGACGCGCGTGAGCACATCCCGCTCGGTGAAGATGCCCGTCAGGCGCCCGTCGGCGTCGATCACGAGCACGCCCGCCTGGCGCTTGGCCAGCATGGCGGCCACGGCGTCGTGCACCGTCGCCGTCTCGCGAACGCAGAGGGGCTCGGCCGGTCGGAGGGTCCTGATCGTGTCTTCGAGAAGGGCGCCCTTGATCTCTCGAATCTCTTCTTCGGATGCGGCGTGGTGCTCGGCCCCGAACTCGCTCATCGCGTACCCCCCCACCCGTCCTTTGGCCGGACGCTGGCCGTATCGGCGCGTAATGGAGTTGACTGTCCCCGCGCGGACTCGGCCCTCCCGCGGCTTCTTGGCGCCCCGGCCCGCGACCCCACCGGCCCGGGGAGTGACGGCGCACCCCCTATAGTATCGAAATCTTTACGCGGGAGCAAGGTCATCGCCCTCCGACTAGAGCTCGAGCAGCGTGTCTTTGGGGAACGCCGTGAGGTTCCGGCACCCCGCGGCCTCGACGACGACCATGTCTTCAATACGGACCGCGCCCCACTCGGGGTAGTAGAGGCCGGGCTCGACGGTGACGACCTGGCCGGCCCGGAGGATGTGGTCAACCTTGCCGATGCGCGGCGGCTCGTGGATATCGAGCCCCACGCCGTGGCCGGTCCCGTGGAAGAAGCCCTGATGGCGGCCGTTCACCACGGCCGTCTCGAACCGGCGCCGCTCGAGCGTGCGGGCCACCTCAGCGTGGATCGCCTGCCCCGAGGCGCCGTCGCGCACGAGCTCGACGCCGCGCCGCTGGGCGGCGAGCACGGCGTCGTACATCCGACGGAGCGCGTCGGGGGCCCGCCCCTTCACCACCGTCCGCGTCATGTCGGCGTAGTAGCGCGTCCGCGAGGAACGGGGGAAGATGTCGAAGACGATCGACTGGTTGGCCCGGATCGGCCCCGCGCCCTCGTGATGTGGATCCACGCCGTCGAGGCCGCAGGCAATGATCGTGTGCTCGGCCACGCAGGCTCGCTCCATCAGGCTCACGTTCACGACCCGCCTCAACTCCTCGGAGGTGAGCGGGCGGCCCTGCCAGTACACGTCCGCGCCGCGGACGTCGCTCGCCCGCAGCACGTCGAGCGCCGCGCCGAGCGCGGCCTCGGTGTGGCGCTGGGTCTCGCCGATGGCGGCGATCTCGTCCGCCCGTTTCACCAGCCGTTCCGGGAAGAACGGGTCCGCCTGCGCGGCGACGCGCACGCCCCGCTCTCTGAGCCGGTCGGCCTGTTCGAGCGGGAAGTTCGCGGGGACCGTGACCGCGGCCACCCCGAGCTCCTCGAGGAGGAGCGCGACGACGTCGGCCACCCGCGGCTCCGGCCAGCGCTGGCGGGCCTTGCCTTCGTAGGCGGAGTACGCGCGGACCTCGTCGACCCGGGCCTGCGCCCGGGCCCGGTCGACCTCGAGGTCGCTCATCAGGAGGAAGGTCCGCCCGCGCGCCTCGACGAACACGAACGGGTCCGGTGCCAGGAACCCGCAGGCGTAGTAGAGATTCGCGTCGGCCTCGCTGGCCGCGATGATCAGCCGGGCGTCCATCATGCCCCGCGGCTCCCGGCGTCGACGCCGGGGCTCGGCGCGCGCGTGCCGGCGCCCGCGGGACCGACGCGGTCCATCGGCGGGTCCAGGAGGGTTGACTCGCCGGAGCAGGCCGGCACCGCGCACCCGAGCCCGGCGGCGGAAGGAAGGAGACCCCAGCCGCCGTCGACGAGCGTCGAGGGCCGCCCGTCCAGGACCAGGAGCCTGAGCGGGAGGCGGTGGGGACGAACGCCCCGGCAGGTCGGATCTCGGGCGACCGGCGCCTCCTCGCTCACGAGGGTCAGGGTACCACGCTCGCCTCAGCCGGAGCCGGCGCCGCGCGCCGCCCCGGCACGTCGTCTCGGGAGTCGCGGGCGGCGGCCTCGCGCAGGAGGTCGATGAAGCGGGCCGCGGTGGGGGTGAGACGCTTAGCCCGGCGGTGGATGATGCCGACGGGCCGGACCAGGCCGGGGGCGGCGAGCGGCACGGCCGCGAGCGTTCGGATGCCGACCTCCTTCTGCACGGTGTGCCGCGGGAGCAGGCTCACTCCGGCGCCGATCGTGATCGCCTGCTTGATCGTTTCGATGTTGTCGAACTCCATGACCACGTCGACCTTGACGTTGTGCGCCCGGAACGCCCGGTCGATCGCCTTCCGGATCGTGAGCCCCGCGTCGAACGCGACGAACTTCTCCCCCGCGAGATCGGCGGGCGCCACGAGTTTGCGGCGGGCGAGCCGGTGGGCCGGGTGGCAGACGAAGGCTATCGGCTCGGACCGAAGCGGCACGACGGCCAGGGACCGGTTGACGGGAGGATACGACATGATCCCCACGTCGGCCGCGTCGCTCAGCACCGCGTCCACTACCTTGTGCGGGTGCAGGCACTCGAGCTGGACGCGGGCCCGCGGATAGAGCGCCATGAACCGCTGTACGTGCGGGCTCAGGTCGTGCAGGCCGACCGAGTAGATCGCCGCCACGCGGACGGTGCCCGCGAGCTCGGCCTTGACGGCGGCGATCTGCGCCTTGGCCTTCTCGTAGCCGTCGAGCAGCACCCGGCTGGCGTCGTAGAAGGCGCGGCCCTCCGGCCGAAGGACGAACGGCCTCTTGGTCCGGTCGATCAGCGCCGCCCCCAGGTCGGTCTCGAGCTGCTGCACGGCCTGGCTCGCGGCCGACTGGGAGACATGATTGAGCTGCGCGCCGCGTGAAAAACTGCGCAACCGGACGACGTCGCAATAGAGTCGGAGCGTTTCGAGGTGCACGCGCTCAGCCTACACTATTAGGCATTCTAATACAAACTATCTCTCCTTTGGCCGGTGACTTATGGTTGCGCCCGGCGTATGATCGGCCAACTCATTGGCGGCTGCGCCCGGCGCGGAGGCTGGGCGAGTCGCGGCGCGACGGAGCGCTGGAAGGGACGACGACGATGACAGGCGAGCCCGGACCCCCGCCGGCCCAGGGACTCTACGATCCCCGCCACGAGCACGACGCGTGCGGCGTCGGCTTCGTGGTGAACATCAAGGGGGTCCGCTCCCACTCGATCGTTCGCCAGGCCCTGCAGGTGCTCATCAACCTGCTCCACCGCGGCGCGTGCGGCTGTGAGGTCAACACCGGGGACGGCGCCGGCATCCTCGTCCAGATGCCCGACCGCTTCCTCCGCAAGCACGCCGACCTGCTCGGGTTCGACCTCCCCGCCCCCGGGGAATACGGCGCCGGCCTGGTCTTCCTGCCGCGCGACTCAGACCAGCGCGGGGCGGTCGAGCGCCTGTTCGAGCAGACCGTCACCGCGGAAGGACAGCGGGTCCTCGGCTGGCGAGACGTGCCGACCGACGACCGCCTCCTCGGCGCCTCGGCGGTCGCGGTCGAGCCGGTCTTCCGGCAGATCTTCATCGGGCGCGGTCCGGCGCTGGCCGGGCTGCCCGACGCCCACGCGCGCTTCGAGCGCAAGCTCTACGTCATCCGCAAGCGCGTCGAGAGCGCCGTCGACCGGCTCGGCCTCCCCGAGGGGAAGTTCTTCTATATCCCCAGCCTGTCCTCGAACACGCTCATCTACAAGGGCATGCTGATCGCCGACCAGCTCGAGGCGATGTACCCCGATCTCGCCGACCCCGACCTCGAGTCGGCGCTCGCGCTCGTCCACCAGCGCTTCAGCACGAACACGTTCCCCTCCTGGCCGCTGGCGCACCCCTACCGCTACATCGCGCACAACGGCGAGATCAACACGCTCCGGGGCAACATCAACTGGATGCACGCTCGCGAGGCCCTCTGCGAGTCCGACCTCCTCGGCGACGACCTCGCGAAGGTCTTCCCGGTCATCCGCGAGGGGGGCAGCGACACGGCGACGTTCGACAACGTGCTCGAGTTCCTCGTCATGACCGGGCGCTCGTTGCCGCACGCGATCCTGATGATGATCCCGGAGCCGTGGCAGAACCACGAGAGCATGGACCCGGAGCGGCGGGCCTTCTACGAGTACCACGCGTCGCTGATGGAGCCGTGGGACGGGCCCGCCTCGATCGCCTTCACCGACGGCACCGTGATCGGCGCGGTGCTCGACCGGAACGGGCTCCGGCCGTCCCGCTACTACGTGACCAAGGACGACCTCGTGATCATGGCCTCCGAGGTGGGCGTGCTCGACATCCCGCCCGAGCGGATCCTGCTCAAGGAGCGGCTGCATCCGGGGCGGATCTTCCTGATCGACACCGCCCAGGGCCGGATCATCGACGACGAGGAGATCAAGCGCCAGGTCGCCAGCCAGCACCCGTACGCCGACTGGCTCCGGCAGAACCTCGTCAGCATCGAGGAGCTCCCGCCGGCGCCGTACCTCCCCGAGCCCGACCACGAGACGGTCGTGCAGCGCCAGCAGGCCTTCGGCTACACCCACGAGGACCTGCGGATCCTGCTCGCGCCGATGGCCCGAGCGGGCGAGGAGCCGGTCGGCTCGATGGGGACCGATACCGCGCTCGCGGTGCTGTCCAACCGTCCGCGGCTCCTCTACGACTACTTCAAGCAGCTCTTCGCTCAGGTGACCAATCCCCCCCTCGACGCGATCCGCGAGGAGCTGGTCACCTCGATGGAGTCGACGATCGGCCCCGAGCGGAACCTGCTCAAGCCGGAGCCCGAATCCTGTCGGCAGATAACGATCAAGTACCCGATCATCGACAACGACGAGCTGGCCAAGCTGGTCCACGTCGAGGCGCGCGGCTTCCGGTCGATCACGCTGCCCATGCTCTACGACGCGGCCGGCGGCGGCGCCGCGCTCGAGCGCGCGATGGACGATCTCCGGCGGCGGGCCAGTGCGGCCATCGCCGCCGGCCACAACATCCTGATCCTCTCGGATCGCGGTGTCGCCGCCGGCCGCGCGCCGATCCCGAGCCTGCTGGCGACGGCGGGCGTGCACCACCACCTCGTCCGCGAGGGCAGCCGGACCAAGTGCGCCTTCGTGGTCGAGTCGGGCGACGCGCGCGAGGTCCACCACATGGCGCTCCTGATCGGCTACGGCGCCGGTGCGGTCAACCCCTACCTCGCCTTCGAGACCCTCGACGACATGATTCGCACCGGCCTCCTGCCGGGGATCGACCACAAGACGGCCGTCAAGAACTACGTCAAGGCCCTCAACAAGGGGATCCTCAAGGTCATGTCGAAGATGGGGATCTCGACGCTCCAGAGTTACTGCGGCGCCCAGATCTTCGAGGCGATCGGGCTCGACCGGGACGTCGTCGACCGCTACTTCACGTGGACGGCCTCCCGCATCGGCGGCGTCGGCATCGACCTCCTCGCCGAGGAGGTCCGGCGGCGCCACGCCCGCGCGTTTCCCGACCGTCCGGTGCTCGAGGCCGACCTCGACTGGGGCGGCGAGTACCAGTGGCGCCGCGACGGCGAGTACCATCTGTTCAACCCGGACACCGTGTTCAAGCTCCAGCACGCGACCCGGAGCGGCCAGTACCGGATCTTCAAGGACTACACGAAGCTCGTCGACGACCAGAACCGCCGCCTCTGCACGCTCCGCGGGCTCTTCGAGCTCAAGCCGGCCGGTCCGCCGGTCCCGCTCGAAGAGGTCGAGCCGGTCGAGGCGATCCTCAAGCGCGTCGCGACGGGAGCCATGTCGTACGGCTCAATCAGCCAGGAGGCGCACGAGACGCTCGCCATCGCCATGAACCGGATCGGCGGCAAGTCGAATACCGGCGAGGGCGGCGAGGATTCCGCCCGCTACCGGCGCGATCCGAACGGCGACTGGCGGCGGAGCGCGATCAAGCAAGTCGCCTCGGCCCGGTTCGGGGTCACCAGCGAGTACCTCGTGAACGCCGACGATCTCCAGATCAAGATGGCGCAGGGCGCCAAGCCGGGCGAGGGCGGCCAGCTCCCTGGCTCCAAGGTCTACCCGTGGATCGCGCGCGTCCGGTACGCGACGCCCGGTGTCGGCCTCATCTCGCCGCCGCCGCACCACGACATCTACTCGATCGAGGACCTGGCCCAGCTGATCCACGACCTGAAGAACTCAAACCCGCGCGCCCGGATCCACGTGAAGCTCGTGGCCGAGGTGGGGGTCGGCACCGTGGCCGCCGGCGTCTCGAAGGCGCACGCCGACGTCGTGCTCATCTCCGGCCACGATGGGGGCACCGGCGCCTCCCCGCTCACGAGCATCAAGCATGGGGGCGTCCCGTGGGAGCTCGGCCTCGCCGAGACGCAGCAGGTCCTCGTCCTCAACAACCTGCGCGACCGGATCGTCGTCCAGGTCGACGGCCAGATGAAGACGGGTCGCGACGTGATGATCGCGGCGCTGCTCGGCGCCGAGGAGTATGGCTTCTCGACGGCCCCGCTCGTCGTGCTGGGCTGCATCATGATGCGCGTCTGCCACCTCAACACCTGCCCGGTCGGGATCGCCACCCAGGACCCGGAGCTGCGCAAGCGCTTCACCGGCAAGCCCGAGTTCGTGGCCCACTTCTTCCGCTACATCGCCGAGGAGGTGCGCGAGCTCATGGCGCAGCTCGGCTTCCGCACGCTCGACGCGGCGATCGGTCGCGTGGACTGCCTCGACGTCCGCCCGGCGGTCGACCACTGGAAGGCCAAGGGGCTCGACTTCTCCCAGATCCTCTACCAGCCCGCGGCGCCGCCGACGGTGGCGCGGCGCTGCGTGCGGGCCCAGGACCACGGGCTCGAGAAGGCGCTCGACCAGACGCTGATCTCGCTCTGCTCGGAGGCGCTCGAGCACAGGAAGCCGGTCGAGTTCAGCCTGCCCATCCGGAACGTCAACCGGACGGTCGGGACCCTGCTGGGCTATGAGATCACCTCGCGGTACGGGAGCGAGGGGCTGCCCGACGACACGATCCGGCTCCACTTCGCGGGCTCGGCCGGCCAGAGCTTCGGCGCCTTCCTGCCCCGCGGCGTCACCTTCACCCTCGAGGGCGACGCCAACGACTACTGGGGCAAGGGGCTCTCCGGCGGCACGCTCAGCGTCTTCCCGCCCCGCCCCTCGACGTTCGTGCCGGAGGACAACATCATCATCGGCAACGTCGCGCTCTACGGCGCGACGGGCGGCGAGGCCTACGTGCGAGGTCTCGCGGGCGAGCGCTTCGCCGTCCGCAACAGCGGCGCCCGGGCGGTCGTCGAGGGGGTCGGCGACCACGGCTGCGAGTACATGACGGGGGGCCGCGTGGTCGTGCTCGGGGGCACGGGCCGGAACTTCGCCGCCGGCATGAGCGGCGGGGTCGCCTATGTGCTCGACCGGGCCGGCGACTTCAGGCGGCGCTGCAACCTCGGCATGGTCGATCTGGAGCCGCTCGCGGAGGCCGAGGAGATCGGGCTCGTCCGCGACATGATCGCCCGGCACGTCGCGCACACCGAGAGCGCGTACGCCGCCCGGATCCTCGCGGACTGGGCCACCCTCCAGCCGAAGTTCGTCAAGGTCATGCCCAGGGATTACAAGCGCGTGCTCCTGGCCGAGGCCCGCGCCCGCGCCGAGGGCCGCCCGCCGACGTTCGCCGAGCTCGTGGGCACCCCCAGTGGGTAAGATTACGGGCTTCCTCGAGATCGGGCGTAAGGGGCCGCCGCGCCGCGCGGTCAAGGAGCGGATCCGCGACTGGAGGGAGGTCTATCTCCCGTTCCCCGAGGAGGAGATGCGGAAGCAGGGGGCGCGGTGCATGGACTGCGGCATCCCCTTTTGCCACGAGGGCTGCCCGCTCGGCAACATCATCCCCGACTGGAACGACCTCGTCTACCGCGACCACTGGCGCGACGCGATCGAGCGCCTGCACGCGACCAACAACTTCCCGGAATGGACGGGTCGGCTCTGCCCGGCGCCCTGCGAGGGGTCATGTGTCCTCGGGATCAACGACGACGCCGTCACGATCAAGCAGATCGAGCTCGGCATCGTCGAGCACGCCTTCGAGGCGGGCTGGGTCGAGCCGGCCCCGCCCGCGGTCCGCACGGGCAAGAAGGTCGCCGTCGTGGGCTCGGGGCCGGCCGGCCTCGCCGTGGCCCAGCAACTCAACCGCGCGGGACACGCCGTGATGGTGTTCGAGCGGGCCGATCGGATCGGCGGTCTGCTCCGTTACGGCATCCCCGAGTTCAAGATGGAAAAGAAGCATCTCGATCGGCGGCTCAGCCTGATGGAGAAGGAGGGCGTCGTCTTCCAGACGAATGCCCACGTCGGCGTCAACCTGCCCGTGGCCGACCTCGAGCGCGACTTCGACGCGATCGTGCTCGCCGGCGGGGCCTGCGCGCCGCGCGACCTGCCGATCGCCGGCCGCGAGCTTGGGGGCATCCATTTCGCGATGGACTACCTGACGCTCTCGAACAAGCGCTGCGAGGGCGACACCGTCCCGGACGAGCAGTTCATCAGCGCGCGGGACAAGCACGTGGTCATCATCGGCGGCGGCGACACCGGCGCCGACTGCCTGGGCACCGTGCATCGCCAGGGCGCGCGCTCCGTCCACCAGTTCGAGCT